>OGQG01000308.1_pt1 | contig 50916 bp, 45 predicted proteins | sample 1553201 | NCBI WGS metagenome assembly OGQG01 (sample SAMEA2579925, study PRJEB22360) | human gut metagenome | biome: human gut; feature: human-associated habitat; material: faeces | place: Denmark | collected 2008/2010
ACTGTGATAAGTTCTGATCCATATATTCGATGATCCCCCAATAGTTTGTAATGTCAGAGTTCGCGCGAGACACGAACTTCTTATAACTAAGTGTTATGATACATATGAGTATTATCTATTGTCATTATACCAGTAGTGATGATATAATTCAATAAGCGACAAAAAATGGAAGCGTGCGAAAACATACATTTGTGATCGCATGCGGAAAGAAAAACGAATTGTCAGGAGGACATTATGTCAGTCGGAAAAATTTTTAAATTTCACAATGACCTGGATACGGATCAGATTATCGCATCCCAGTATCTGTTACTTCCTACCATCGATGAGATGAAGGATCATACATTTGAGTCTTTAGACCCGGATTTTCCGAAAAAAGTAAAACCGGGCGATTATGTTGTAGGCGGAGAGAACTTCGGCTGCGGCTCTTCCCGTGAGCACGCACCGCTCGTCATTAAAACCTGCGGCACGGGTTGCGTCATTGCAAAGAGCTTTGCGCGTATTTTCTACCGCAACGCCATCAATATCGGCCTACCGATTCTCGAGTGCGAGGAAGCGGCAGACGAGATCAACGCAAACGACGAAGTTTCGGTCGATTTTGATACCGGCATCATCACCGACGTCACGACCGGCAAGACGTATAAGGCACAGCCGTTCCCGCCGTTCATTCAGAACATCATCAAAGCAGGCGGCTTGCTGAAGTCCCTCAAGGAGGCGGAAAACAAATGACGAAGAACATCGCGGTGATCCGCGGCGACGGCATCGGCCCGGAGATCGTAAACGAAGCGCTCCGCGTGCTGGATAAAATTGCAGAGTTGTACGGACACACCTTTCATTATACAGACGTCGATATGGGCGGCTGTGCCATCGATAAGTGGGGCGACCCGCTGCCGCAGGAAATGCTCGATAAGTGCGTAGCTTCCGACAGTGTGCTGCTCGGCGCCGTAGGCGGCGACAAGTGGAACGACGTGCCGGGCCCGAAGCGCCCGGAAAAGGGTCTGCTGCGCCTGCGCGCGGGTATGGGTGTTTACAGCAACAACCGCCCGGCGAAGATCTGGCCGCAGCTCTCTGACGCTTCTCCGCTGAAAAAATCTATTGTCGAAAAGGGCATCGATTTCATCATCGTGCGCGAGCTCATCGGCGGCATCTATTTTGGCGAGCATAAGACCGATGATGCAGACGGCCAGCCGGTCGCGACGGACATTATGAAGTACAGTGAAGCGGAGATCGAGCGCATCGGCCGCATCGGATTTGAGACGGCAAGAAAGCGCAATCACCGTTTGTGCTCCGTAGAAAAGAGCAATGTGCTCGACACGAGCCGCCTTTGGAAGAAGGTCATGCACCGCTTGGCGGAAGAATACACCGACGTGGAGCTGACCGATATGCTCGTCGATAACTGCGCGATGCAGATCGTGAAGAACCCGGCACAGTTCGACGTCATCGTGACGGAGAACATGTTCGGTGACATTCTTTCCGACGAAGCTTCCATGATCACCGGCTCCATCGGCATGATCCCGTCCTCGAGCCTCGGTGCGACGAGCTGCGGCCTGTACGAGCCGATCCACGGCTCTGCACCGGACATTGCGGGTCAGGACCTTGCAAACCCGATCGGCACCATTCTTTCCGCCGCCATGATGCTGCGTTACAGCTTCGATATGGCGAAGGAAGCCGATACGGTGGAGCATGCGGTTTCCAAGTACCTTGACGCGGGTTACCGTACTGCCGACATTATGGAAGACGGCATGACGAAGGTCGGCTGCAAAAAGTGCGGCGACCTCATCCTTGAATACTTAACGAAGGAGTAATTGAATGCAGCTTACAGGTGCAGATATCCTCATCAGAACTTTAATTGAACAGGGCTGCGACACCGTTTTCGGTTATCCGGGCGGGCAGATCCTGAACGTTTACGACAGTCTTTATAAATATCAGAATGAAATTCGCCACATGCTGACGGCGCACGAGCAGGGCGCTGCCCACGCGGCGGACGGCTACGCGAGAGCGACCGGTAAGGTGGGCGTGGTGATGTCCACCTCCGGCCCGGGCGCAACGAACCTTGTGACCGGCATTGCGACGGCGTACCTCGATTCCATTCCGCTTGTCGCGATTTGCGGCAACGTGCCGACGACACAGATCGGCACGGACAGCTTCCAGGAGATCGACATTACGGGTGTGACGCTGCCCATTACGAAGCACAACTACTTTGTCGGCTCCGTGGATAATCTGGCGGACACCATCCGCGAGGCGTTTGCGCTTGCGCAGTCCGGCAGACCGGGCCCGGTGCTCATCGACGTGCCGAAGGACGTGCAGACAGCGGTCTGCGACTACGAGCCGCAGGCACCCGTACAGCCCGAAGAACGCCACGCGGCGAAGGACGTGCGCATCAAAGAAGCCGCGGCGCTCATCAATGCCTCGAAGCGTCCGTTCATTTACTTCGGCGGCGGTCTCATCACATCGGAAGCACAGGAAGAAATGCTGGCGCTCGCCGAGAAGATTGACGCGCCGATCGGCTGCTCCTTGATGGGCCTTTCCGGCATTCCGACCGACCACCCGCGTTTCCTCGGTATGCAGGGCATGCACGGCCACTACGCTTCCTCCATGGCGATGCACGACGCCGACCTCATCATTTCGCTCGGCGTGCGCTTTAACGACCGCGTGACGGGCAACCGCGAGAAGTTTGCGAAGCTTGCGCAGATCATCCATATTGACGTGGACGGCTCCGAGCTCTCGAAAACCGTGAACTCTGCCTGCGGTCTGCGCGGCGACGTGAAGCTGACGCTGCAAAAGCTCATTCCGCTCGTCAACGCAGAGCAGAAGCCCGACTGGGAAAAGGCTGTAAAAGCCTTAAAAGAAACCGAAAACGATTATCTCGATATTCGCCCGGGCCTTACGCCCCGCAACGCGATCATGACGCTGAACAAGCACCTCGGCGAGAATACCGCCGTTGCAACGGACGTCGGCCAGCACCAGATGTGGGCGGCGCAGAACGTGAACTTTAAAAAGCCGCGCCGCTTCATTTCCAGCGGCGGCCTCGGCACCATGGGCTTCGGCCTCGGTGCGGCCATCGGTGCGGCGGTCGGCACAGGCGAGCGCAGCGTGCTCGTCACGGGCGACGGCAGCTTCGGCATGTGTCTCAACGAACTCACCACTGCCGTAACCTACAACGTGCCGGTTGTCATCCTTCTGATGAATAACGGCGTGCTCGGCATGGTGCGTCAGTGGCAGACGCTGTTCTTTAATAAGCACTATTCCAACACGATTCTCGACCGCAAGACTGACTTTGTGGCGCTTGCGCGCGCGTTCGGCGCGGACGGCGAGGCTGTTGATACCGTGGCGGCGCTCGACAAGGCGTTTGAGCACGCATTCAGCTGCGACGGCCCGTATGTCATCGATTGCAGAATCGATAAGGACGAATTCGTCCTGCCCATGCTCCCGCCGGGCGGCAGCATGGATGATATTATCATGAAGGTGGGTGAATGAGATGAATCGATATACCGTAGCGGTTCTGGTCAATAACCAGTTCGGCGTGCTGAACCGTGTGACGAGCATGTTCAGAAGACGTCAGTTCAACATCATTTCTCTGACCGTCAGTGAAACGGAATCGAACGCGCTTTCCCGCATCACCGTCACGTTTGAGGGCGGCGAGACGCAGAAGCAGCAGCTCGTGAACCAGCTTTATAAGCTGCCGGACGTTTGCTCCATTAAAGAGTTTACCCCGGACACCTCCGTCAGCTGTGAGCTGATGCTCATTAAGCTGAAAAACGATTCCAAAACGCGCAGTGACATCCTTGCCGCGGCGGACGCGTTCGGCGCGAAGACCATGGATTACTCCAAGGATTCCCTGATGCTTTGCCTGACCTCCGAATCGCGAAAAATCGATGAATTCGTCGATTTGATGCGCGACTACGAGATCCTTGAGATCTGCCGCACCGGCAATGTTTCCCTTGAAAAGGGCAGCACGACGATCCGTCAGGCCATCAATTTCTAATTTAGTTTGTCCATTTAAATTAACATACCAATTCATGCACAGAAAGAGGTAATTTATCATGGCAAGAATTTTTTATCAGCAGGATTGCGATCTGCAGAAGCTCGCAGGCAAGACCGTTGCCATCATCGGCTACGGCTCGCAGGGTCACGCACATGCACTGAACCTGAAGGACAGCGGCGTTGACGTTATTGTCGGTCTGTATGAAGGCTCCAAGAGCTGGGCAAAGGCCGAGGCACAGGGCCTCAAGGTTATGACGAGCGCCGAGGCTGCAAAGGCTGCGGACATCATCATGATTCTCATCAACGATGAAAAGCAGGCTGCACTGTACAAAGAGAGCATTGAGCCGAACCTGACCGAGGGCAAGACCCTGGCATTTGCACACGGCTTTAACATTCACTTCGGCTGCATCAAGCCGCCGAAGAACGTCAACGTCATCATGATCGCGCCGAAGGGCCCGGGTCACACGGTCAGAAGCGAGTATCAGGCAGGCAAGGGCGTACCGTGCCTCATCGCGGTCGAGCAGGATGCAACGGGCGACGCTTGGGACATCGGCCTCGCATATGCACTCGGTATCGGCGGCGCAAGAGCAGGCGTTTTGGAGACCACGTTCCGTACCGAGACCGAGACCGACCTCTTCGGCGAGCAGGCAGTTCTCTGCGGCGGCGTTTGCGCTCTGATGCAGGCCGGCTTCGAGACGCTGGTTGAGGCAGGCTATGACCCGAGAAACGCGTACTTTGAGTGCATCCACGAGATGAAGCTCATCGTTGACCTCATCTACCAGAGCGGCTTTGCCGGCATGAGATACTCCATCTCCAACACGGCAGAGTACGGCGATTACATCACCGGCCCGAAGATCATCACCGAGGAGACGAAGAAGACCATGAAGAAGATCCTGAAGGACATTCAGGACGGCACCTTCGCAAAGGACTTCCTGCTCGACATGTCTTCCGCAGGCGGCCAGGTACACTTCAACGCAATGCGCAAGCTGGCTTCCGAGCATCCGAGCGAGGCTGTGGGCGCGGATATCCGCAAGCTGTACAGCTGGAGCGACGAGGATAAGCTCATCAACAACTGATTTGAACGGAATCTGTTTTAAGGGGATAGCCATAGGGGAGTTTTCCTCTATGGCTTAAACCCTATTTACACACGGCGCGTTTTTCCATGTGGGACGCCGCGCCACAGCCAAAATTTCACGGATCGAGGAAATAAAATGAAAAGTGATTCTCTGAAAATCGGTACGCAGAACGCGCCGCACCGTGCGCTGTACCATGCTCTGGGCCTCACGGAGGAGGAGATCGAACGTCCGCTCGTCGGCATCGTCAGCTCCTATAACGAGATCGTCCCGGGCCACATGAATATCGACAAGATTGTAGACGCCGTAAAGATCGGCGTTGCGATGGCAGGCGGCACGCCGATTGTCTTCCCGGCGATCGCGGTATGTGACGGTATTGCAATGGGCCACACCGGTATGAAGTATTCGCTCGTTACGCGCGACCTCATTGCGGATTCCACCGAAGCCATGGCATTGGCACACGGCTTTGACGCGCTCGTCATGGTGCCGAACTGCGACAAGAACGTGCCGGGCCTTTTAATGGCGGCGGCGCGCCTTAACGTTCCGACAGCGTTCGTCAGCGGCGGCCCGATGCTTGCGGGCCACGTAGACGGCGCAAAAACGAGCTTCTCCTCCATTTCGGAGGCGGTGGGCGAATTCAACGCCGGTAAGATTACCGAAGAAAAGCTGCGCGAATATGAGTGCAAGACCTGCCCGACATGCGGCTCCTGCTCCGGCATGTACACCGCAAACTCCATGAACTGCCTGACGGAAGCCCTCGGCATGGGTCTACGCGGCAACGGCACCATCCCGGCGGTATATTCCGCACGTATCGAGCTTGCAAAGCACGCAGGCATGGCGGTCATGGATATGCTGAGAAAGAATATTCGCCCGCGTGACATCATGACGAAGGACGCCATTATGAACGCACTTACGGTCGATATGGCACTCGGCTGCTCCACGAACAGTATGCTGCATCTGCCGGCCATCGCGCACGAGTGCGGCATCGAGATCAACCTCGACATCGCAAACCGGATCAGCGAAAAGACCCCGAACCTGTGCCATCTGGCACCGGCGGGCAGAACGTACATTGAAGAGCTTGACGAAGCGGGCGGCGTGTACGCTGTGATGAACGAGCTGAGCAAAAAGGGTCTGCTGCACACGAACTGCATAACCGTGACCGGCAAGACCGTCGGCGAGAACATCAAGAATTGCGTGAACCTGAACCACGACGTTATCCGTCCCATCGAGAATCCGTACAGTCAGACCGGCGGCATCGCCGTGCTGCGCGGTAATCTTGCGCCGGAGGGCAGCGTTGTAAAGCGTTCTGCCGTTCTGCCGGAGATGCTTGTGCATGAAGGCCCGGCACGCGTGTTTGAGAGCGAGGAGGACGCGCAGGCGGCCATCAACGCGGGCAAGATCGTACCGGGCGACGTCGTTGTCATCCGCTATGAGGGTCCGAAGGGCGGCCCCGGTATGCGCGAGATGCTGAACCCGACCTCTGCTATCATGGGCATGGGGCTCGGCAACAGCGTGGCGCTCATCACGGACGGCCGTTTCAGCGGCGCAACGCGCGGCGCGTGCGTCGGCCATGTTTCCCCGGAAGCGGCTTCCGGCGGCCCCATCGGCGTTGTGGAGGAAGGTGACATCATCAGCATCAATATTCCGGAGAACAGAATTGAACTGAAGGTGGACGAGGCTGTCCTCAATGAACGCATGAAGAACTTTGTGCCGAAGAAGAAAGAACTTTCCGGCTACCTGAAGCGCTACGCGGCGCTGGTCTCCAGCGGTGCTTCGGGGGCGATTTTGAACTGATGGGTAGTTTACAGGAGTTGAGCATCCGCCTTTCCACGTTGGCGGTGTTCAGAGAATTACAGGAAGATGCGGTTATAAATAGTCTGCGTAAGTATCTCGCAGAGCCGTCCCCGGCGCTGTATGCGTTGTTCGTCTCTGCGCTGTACCGCGCAAACGGCGGCATACTCGGCGCATATGTGCGCGAAATCTGTGAAAACAGCGAGAACGTCTACGTGCAGGCTGTGGGCAAAAAGGAAGAGATCCCCGCTTACCTGCGCGAGGCCGTTTTGGAAGAGCTTAAAACGCTGCAGATGACGGCGGAGCTCACGCCGGAAACGCTGCGCAGCGCGATGGAGTATAGGGGCTTTTTACCCGGCTTTGTCAGCGAAGCGCCGGACATTAAAGCGTGCTACACAGAGCGCACCGAGAACATCGGCAAGTACGGCTACGGCATTTACGCCAAAAACCGTATGTTCTACCTTGGCGAGAATGCCGAGATCGTGCCGGTCAGCAACCCGGACAAGACGGAGCTTTCCGACCTTGTGGATTACGCCCGCGAGCGCCAGATCATCATCGATAACACAAAGGCGCTGCTTGAGGGTAAACCCGCAGCGAACATTTTGCTGACGGGCGACGCCGGTACGGGTAAATCGTCTACGGTGAAAGCCGTCGTCAATGCGCTGTGGCGCGAGGGTTTGCGTATCATCGAGGTGCGCAAGGATCAGTTACAGTCTATCCCGAAAATTCTCGATGAGCTTTCTGCGAACCCGCTGAAGTTTATTCTGTTCATCGACGACCTTTCGTTCCTCAAGGACGACGATAACTTCAATGCACTGAAAGCGGTGCTGGAGGGCTCCGTTACGGCGAAGTCGCAGAACGTGGCAATCTACGCGACGAGTAATCGCCGCCATATCATCAAGGAGAAGTTCTCCGACCGTGAGGGCGATGACATTCACCGCAACGATACGATGCAGGAGCTCGCATCGCTTTCCGAGCGCTTCGGCATCCACGTGACATTCAGCAAGCCGAACAAGGACACGTTTCTGCACATCGTGCGCCACCTTGCGGAGGAAAACGGCATCGATATGCCGACGCAGGAACTGGAGCTGCTCGCCGAGCGCTTTGCGCTGGAGCGCGGCAACCGCTCCGCGAGACTCGCCCGTCAGTTCATCGACGGACTGCTTTCCAAGGCGGAATAAAAACCTTATACAGCAGACTGTTTTTGAAGCGGCACCTTTGCTGCTAAAACACGAAATGAAAAATGCTCCCGGTTTTTTATGCCGGGAGCGTTTTTGTGTATACAGGTAAATTCGATTTTATAAATTGCTGTGGCGGCGGCTCGAACCCGTTTGCAGGGTACTGCCGAGGCTGGTGATGCAAAGGCGTGTTGCGATGAGGAACACGCCGGGAATGACGATAATCTACCACGCGTTTGTGAGCAGAGCCTTTTCGCCGACAGAAACGCGTTACGCTTCGTATTCGCCGCGAATGTCTTCTTCTGGGGCGGGAATGGGGTAGTCGCCCGTAAAGCAGCCCGTGCAGATGCCGAGGCCGTTCACCATTTCCGGCAGACGCTCTAAACGTAAATAGCCGAGCGTATCTGCGCCGATCTCCTTGCAGATCTCGTCGACCGTGTGATTATAGGCGATAAGCTGGTGACGCTCCGGCACATCGATGCCAAAGTAACACGGCCACAGGAACGGGGGCGAGCTGATGCGCATGTGCACCTCTTTTGCGCCGGCGTCTTTCAGCATGTTCACAATCTGGTCGCTCGTCGTGCCGCGCACGATGGAGTCATCGATGAGGATGACGCGCTTATCCTTGACAACCTCGCGCAGGACATTTAATTTAACGCGCACGCTGGATTCACGGCTGCTCTGCTTCGGTTTGATGAATGTGCGGCCGACGTAGTTGTTTTTCACGAATGCCGTGCCGTAGGGGATGCCGGATTCCATGGCGTAGCCCTGTGCTGCCGCGTTTCCGGATTCCGGCACGCCGACGACGATGTCCGCATCCACGGGGGAATCTTTCGCGAGGAAACGGCCGGCAAGCAGACGTGCGGAATACACGTTGATGCCGTCAATGCGGCTGTCCGGGCGGGCGAAATAAATGTACTCAAAAATGCAGCGCCCCTGCTTTTCGGCGGGGAGGCAGTGCGATTTGTCGGAGAGAATGCCGTTCGGCGTGATGGTGACAATCTCGCCCGGCTCTACGTCGCGGACGAATTCCGCGCCCACGGCGTCAAGCGCACAGGTCTCGCTGGAGAGGAAATACGTGTTGTCGCGCTTGCCGATACATAGGGGCTTGAAGCCATAGGGATCGCGCGCGCCGATCAGTTTGCGGGGGGACATGACCGCGAGGGCATAGGCACCCTCAATTTTGTCCATCGTGCGGCTGACGGCCTCCTGCACGTTTTTCGTCTGCACGCGCTCGCGTGCGATGTAGTAGGCGATCGTCTCGGAATCGATGGTCGTCTGGAAAATAGCGCCGCTGTACTTTAGCTTTTCGCGGAGGTCAACGGCATTTGTCAGGTTGCCGTTGTGCGCTACGGCCAGCGTGCCCTTGATATAGTGGATGATGAGCGGCTGCGCGTTTTCGCGGTTGCTCGCGCCGGCGGTGGAGTAGCGCACATGGCCCACGCCGATATTGCCGTGCAGGCGATTGAGACGCTCCTCGTCGAATACCTCGTTTACAAGGCCCATGTCCTTGTAGTAATCCACCTTGCCTTTGGGGCCCTCGGTGTCGCTGACGGCGATGCCGCAGCTTTCCTGTCCGCGGTGCTGCAAGGCGAATAATCCGTAATAAATGGAAGAAGAAATGTCGTGTCCGTCAAAATCGTATGCGCCGAAAACACCGCATTCCTCGCCGGGCTTGTCCGTTTCAAATGGTGTTCGATCGTAGTTCATAGAAGTCCCCCGTTCCTCCGCAAACCGCGGTATTCTGCTGTTTGTGTTCAGTTTATCTGCCGAAAATACACAGGCGGCAAACGCCGTGAAAACGTTTCCCGCTTAACAGAATTATTATAATCGGATTTTTGTGAAATTGCAATTCTAAGTTTTAAAAACTGCAAATATGTGTAGAGGATGACAAAATCCTTTGACAAACGGCGCGCAAAATCGTTGAAACAAAAAACAAAATGCGGTATAATAGCAAGCGAAAGAAACGACGAGCCCGAACAGTCCGGGGGACTGTTCAGCCGTAAGAAACCCTATCAAAGGTTTTTTAAACGGCGGTCAGAAACGGCCGTTAGAAAGAGCCATAACACATTTTTACATGTAGGATAAAAAATGAAAGACAGAAAGGACCTCGCTATGCATATCGTTATTTTGGACGGCGGCTCTACAAACCCCGGCGACGTCTCGTGGGCGCCGCTCAGGGCGCTCGGCAGCGTCACCGTGTATGACTCCACTAAGCCCGAAGAAATCGTGGAGCGCGCAAAGAACGCCGAAGCTGTTATCTTGAACCGCAATGTTATAAGCCGCGAAATCATGCAGAAATTACCGAAGCTGCGCTTTATCGGCCTTCTTGCAACGGGATATAATACTGTCGATGTCAAAGCCGCAGGAGAACTGGGCATCACCGTGTGCAATGTGCCGCTTTATTGCGTGGAGACCGTCGCGCAGCAGGCGTTTGCGCTGCTTTTGGAGCTGTGCAATCACACCGAAAAAATAAGCGCCGCCACCCGCGGCGGCGACTGGGATAAGGCCGAAACGATGAGCCACAGCACGCACCCGCTGTTTGAGCTGTACGGCAAAACGCTCGGCATCGTCGGCTTCGGACATATCGGGCAGACCGTCGCAAAGCTCGGCGCGGCGCTCGGCATGAAAATTCTCGTATACAGCCGCACGAAACGGGAGCTGCCCGAGCGTTATCAGTGGGCGGAGCTCGACGCGCTTTTCAAAAATGCCGATGTCGTCTCGCTGCATTGCCCGCTCACGGACGAGACCCGCGGGCTTGTGAATGCGGAGCGCCTTAACCTGATGAAGCCCACTGCGTTCCTTATCAATACGGCGCGCGGCGCAGTTGTGGACGAAGCTGCCCTTGCCGAGGCGCTGAATAGTGGCCGCATCGCCGGAGCGGGGCTTGACGTTCTTGTGCACGAGCCGCCGAAAAAGGATGACCCGCTGCTCACCGCCCAAAACTGTATCGTCACGCCGCACATCGCGTGGGCGTCTCGAGACGCGCGCGCCCGTCTCATTAAGACTGTCGCCGAGAACCTGAAAGCGTTCCGGAACGGCACGCCGCAGAACGTCGTTTCGTGATTTTACCGCTCTTTTCGCTTTTTGCGGAGACTTCAAAAGCCTTCTGTAAAAAGTAATGCAGAAAAGAGCAAAAGGCGAGAAATGAATCTCGCCTTTTGCTCTCTTTTGGGGAGGAGTTGTATTGAAAAGTCGCGGTAACGTTTACCGCAGAGCTCGTTGTCATTTGTTATGTCTCTATTATAGCGACTGAAATATCGATTGTCAACGGTTTCTGCAACAATCTCCCTTTTGCTATTGTCGCACAAATCAAAATAAAAATTTGTGTATACTTTGCACATATAAATTGAACGCGTTCTTCCACATAAGCCGTTTGAAATCGTATCTCACCCTTAAATTACCCGCATGTTCTCTGCTTTATACATGAAAAAGAGAATTTTGTGTTTGACGGAGGTTTTTCCATGATAAAGAAAAATGATTTGTTTGAAGCGGAGATCACCGCCATGACCGCCGAGGGCAGCGGTATCTGCCGCGCAGATGGCATGGCCGTGTTTGTGCCCGGTACCGCCGTGGGCGACCGCTGCGTCGTGCGCGTCGTAAAAGTCCTCAAAAAGTACGCATTCGGGCGGCTCGAGGAGCTGCTTACGACGTCGCCCGATCGCACCACACCGGATTGTCCCATTGCAGGCCCGTGCGGCGGCTGTGTTTACCGCCACATCACGTATGAAGCGGAGCTGAAGATCAAAACGCAGCGTGTCCGCGACGCCTTGGAGCGCATCGGCGGCTTTGAAAATATCCCCATGGAGCCGATCCTCGGCGCGCCGTCCCGCACGCGCTACCGCAACAAATGCCAGCTGCCCATCGGGCTTTCCAAAAACGGCGAAATGCAGATGGGCTTTTACGCCGTGAATTCCCACCGTATCATCGACACGCACACCTGCCTTTTGCAGCCCGAGGTATTTGATCGCGCGGCGGAAGCGTTCCGCGCGTGGCAAAAACTGAGCGGGGAGAGCATCTACGATGAAGCGGCGCACAGCGGCGTTTTGCGCCACCTTTACATGCGCTGCGGCGAAAAGAGCGGGGAGGTGCTCGTGTGCATCGTCGCGAACGGCGCAAAGCTGCACGGGGAAGACTTGCTCGTCAAAATGCTGCGCGAGGCTGTGCCGGAAATTACCGGCATTGTGTTAAACATCAACCGCGAGCGCACAAATGTCGTTTTGGGTCGCGAGCTGCGCACGCTGTGGGGCAAGCCCACGATCCGCGATACGCTCTGCAGGCTGGAGTTTGAAATTTCGCCCCACGCGTTTTATCAGGTGAACCGCACGCAGGCGGAGGCGCTTTACAACAAGGCCGCAGAGTACGCCGGGCTTACAGGTGCGGAAACGCTGCTTGACCTCTACTGCGGCACCGGCACCATCGGTCTTTCCATGGCGAGCCGCGCGAAGAAGCTCATCGGCTCGGAGATTATCCCCTCCGCTGTTGAAAATGCCCGCAAAAACGCCGCGCACAACCATGTCACGAACGCCGAGTTCCTTTGCGGTGACGCCAAAGACGCCGCGCGCATCCTCTACGAGCGCGGCGAGCGCCCCGATGTCATCGTCATTGATCCTCCGCGCAAGGGCTGCGATGCCGCCGTTATCACGACCATCGCCGCCATGCGCCCCATGCGCGTCGTCTACGTCTCCTGCGACCCCGCCACCCTCGCCCGCGATTTAAAGCAGTTTACCGCCGAGGACTATAATATTGAGGCCGTCACCCCCGTCGATATGTTCCCATGTACCGCGCATGTGGAGACGGTAGTAATGCTTTCCCACAAAAAACCCGATAGCGTAATCAACGTAAAAGTGGAGTTTGGCGAGGGAGAGGGTAAAGTACCGCTTGATAATATCGCTAAGAGAGCTGAAGCGTACAAGCCCAAAGAGCGAGTGACCTATAAGATGATTAAGGAGTACATAGAAGCAAAATACGGTTTCAAAGTACATACTGCATACATTGCAGAGGTAAAGCGGGATTTAGGCTTGCCGATGTACGATGCCCCTAATGCGGTGGAAGAATTGAAACAGCCGAGGAAGCATCCGACACCAGAGAAAGTGGAAGCAATCAAAGATGCTCTAAAATATTTTGCAGTCATTTAAGACAAGAAGCGTATCATTAAGAAACAGTGATACGCTTTTCTTGCATGAAATTTATTTGGGTGTTAGTATGAAAATATTTAGAATTATTTTGAGGAGGAAAATAATGTGAATCGTATTACTGAAATAACAAAGCGTGATATTTTAGATTTGTTCCGAAACGGATTAGAAATAGAGGAATTTTTTGAAACAAAAACGGTTATTTATTATTACTTTGGAAGATTTGAGGAAATAGATTTTTTGAAGCGATTATATGATTTAGGGAAAATGCCAAGTAATGACTCAAGGTTTATAAATGCAGAGCAGGATATTTGGCAGCATACAGTAAATAATGATGATTATCCATATTGCTGGGTATTTGAAGATGAGAGGTTTTCTTTGCAAAACGGGGAGGACGAGATATATTTGAGATTCCTTTGCGAAGTATTTCATCCTGCTGTTAGATATGAAAAGGGTTACTGGAAAGAGTTTTTGACAGAAATCAATAAGTTATTGCAGAATGATGGATATGAGCTTTATCCTGCTGATAAAATGTCTAATCGTGATGTATATGGGTGGAGAATGTTTCAGAGAGAGGAAAGTGCATTGTTTATTCCATATTCTCAAAGAAATGCTAAAGATATAAAAGAAAAAAAGATTATTTTGTCTATAAACCGAAAAGCCAGAAATCAAATTTATCAATTTTTGGAACGATGCAATGAGCAATATCAAGCAACTGATGAAACAGGTTGGAATTATGATACAACGATAGCAGCAGATGTTTTTTTTGACATAAGACAGTTCTATGTGCCCAAATGCTTTAACAGTCAAAAGGAATATGTCGAAACCGAGAATTTAAAAGATTTTATAATCTCTAATTCTCCATTCTGTGTGTTGGATGCAATAGAACTATTTGCCAAGCATAGTATGATAGATGATTTTGAAGCCCAAATGAATGCAATATTAAAGTTGAATGAAATTACATTCCAACTTAATAATGGGAAAATAGTAAATTCATTTGATGCCCAGATTAACCAAAGTTCATTAGAGGCGGTACAAGAAGCAGGGTTAAAAGAATTGCTGCAAGAAGCATCTAAATATTATGATGAAAATAATTTGCAAATTGCGGTAGAAAAATTGTGGGATGCATTTGAAAGATTAAAAACCTATTATTGCTCAGCGACCATAGATAAAAAGAAATCAGTAAACAAAATTGTAAAAGATATGGGTAATAATCAACAACCGTACATGGAGATGTTTGAAAAAGAGTTTCATGAGCTTACGACTCTTGGGAATAATTTTAGAATTAGACACCATGAGATAACAAAGGTTGATATTCAAGATAAAAGACATTTTGAATACTTTTACAAGAGATGCCTGTCCTTGATTTCAACAGCAATTAAATATTTGGATGGAAGAAATTTATAATGAAAATTGAGTTTATTCCAAAAGGTACTCTGTTTATAGATTTGTGTTAAATTCCAGTTTACTCTATAATGAAGCCAAGAAAGGACGGTGGTATTTATGAGAGAAAAGACCAATCATCTATATGTGGATAGCCAAGAAAGAAGCCTATTATTACATAGCCTTGTGGAGTTGAAAAATCAGCTTATACAACAGGGCAGATATACGGATTGTGTAGACGAGCTTATTTTTAAGGTCATAAATGCACCGACCAAGAGAATGAAAATCGAATATATCTAAGGCAGATTACAGAGCCGCTTATTCTTATTGATTTTAAGAGTAAGCGGCTTTTTTGCGTTCTCTGGTACTGTTTACATAGCCACCTTGACAAAGTGGCTAAATCTATGCGAAAGGAGGACGCACCTATGTCAAATTGCAAAGTGATTGCTCTGACAAACCAGAAAGGCGGTGTCGGAAAAACGACCACAGCGGTCAATCTGGGTGTGGGTCTGGCAAAGCAAGGCTCTAAGGTGTTGTTGATTGATGCCGATGCACAGGCAAATCTCACAATGGCTCTGGGTTATAACCGACCAGATGATATACCCATTACAATCTCTACTGTGATGCAGGACATCATGGATGATAAATCCTTTGATGCTTCTGGCGGGATTATCCACCACAGCGAGGGCGTTGACCTGCTCCCGTCCAATATCGAGCTGTCGGGTCTTGAGGTAAGGCTTATCAATGCCATGAGCCGTGAGAGTGTTCTGAAAACCTATGTGAATGAGGTCAAAAAGAACTACGATTATGTGCTTATCGACTGTATGCCATCCCTCGGTATGATTACGATTAACGCATTGGCGGCGGCTGACAGCGTGGTTATCCCGACGCAGCCCCATTATCTTTCTGCAAAAGGTCTGGAGCTTTTGCTTCGCTCCGTATCAAAGGTCAAGCGGCAAATCAATCCCAAGCTGCGGATTGACGGTATCTTAATGACGATGGTAATGCCCCGCACGAACATTTCTAAGGAGATTACAGCAACGGTAAAGAGTGCATACGGACAGAAAATCAAAGTCTTTGATGCCGAGATACCCCATTCCATCCGTGCGGTGGAAGCAACCGCAGAGGGTAAGAGCATTTTCGCCTATGACAAAAGCGGAAAGGTAGCCGCAGCTTATGACCAGTTTGCAAAGGAGGTGGCAGAGATTGGCGAGAAGCAAAGGAAGCAAAATCGAACTGACCGCATACGATGACCTCTTTGAAACAGACGAGAGCCGTGCAGAAGCGGCGTTAAGCAAGATTAGGGACATTCCCATTTCAGAGATTGACGAGTTCCCAGACCACCCATTCAAGGTTTTAATGGACGAGGATATGGAACAGCTTGTTGAGAGTGTCAGACGGAATGGAGTAATGACCCCTGCGACAGTTCGGCTCAAAGAGGACGGGCGGTATGAGCTTATCAGTGGTCACAGGCGAAAAAAGGCGTGTGAGCTTGCGGGGCTTGAAACGCTGAAATGTGAGGTTAAGGAGCTGACCCGTGACGAAGCGATTATTGTCATGGTGGAAAGCAACCTGCAACGCTCCGTTATTCTGCCAAGTGAGAAAGCCTTTGCCTATAAGATGCGGCTTGAAGCTATGAAGCGGCAGGCAGGTAGACCACCAAAAGAAAATGCGTCGCCATTGGCGACTAATTTATCTAAAGGGCGTTCTGATACTGAATTAGGAGAGCTTGTTGGAGAAAGCAAAGACCAAATCCGTCGTTTTATCCGGTTAACCGAGCTTGTACCCGAAATTTTGCAGATGGTTGACGACAGACAGATTGCTTTCCGTCCTGCGGTGGAGATTTCCTATCTCTCCGAGGAACAGCAATACACCCTGCTTGAAGCCATGAGCTACAACGATGCTACACCGTCACTTGCACAGGCTATCAAAATGAAGAAGTTTATGCAGGAGGGAAAGCTGACGGACGAGGTTATCAGCTCCATCATGGAGGAGGAAAAGCCTAACCAGAGGGAAAAGCCCGCTTTCCGTGATGAACGGATAACCAAGCTCATCCCGAAGTCAATCCCCAGAGGACAGGAAACAGATTTTGTTGTAAAGGCGTTGGAGTTTTACAACCGCCATTTACAGCGGAATAAGGCTCACGAAAGGTAAGCCACACACCGAGGGAGAAGTCTGCCCTCTGGGGGATAGCCGTTTTTTTCGGCATCCCCCTCTCCACACCTCTCCCCCTTGATACTGCCAGTAACTATCCGAGAAAAGAAACACTTTAAGCTGTCCGTAAGGGGCAGCTTTTTTCGGTCAGTAAGGCAAAGTAACACAAAACAATAACAGGAGGTAACGATGAAAATTCGTAAATTATTCAAGAAAGCCGCTGCCCTTGCGTTGGCGGCGGTCACGGCATTGTCCGTAATGCCTGCGCAGGTGGCGTTTGCGGCAGGCGATATTGGTACGATTTCCTTTACCCACACCTATGACAGCAATGGGAACGCCATGAGGTACAATTCCAGTGCTGTCATTAACGGCTATACTTCGGGCGGCACAGGAAATTACAAGTACCGTATGTATGTGGATGGGGAAACGGCGTTCTGTATCCAGCCTGGTGTCCCCTTGAAAACAGGCAACACTCTGGCAAAGGCATCTTCCGACACATGGAACGCCCTTTCCTCTAACCAGAAAAAAGCGGTAGGGCTTGCCCTGCTCTATGGGTATCAGGGCAACAGCGGCGGATTGTCTGGCACGGACGATGAGAAGTGGCTTGCCACACAAACCCTTGTATGGGAGTTTGTCACAGGCTGCCGTGAAGCCACAGGCTCCTATAGGCAGACAAGCACGACTGTTTACAGCCTGCACTTTGGCTCCAACTATGCGAACAGCGGAGCAAGGGCGGCTTATGACCAGATTGTTTCCCTGCTGACAGAGCATAACACCATCCCAAGTTTTATGTCGGGCAGTAAGAATGGTATCACAAAGGAGCTTTCTTATAGCGATGGAAAGTACAGCATCACATTGACTGACACAAACGGCGTGTTGTCCGATTATTCCTTTACAAGCTCCGACAGCAACGTGACCGTATCAAAGTCTGGAAACAAGCTGACCATCACATCGGAAAAGGCGGTCAGCGGCTCTGTCCGTATCACAGCAACGAGGAATAACGTGCCGACAGTCAGCAGCAGCGCAAAGATGATTGCCTATGGCGACCCGAACCTGCAGGATGTTGTGACAGGCGTGGAAAATGCCGACACCGTGGCAGCGTATATCAACATCGAAACGCCGACAGGCACGGTTGCCCTTAAAAAGACTTCCGAGGACGGCGTGGTTGAGGGCATCCAGTTCACTATCAAAGGCGATAACTTCAATAAGACCGTGAAAACTGATGCCAACGGCAATCTGACTGTGGAGGGCTTATTCCCTGGCACTTATACCATCACGGAGCAGAGCATTGACCGCTATGAGCCGCAGCAGACCCAGACCGTGACGGTTATCGGGGGAAAGACCTCTACTGTCGTGTTCAGCAACACCTTGAAGCGTGGCAGCCTTGAGGTTGTGAAAACGTCCGAGGACAATCTGGTGGAAGGCGTGAAGTTCCATCTTTACGGCACATCACTTAGCGGCTTGCCCGTTGATGAATATGCCGTGACCGATGCAAAGGGCGTGGCAAAGTTTGAGAATGTCCTTATCAGCGGCAATACCCCGTATGTGCTTGAGGAAGTGGATACGGCAGTCCGCTATGTCGTTCCCGATTCCCAGACCGCCCCGATTGAATGGAACAAGGTCACAAACCGCAGCGTTACCAACATCCTTAAAAAGTTCAACGTGACCGTGACTAAGACCGATGTGGAAACAGGCAGCACACCGCAGGGCAATGCTTCCCTTGCAGGTGCAGTTTACGGCATCTACAAAGGCGAGGAACTGATTGACACCTATACCACCGATGAAAACGGTCAGTTCACGACCAAGTATTATGTATGCGGGAATGACTGGTCTGTGCGTGAAATCAGCTCGTCCGAGGGCTACCTGCTTGATGAAACCATCCACCATGTAGGGGCAGAGCCAGAGCTTTATACGATTGAGTATAATTCTGCAAGAAATGATGTGAATGAGCAGGTTATCAAAGGAAATATCGCTATCATCAAGCATACGGACAACGGTGACACCCAGATTGAAACACCCGAAGATGGTGCGGTGTTTGAAGTATTCTTAAAATCCGCAGGCAGCTATGAGAACGCAAAGGAAACCGAGCGTGACATTCTGACCTGTGATGAGAACGGATTTGCCCAGACAAAGGATATGCCGTATGGCGTCTATACCGTGAAGCAGACCTCTGGATGGGAGGGACGTGAGCTGATGAAAGCGTTTGATGTGTTCATCAACTCTGATGGTCAGACCTACCGCTATCTCATCAACAACGCCAACTTTGAGAGCTATATCAAAGTCGTGAAGAAAGATGCGGAAACGGGCAAGACCATCCCGTATGCAGGCGCAGGCTTCCAGATTTACGACCCAGACGGAAACCTTGTGACCATGACTTTCACTTATCCCGAAGTGACGACCATTGACACCTTTTATACCACCGCAGAGGGCGAGCTTATCACGCCGCAGACCCTTGAATACGGTAAGGGCTACTCTCTGGTTGAGGTACAGGCTCCGTATGGCTATGTGTTAAACTCCGAGCCTGTTCCTTTGGATGTGGTGCAGGAAAACTCCGAGGAGGAAAGCGGCATCACGGTCATCGAAGTGGTACGCTCCAATATGGCGCAGAAAGGCACGATTACCGTGGAGAAGTCTGGCGAGGTATTCTCTACCGTGGCAGGCGACAAGGGACTGTATCAGCCAATTTTCTCCGTCAGCGGTCTTGAGGGGGCTGTGTATGCGATTACCGCAGCCGAGGATATTGTGACTCTGGACGGTACGCTCCGTGCGTCTAAGGGAGAAGTGGTTGACACCATTACCACAGGCGCAGACGGTACAGCCACCTCTAAGGAGCTGTATCTGGGCAGATATGAGGTCAAGGAAGTGACCGCCCCGTATGGCATGGTCTTGAATGATGAAGTTCACTCTGTCGAGCTTGTCTATGCGGGACAAGAAATCGAAGTGACGGAAATCGCCACAGGCTTTTACAATGAGCGTCAGCGTGTGGAAATTGACCTTGTAAAGAGCCTTGAAACAGATGAAGCCTATGGCGTTGGCATGAATGGGGAAATCTATGATGTAACCTTTGGTCTGTATGCGGCGGAGGAAATCAAAGCGGCAGATGGTACGGCAATCCCCGCCGATGGGCTGATTGAGGTCATTTTCCTTGACGGGGACGGTCATGGAACGGCAATCAGCGACCTGCCGATTGGAAGCTATTATGTGCAGGAAATCAACACCAATGCCGCTTATATTGCCAGTGACACGAAATATCCTGTGAACTTTGAGTATGCGGGACAGGATACCGCCCTTGTAAACATCACAGCCAATGGGGGCGAAGCCATTGGAAATGACCTTATCTATGGCTCTGTCAGCGGCATGAAGTATGATGAGGACGGCAACGCCCTCGGCGGTGCGCTCATCGGTATCTTTAAGACAGGCACAACGGAATTTACAAAGGAAAATGCGATTGCAACTACCACATCGGCAGATGACGGTAGTTTTTCTTTTGCCAAAGTTCCGTATGGCACATGGGTCATCCGTGAAATCGAAAGCCCGAAAGGTTTTGTACTCTCCGAGGAAGAAATCAACGTGACTATCGGTGCGGTGGATGAAGTCGTGGAAATCGAGCTTGTCAATGACTTCATCACGGGCAATATCGAACTGACAAAGGTGGATGAGGATTATCCCGACAACAAGCTCACGGGCGCAGTCTTTGAGGTTTATGCCGATACCAATGAAAACGGCGAATTTGGCAAGGACGATGCGCTGCTCGGAGAGATGGGCGAGATTGAAAAGGGCGTTTACCAGATGAGCGACCTCAGATACGGAAAATACTTTGTCCGTGAAAAGACCGCCCCGGCAGGCTTCGTGCTTGATGAGAACGTCTATCCCGTATCCATCGAGGAAAACGGAAAGACCTATATCGTGGAAAATGAAGCAGGCGTAGGATTTATGAACGCCGCACAGAAAGGCTCCCTAAAAATCGTCAAGACTTCCTCTGATGGTAAGGTGGATGGCTTTTCTTTCCGAGTTATCGGGGATAACGGCTATGATAAGACCTTTACTACCGACAAGAACGGCGAAATTCTCATTGAGGGTCTGCGTATTGGCGAATATACCGTATCCGAGGTCAGCGATAAGACTTCCTCTGGCTATATCCTGCCTGCCGACCAGAAAGTGACCATTCAGACAGACGAAACGGCAACCGTTACCATGCACAATGAGCTGCGTGACACCCCGAAAACAGGCGATGACTTCAATCCTGCCCTCTGGGGAGGACTTGCGGCGGCGTGTGTCATCGGTGCAGGCGTACTCGGATTTGTGGGCTTTAAGAGCAGAAAGAAAAAGGAGGATTAAGGAATGAATGTGAAAACAATCATTGCCATTGCACTTGCTGTATTCATGGTTGGCGCAGCCATATGGCTCAATATCCGTAACAGGAAAAAATAAGTGACCCATGAGAAGCAGGAACGGGGGCGGCAGGTAAGCCGCCCTCTTTCCGTTTATGGAGGTATGCAATGAAAAATCTCAAGACCATTGAAAATAAGGTAAAGATGATTTTGAAAAAGAATGAGGATGCCAGAAACGATGATATGGTGCTGTACCTTGCCCTGTGCAATCTCTGTCTGAAAGACGCAGGGGCGATACCTCTTGCGGAGATAATGACGCAGCACAAATCCCTCGGTCTGCCGAGCTTTGAGAGCGTCAGCAGGACACGCCGCAAGTTACAGGCACGGCATCCAGAGCTTGCGGGAAGCCGCCCCGTACAGAAGCTGCGGGCGACTGGAGAAAAGGCATATCGGAAGTATGCCAAAGAATAGTGAGGTGGATAGATGAGTGAGGAAACACGCTCCAATCAAGGCTATGAAATCATAGAGAGCTGTACTATCGGGAGTACAGAGCTTGTTATCGGGCATAACCCGAAAGCTCCTAACCCTTATGTGTGTTGGTACTGTAAGGGCGGCGATAACTATTATTGGGGCTGCTACTGTAATGAACTGTCAGAGGCGAGGGAAAGTCTGAGCGAACGGTACAATAAGGAACGCTGTATGCCCTATAACAATCCCCCTGCCCCGAAGCAGAAAAGCGGTGATGACCGTGAGCGATAACAAAAAGAAATATGACTGTACGACCTGCCCTTATCCCCGATATAAGTGCGGTCATGTGATTTTCTGCGATGTGTGTATGCAGAAGATTTTAGATGAGCAGAAAGCGAAAAAGGAAAGAAAGGAGCAGCCGAATGAGTGAGGAAAAAAGAGTCTTTTGTGATTATACCGTGGAGCAGGATATTTTTGTCGGCAATAAGGAAGTGCTGTTAGGCGTTGATAAAAAGAACACGCAGGAACACCGCTTCATGGTCTGCTACTGTTCCTATGATAACCCGTTAGGCGTTCCGTGGCCAACGGAAGCCGTCGGCACGGACGACTATCTGGAAGCCATGCAGGTGTTCCTTGACCGAGTGCAGGCACAGGTGGAGCTTGTACGGGGCGAACAGGAAAAATATCCGTTTAATATGACCCCGTTTACCATAGACGATTGTATCCCCGATGACAGAAAGCAGAGCATTGTCGGCAAGGTTGTCGTCATGAACGCCGAGCCGAAGCGGTATGAATATCAGCACTCCGCTTATCAGCTTGTGCTGGCTGACGGCGGCAACGGGGCGACAGGCGGCAGAGGGCAGGCGGTGTTTGGAACCTGCCTTGCCACAGGAAAACGAGCCAGATGGGAAAGATATGATGTGATGGGGGAAATCCGCCCAGAGCGTATGCCCGAATGGGCAGCGGAAGCCCTTGCGAAAATCCAGACGCAGGAAAAGGCAAAGAAGCCCCATCATCGGGAGGAACGCTGATGGAGATACGACCTTTAACACCAGAAGAACAGAAATACACCTACTCCCAGAGTATGCAGCTTGAGGGGCAGACAGGATGTATCGGGCATCTCCGTGGCGATTTTGCCTACTCAGGATATGGCTTTTACACCACATGGTTTGACCACAGGGCGCAATGGAAAACGGAGGAATTTAAGGCGGAGCTTGACGATGTGATAAACGCCCTGCGTGAAGATAAGGGGCTTTTGCATAACCGTTATGATATGAGCGCCTTTGCGAAGCGTTTTCCAAAGAGTGTTTTCAAGGGGAACTACTGTACCGAGTCCTGCTTCCGTGTGGACACGGACAAATATGCCTATCTGCTCCGCTGTAATCCCACAAGGGGCGATTATAACTTTTACTGTTATTGTTATGTTCGGGAATGGCTTGACAGGCATATCGACAGAGCCAAGCAGGGCATCCGTTTTATCGACCCGCATTACCAAGAAAAGTTCCGCATCCCAGACGGCGGAAAAATCATTGTTACAACAGCGTGGGGAGAGAAGTTTGAACAGTCTTGCCGATATATTGACGAATACCATACGGAAGTCGGCAACAGCCTTTACCATATCTGCGAGTTTGCCGAGCGTATGGAGAGAAACGGGGCGACTTATGAGCCGAAGCAGGAAGAACAGCCGCCCCAGAAAACCTCGAAGAAAAAAGACCATGAACGATAAGGAGGATTTATGATATGGCGGTCAACCAGAAAGCCGTTAAGGTTTTGAACAAGATTTTTGAAGCAGGCTTTACCGATGAGAAAGCCATTGCCGCTATGACGATGGACGATATTCTTTCCATGCAGGGCATCACGGTGGCGGAAATCGGCATCATCAACGACCTGCAAAAGAGCATTAAGGCAAACAAGGTCATTACGTTTCTGGGCGGAGGTGCAGAATGAACGGCGGGCGGCGGATTTGTTTTACAGACAGTAAGGGCAAGGCACTTTTTTCTATCCCCGATGGCGGAATTATCCGCCTGTTTTATGGGAATGGGGAGGACGGCTTTGCCCTCTGCCGTTATCTGGACGAAACCCATGCAAGAATTGACGGCGTGGATTATCTGATACGGGAATTTGCACAGAGAATGGAGCGAAACGGAATCAGCTATGCCGCCGCATAAGAACAGAAAATGAGATGAGAATGATAAGGAGGTGTGAACCTATTGGCTGCAAAGTATCAGCTAATCACAGAGCTGTATCGGCGTACTGGCGTGGCGGTAACGAAAAATCCGCAGGCGTGGCAGGGCTTTTTAGCTTCTGCCTGCCGCAATTATAAATGCCGCTTTGACGAGCAGCTTCTGATATACGCCCAACGCCCCAATGCGATTGCCGTTGCCAGACTGGAAACGTGGAATAAGCAGTTTAAGCGTTGGGTCAATAAGGACAGCAGGGGGATTGCGGTGTTTGACACGAAAGGACGCAGGAATACCCTCAAATATTACTTTGATGTGTCCGACACCCATGAGGGCTACTATGGCAGCCACCCCGTTCCGATATGGCAGATGGATAAGCGGTACGAGCAGTCTGTCATGGGACGGTTATCCGACAGGTTTGGTGGAACGGAAAGCGGCGACCTTGCTTCCGTTTTAATGGAAACCGCAGAGAATGCCGTGGAGGATAACCTGCCCGATTACCTCACGCAGTTGAAAGACTGCATAAAAGACAGCTTTTTAGAAGAACTGGATGACTTTAATATCGAGGTCATCTATAAGCGGTTGGCGATAAACAGCGTTGCTTTTATGCTTCTTAGCCGCTGCGGTCTGGACACAGGCGAGTTGTTTGACGCAGAGGATTTTCGGGACATTGTAAATTTTAATACGCCCGAAACGCTGAACGCTATCGGTATCGCTACAAGTGATATTTCTGAAATGGCTCTGCGTGAAATATCGGCGGCTGTCCGAAATATGCAAATTGAAGCAAGGCAGCAAAACCGCACATTTGCAAGGAATTTCACAAGCCAGTATGATAAGGACAGGAAACAACCCGAAAGGAGCGAAAACCATGAGCGAAATCACATACACCAAACAGGGGGATTATCTTATTCCCGACCTAACATTACCGACAGAGCCAGAGCTTCCGCTTGGCAGATACGCTTTGATGCACAGGGATTATCTGGAGAAGCACAAGAGAGTGACCTATCTCAACCTGCTGACATCGGGCAGGCTGAACGAACATCTGTACCAGACCGAGAGGACGGCTCTTTCGAGGTTGGAGCTTCTGACGAAGCAGCTCGCAGCCGAACAGGGCGTGACGGAGGAACTGAAAGAAAAAGCCCCGATGCAGTGGGTAGGACTGATGAACAACATCCGCAGCCAAGCGGAGGAAGTCATCTTGAGCGAACTGATTTACAATTAACAGAGCCTGCCGAAGAAAAAGGCAGCGTTGCCACCGAGGAAGAAGTGACAGCCAATCTTCCTACCGTAGATGAACAGATTGAAAGAATCGCTGAAGCAGAGGACGAAAAATCCTCTGCTTTTTCCGTTTCACAGGAGGATATTGATGCTGTTGTGCAACACGGGAATGGTTATCAGAATGGGAAATACCGCATTTACCGTCAATTCCAGAAGCTGGAAGATAAAAAGAGCAACATCGAGTTCCTTAAAAAAGAATACGGCATGGGCGGTGGCGGCTTTACCTTTTCGGACGGTGTAAAAGGGCATATCAACTATGACAGCAAGGGTATTTCCATTGACCGAAAGGATAGCGATGTCGAACAGAGATTTGTTCTGAAATGGTCACAGGTGGAAAAGCGGCTGCGTGAGCTGATAAAGGACAATCGTTACCTTAATCCGAAAGAAAAAGACCACTATGCCGATTATTTGGAAAGCGTGTCTGCCCCACAGTATGAAATCGACACCCAGAGGAAACTTTCACGCCAGAGGTTTATCGAAGCCCACAGGGAGATGCCGCCCGCCGACAAGCGGGATACCCTCTCCCTGCGGCTCTCCGATTTTATCAGTGATTTGGACGGCTATGAGAAAGAGCTGCTTTCTGATGTGGAGCGTACTGACCTTGCCGATGTGACCTCTGAACAGATGGAGCAGCATCTTTCCAACTCTGCCACTGTGCAGCAGCTCCTTGACTTTCTTTCTCTGGTGCAGGGTAAGACCGCAGATGTTTACAGCCGCAGCAACGCTTACCGATTTTCGCAGGAATTAAAAGAGTTGCATCCCATGTGCTACCTCTACCATGAGGGCGATACGGTCTATGTCGGTGTGGATAAATATGAGGTCACAACCCTTGAGGGCGATAATGTTTATCTGCAAAATGCCCAGTTCCCTATTCTGGGACAGTATTACAGACGGGCCGATTTTGAAGAAAAGCTCCGTGAAAATCCTGCCAACGACCATCTGAAAGTAGTCGTGACCGAGAGCCAGAAAGCAGAAACACTTTCCGAGGAAAAGCCAGACGGGATTGCATTTACTATCGGTTTTTCCGAACATCCCGCTTTTTATGACAGGGAGTTGAATGACCGCTTTACGGATTTAAGCTTTGCCCTGGGGAACAGGCTGCTCGGCGTTCTGGACGAAAAGCAGCATCGGGAACGGGAGGACGAGAGCAAAAAAGTCGGTTGGTACAAAAAGACGGACTTTGCGATTTCTGCGGTTATCGGCGGCGAGGAATTTCATTATGACGGGCGTTTTGACATTGGGGATGGCGAGGGCGATTTGATTGCCCATATCAAGAATTTTTATGATTATTCCCTCTCCCCGAACTGCCCGTTTATCCCAGAATGGAAAAAGCAGGGCGAGGATTACTACCGAGAGAAGATGGAAAGCCTGCGGTGGGGACGGGATGTGTTCATTCCTTTTCTTATGCAGCACACCGAGCTGACCCCAGAGGATGAAAGGCTCTTTGCAGAAATCATGGCAACCGAGAGCGACTGGCACAGAGTACCAGAGGATAAGGAAACCACCCTTGCGGGACGTTTGGTTGATTTTATTGAAGAAGTTGACCCGTACAATTACCGTGACGCCCTTGAAGTTGGAGAAACCAAAGAAGATGCCATAGCAAAGATTAACGATGATTTAGCCAATCCAGAAATCGTGCAGAGCTATGTAGAGCAGCTATTGGAATGGGCGGAGGAATTAGAGGATAATGAGCAAAAGGAGGTTTGCCGACAGCTCATAGATGACCTCACGCCCCTTGCATCTGCGGAAAGAACGCCCCATTATACCGTGGAGCAGACTTCCGATGCTTTTGCCGACCCGTTCATCATAAGGGACAATACCGTTCCAGAGGGACGGGACGGACAGTATTACGATGTCGGCGGCATTTATCAGACGTTTGAAATCGAGGAAGAAGCACAGGAATACGCCGATGCCTTAAACAAAGCGGAGCAGGAAGCAGAAAAAGAACAGTCTGCCGAACTGACAGCCGCCGACCTTATCGGCAGGGAAATCACGATAGAATAACACCCCCTCCTTAGGAACTTTCCGCAGGGGGGGAAAAAACACGATAGATACCCGCCGCTATCTTATTGAGAGTGTTGGCGAAATCAGCGGCGATGTGTCGCTGCGTGACATCACATTCCAGAATAGCGTAGGCTTCCCGATAAACCGTGTGGAGAAAATCGGCTATATCCGCAGGCTTTTGGAGCAGGTACAGCCAGAATTACCACCCGAAAAGGAAAAAGCAGGCTCCCCTGCCCCGTCCGCCCTCCGCCGCAACTACCGCATTACCGATGATGCTCTGGGCGTTGGCGGTGCAAAAGAAAAGTTCCTAAACAATATGGCGGCAATCCGCCTATTGCATGAGCTTCAGATAGAAAACCGCCTTGCCACATCCGAAGAACAGGAAACCCTTTCAAAGTATGTCGGTTGGGGCGGTCTGTCTATGGCGTTTGATGAGCGCAATGCGGCATGGGTGAATGAGTACAAAGAGCTGAAAGCGGCACTATCCGAAGAAGAATACCGTGCCGCTATGGAATCCACCCTCACGGCGTTTTATACGCCGCCTGTTGTCATCAAGGCGATGTATGAAGCCCTTGACCGTCTGGGATTTTCACAGGGCAATATCTTAGAGCCGTCCTGTGCTACAGGTAATTTTTTCGGACTTTTGCCCGATAGCATGGAGAAATCAAAGCTGCACGGCATTGAAATCGACCCCTTATCGGGCAGGATTGCAAAGCAGCTCTACCAGAGAGCCAGTATCGCTATTGAGGGATTTGAGGACACGAAGCTCCCAGATGACCACTTTGATGTGGTACTCGGCAATGTGCCGTTTGGGGAATTTAAGGTTAATGACAGCCGCTATAATTCCCAGAAGTTCCTCATTCACGATTACTTTTTCGCAAAGGCTCTGGATAAAGCCCGTGCCGGTGGCGTAGTCATGTTCATAACCTCGAAAGGCACAATGGATAAGAGGGGCTCAGAGGTGCGGAAGTATATCGCCCAGAGAGCCGAGCTGTTGGGGGCAATCCGCCTGCCAGACAATACCTTTAGGGCAAACGCAGGCACGGAGGTCACAAGCGACATTCTTATTTTGCAGAAGCGTGAGCAGATTATCGACACCGAGCCAGAGTGGGTACACCTTGACACGGACGAAAACGGCATCACGATGAACCGCTATTTTGTCACTCACCCAGAGATGGTTTTGGGCGAGATGAAGATGGAAAGCACACGCTTCGGCATGGATAGTGCCTGCAAAGCCTATGAAGATGCGACCCTTGCCGAGCTTCTTTCTGAAGCTGTGCAGCAGATAAGCGGGGAAATCCCAGAGTATGAAAACGAGATTGACCAAATCTCCGATGAACAGGACGAGCCTATCCCTGCCGACCCGAATGTGCGGAACTTCTCTTTTGCCCTTGTGGACGGAAAAATCTACTTCCGAGAGAATAACCAGATGATGCCCGCAAAGGTATCCATGACCGCCGAAAACCGTATCCGAGGGCTTGTGGAAATCCGTGACTGTGTCCGCAGGCTCATCCAGTATCAGACCGATGATTACCCAGAGGAAATGATACAGACTGAGCAGAAAAACCTAAACCGCCTGTATGATGCCTACACAGCGAAATACGGGCTTATCAACAGCCGAGGAAACTATCTTGCTTTCGCATCGGATGAGAGCTACTTCCTGTTATGCTCCCTTGAAGTGCTTGACGATGACGGGAAATTCAAACGCATGGCAGATATGTTCACGAAACGGACGATTAAGCCCCACCGTGAAGTGACCTTTGTGGAAACAGCAAGTGAAGCCCTTGCCCTCTCCATCGGGGAGAAAGCTCGTGTTGACCTTGACTATATGGCACAGCTCACGGGCAGACCGCAGGAGGAAATCATTAAGGATTTGCGGGGCGTTATCTTCCAAGTGCCATTGTCAGAGCCTGCAAAATATGTGACCGCAGATGAATATTTATCGGGCAATGTGCGGGCAAAGCTCATCACGGCAAAAGTCGCAGCACAGGATAACCCAGAGTATGCAGTTAATGCATCTGCTTTGGAGCGTGTTATCCCGAAAGACCTGCCCGCAAGTGAAATCTTTGTCCGTCTGGGTACGACATGGATACCGCAGGAGGACATTCAGCGGTTTATGGTGGAGCTTTTAACCCCCTCAAGTTATGCGATGGGCAGGTTAAAGGTACGGTACACGCCGATGAATGGCGACTGGTTTATTGAGAATAAGAGTTCCGATGTGGGAAATATAAAGGCGGACAGCACTTATGGTACAAAGAGGGCGTCCGCCTACCGTATTATTGAGGACACCTTAAACTTGCGTGACACCCGCATTTTTGATTATGTGTATGATGAAAATGGCAAAAAGACAGCGGTACTCAACCATAAGGAAACCACCGCAGCACAGGCAAAGCAGGAAGCCATCAAGCAGGCGTTCCAAGACTGGATTTGGAAAGACCCAGAACGGAGAAACCGTCTTGTCCTCTATTACAACGACACGTTCAACAGCGTCCGTCCCCGTGAGTATGACGGGAGCCATATCACATTTGGCGGTATCAGTCCAGAGATTACGCTAAGACCACACCAAGTCAATGCCATTGCCCATATCCTTTACGGCGGTAATACGCTTCTTGCCCACAAGGTAGGGGCAGGCAAGACCTTTGAGATGGTTGCCGCCGCACAGGAGAGCAAGCGTCTGGGATTATGCCAGAAATCCATGTTTGTTGTGCCGAATCATCTTGTCGGTCAGTGGGCGTCCGAGTACCTGCGGCTCTATCCGAGTGTGAATATCCTTGTGACAACCAAGCAGGATTTTGAAACGGGAAACCGTAAAAAGTTCTGCGGCAGGATTGCCACAGGCGATTATGATGCGGTTATCATCGGGCATTCACAATTCGAGAAAATCCCTATCAGCGAGGAACGCCAGAGGGAGCAGCTCATGCGTCAGCTTGACGATATTGAGCGTGGCATTGATGACGTACAAGCGAACAAAGGCGAACAGTTTACAGTCAAGCAGCTTATGAAAACCCGAAAGGCAATCAAGGCGAAGCTCGACAAGCTGAACGATACGAAGCGGAAAGACAATGTAATCAACTTTGAGGAATTGGGCGTTGACCGTCTGTTTATTGATGAGAGCCATTTTTACAAGAACCTCTACCTCTATACCAAAATGCGGAACGTGGGCGGCATCGCCCAGACCGAAGCCCAGAAAAGCTCCGACCTCTTTATGAAGTGCCGCTATCTGGACGAAATCACAGGCAACCGTGGCACGATTTTCGCAACGGGTACGCCTATCAGCAACTCCATGGTTGAAATGTATTCTGTTCAGCGGTACTTGCAGTATGACACCCTTGCAGGGAACGGATTGCAGCATTTTGACAGTTGGGCTTCCACTTTTGGCGAAACGGTCACGGCTCTGGAATTAGCCCCAGAGGGTACAAATTACCGAGCCAAGACACGGTTTGCGAAGTTCTATAACCTGCCAGAGCTTATGCAGATGTTCCGTGAGATTGCGGATATTCAGACCGCCGATATGTTAAAGCTCCCCGTGCCAGAAGTCAGATACCACAATATCAAGACGAAGCCGAGTGAGATACAGAAAGAAATGGTGGCGGGGCTTGCCAAGAGAGCAGAGAAAGTCCGTGCAAGGCTTGTCAAGCCGAATATCGACAATATGCTCAAAATCACGAATGACGGACGGAAACTGGCACTCGACCAGAGGATGATTGACCCGATGCTGCCCGATGACCCAGACAGTAAGGTGAATACCTGCGTGGACAATGTGTACCGTATCTGGGAGGAACACGCCGACACAAAGGCGGCACAGCTTGTATTCTGCGACCTTTCCACCCCGAAAAATGACGGTACTTTCAATGTCTATGACGATATGCGGGAAAAGCTCATCCGCCGTGGCATCCCTGCGGAGCAGGTGCGTTTTATCCATGAAGCGACTACCGATGCACAGAAAAAAGAGCTGTTTGCAAGGGTCAGAAGCGGCGAGGTGCGTATATTGTTCGGCTCTACCCCGAAGATGGGGGCAGGTACGAATGTGCAGGACAGGCTCATTGCCATCCACAATTTAGACTGCCCGTGGCGACCCTCTGACCTTGAGCAGCGGCAGGGGCGTATCGAAAGGCAGGGGAATATGTTCCCAGAGGTGCAGGTTTACCGCTATGTGACGGAGCAGACCTTTGACGCATACCTCTATCAGCTCGTGGAATCCAAGCAGAAATTTATCAGCCAGATAATGACGAGCAAAAGCCCTGTGCGTTCCGCAGAGGATGTGGACGAGGTTGCTTTGTCCTTTGCGGAGGTCAAGATGCTTGCCACAGGCGATGAGCGTTTCAAGGAAAAAATGGATTTGGATATGCAGGTGGCGAAGCTGAAAGTCTTAAAGCAAAGCTACCTTTCCGAGCATTACGACCTTGAGGACAGGATATTAAAAGACTATCCGCAGGAAATCAAAGATTATGAGGAACGTATCGTAGGATACGGAAACGATGCGGCGATTGCCGAACAGCACAAGCCGCAGGGGGAGGATAAATTCTGCCCCATGACCTTAAAAGGTGTGACCTACACCAAAAAGGCGGACGCAGGCGAAATGCTCCTTGCCATCTGCAAAGAATATCCGATGTCCGCCCCTGCTGAAATTGGCAGCTATCGGGGCTTTAAAATCGAGGTCTTTTATGATACCGTGAACGCCCATTACTGTTTAAATCTCTGTGGGGCAAGAAAATATAAGGTGGATTTAGGCATGGATGCTCTGGGAAATCTGACCCGAATAGAAAATGAGCTTGCCAAGCTCCCTGCCCGACTGGAAGCCGCAAAGACGAAAAAGGCGGAAACCATCGCACAGCTTGAAACAGCAAAGGTGGAGGTGGAGAAGCCATTTGCGTTTGAGGAGGAACTGAAAGAAAAAACGGAACGGCTGAATGCCCTCAACATTGAGTTAAATCTGAATGAAAAAGATACCCCTGTGATTGACGATGAGCCAGAGCAGGATGAGGAAACGCCCGAAAAGAAAAATACAGACCGTGAGAGATAATCGGATTTGCACATTTGTATTGCGTAATTTGGGGAAGTATAATGAGTGAAGATTATAAATGTTGGAGGTAAAAGATGTGTTTGAGAATTTCAGATTTGAAACCTTTGTCGATGTCCACAGCAACATCTTTGAGGAATATCTAAGCTCTGTCATTGCGAAACTGCCGAAAGAAAATCCAGAATACCGAGCTGTCAGCGATAAGATTGAGAGCCTTTATGAACAATATCCGAAAGTCATGGCTGTTCTGGATACAGAAAATGCAAGTGATTTATCCGAGCAGGAGTGCAAGGCTCTGATAGAGATTCTGGAGCTTCGGAACAGGCTTTCCGATATGCAGCAGGAAGCAATCTATTTCAGAGGATGCTATGACAGCGTAGGGTATCTGAAAAAAGCAGGGATTTTATAATGGACTAACCGAGAAAAAGCGGCGTTGGCGTGAGTGCTGATGCCGTTTTTACATATGGGTATTAGTTATGGAGTTTTCTGTAGGAAACTGCTATAATTATAAAAACGAGAGGAGGTAAAATATGGTCAATAATGTGTTTGTTCAGTGTAATGCTTGTAAAATGAAGATAAATCTTCGTGCTCAAATTGGATTTTTTGACATTCCTTTTCATGTCCGTTGCCCCAAATGTCATTCTACTATATATGGAAAAGTTTTTGTAGAAGATAATAATATCAATGTTGAAAATGCTGATATTGTACAATGTGATGATGAGGAATTTTACTCAGTTGAATTATCAGCCGAATTCCCTACCAGAAAAGCAACCCACAAAAAAATATATGAAGTTGAGCTTTCTCCATATATGCGAAATCTTTTACTTTACGGGAGTAATGAAAAGGCAATAGAGGAAACGCAAAAAACCATGTATTTTGCTAATTTTGTTAAGTCTGGATTGAGTGAGATGAAACAGAATTTTGAGTTGTTTTGGAATAACCAAGATAAGATACTCTTTGCAAGGGTTACGGACATGATTAAACAGTACTCGTATATTCCTTTTTCAGAAGTAAACAACGACTTTGATGCGGCAGTAGCTTTACACCAACTTTTGCTAACCACAACAGGCATTTCAATCATTATTGGCAAAGATACTTTAGGAGAGTATACGAAAATAGGAAAATTAGTAATTGAGGATAGAAATCATCTCACCCAGATTAGCGAATTTATTGTTAACAGCAAGATTGATTTCAATAGCATTGAAACAAAAGGATTCAAACTAATTGAGTTATTCGCTAAGGTATATGAGCAATTAATTCCCGTAATAGCTCTAAAAAATGGAGATTGTCTTGAAAATGTTGATAAAAATCAATTTGGAATTATGACGGCAAATTTTGATGAACTGACAGATTTTTATGCCAAAAGTTATGAGTGGATATTTGATAATCTTAAAGTGATTTTGGGGCTTAATAACATTTTTGTTCGGAATGATTCAACAAAGTGTGTTAATGGCAAGATCTATCAAGATTTTATTAGGGAATCTAACGGAAATAAAATGAAAAATGGATATATAGACGAAAAAGAACCATTTAGCAAACCTATTAGTAGTCTGAACAACCGAGTTAGAAACGCCATCCAACATTTTGATAGTGATATTGACTATGAAACACAATTGATTACTTTCAAAGATAGAAATAAGTCTGTTGATTTGTATTTAATAGATTTTGCGGATTTATGTATAGAAAATTTCCGCATTATATTTTATGTATTAGAGTTAGTATATAACTTGAGAAAAATAGATTTTATACAAAAGGGGATTACTCCGAGTTTTGTTGCCAGTAAAATAAGAGTGGATGAGCAACAGCAAAAGAAAAAGAAAATCGGAAGAAACGAACCTTGTCCGTGTGGTAGTGGAAAAAAATATAAACGATGTTGCGGTAAATAGTAAGTCTTTATGTGGTAGGAGGTACAAGTGTGGATTATGATTTCAAATGGATACGTCCCAATATGTCATTATATCATATAGATAAAAACTGCCCATTCCCAATAACATTATTAAACAGTGGTAACTTGGCAGATGACTTTAATAAATATGCAGAAGATTTTTTTAATGCGGCAGAGAGTGTAATTCATTATTTGGGCGAAGATGCAGCAGAAAACGGTGATATAGCAAAACTTGATTTATGGTATTTTGCGATGGTCTATTTATATAGGCAAAGCATGGAACTTCTTTTGAAAGCAAATATATTTAAGATTGTCACAGCGGAAAATGATAGAAAGTTGATAATCGGTGACATACGGCATGACCTTAAACAAGGGTATGATAAATTATTAGAGCTAAAAGATTTAGAATATACAGATAACGATAATGCTAACTGGTTATGGAAATATTTAGCGGATATTTCAAGGATTGATAAAGAATCTGATATGTTCCGTTATCCTTTTGGCAGTAATCTTAATGTTTTATTTGATAAGCAGACGCATATTTCTTTAGCGGCAACTCATGATAATATGAATAAAGCCTTTAATATTTTGAGTGAGCTATATAAGACGGGGAATTTTACAGAGCAGGAATATGAAGCATATTCACCACAGTTAATTATTGAAGGTGGACATTACTACCAGCAAAGCGTTGTCGGCTATAAATATGCACAGCATTCGTTTTACCCTTACTATTCCTCGTATGAAGAAGTGGGGAATTTTTTAAAAGAAAAAGTTGTGAATGACAATAAAAAAGAACTATTTATGCCAATGTGTTATATGTATCGTAATGCAGTTGAGCTTGGTTTAAAAAGGATAATTATTGAAGATAGCCACATAGAGAGAACAAAGGCATTGAAGATACTTCGACGAAAAAAGCATAGCATACGTGGACTTTGGAACAGTATTGTCGATGAAGTTGACAAATATTCCAATGCGCCAGATGATGATACTACTTTAAATGATACAACACAGTATATCCAAGCGTTTCATGATTTTGACCAAAGTTCTGATTTGTTTAGGTATCCATGTAATAAAAATTTGCAGGTTTACTTTTCAGAAGAAAAGGTATTAGACATAGAGAATGTAGCTTCTTGCTTTGAAGAACTATGCAATTTTTTGGATGCTGTTGATAGTATGCTAAGTGAAATTAAGGATTATGAAGCAGAAATGGCATCGTATTACGATTACTATTAAACTGAAAATTCATACAAAAAACGATTGCCAACGTGATTTTAATGACGAAGATTTTGGGGATGACTTATGGAGAACATAGTACAAATTCAATATATTATTAGTGCGATTATAGGATTTGGAAGTGCTGTTATTGTGGCAATAATAGCGGGTATGTTTCAATTAAGAATAGCAAAGAAAAATAGAGAAATTCAAGAAAAACAACTTGAGGAATCAAGAAAACAATTTTTTATGAAGATGGAACAATCTCAAAAAGAATATGCTGAAAAAATAGAGCAATTACGAGAAGAACAGAGAAAAGCTAATTTGGAAAAAGCTAATGATAAATTGCAGGCAGAAACGAATAGATTTTATGAAGAGCTTATAAAAGAAATGATGTTCTATGACAGTCTGTTAAATGAATTACATTACCTCAATAATATCGCAAATCCAAAGGGCAAGGAATTTCGTATTAAAGAAGTATATCCGCACATTGATAATAATATAAAGGATTTGGTTGGGGATGTTTCTTTGCATCAAAATATTGCAAAACTTTTAGGCACTTTGAGAGCCAATATTTCTTTGTATAATTCTGCATTAGAGAAAGGAGCAGGTTCTGATGTATTGGAGGAAGCTTTGAATAAAATATATAACCTAATTGACCCTATTAACACAGAAAGATTTGAGAATTATACAAATGCACAAAGTTTGTTGAGAAATTTTGAAATTAGGACAGCAGAACGAATTATAAACGAGAAATAAAAAATATCTTCTTACATAGCCGAGTGGTTTTCACGACACGAAAATCACTCGGCTTTTTCTATGTTTACGGAGGTGATTGTATTGAATGAGAAGTAACAGACCCTATGTGCAGATTGACCCAGATGTACTTGAACGGGCAAGGCAGATAGATTTGCTCTCTTATCTTAAGGAGTTTGAGCCGGGAAATCTGGTCAAGGTCAAAGGCACGAGCAACGTGTACTGTACCGCAGAGCATGACAGCTTGAAGATTTCCAACGGCAAATGGTACTGGTGGTCAAGAGGTGTCGGCGGCTACTCTGCCCTTGATTATCTCATCAAGGTTAGGGAGTATGGCTTTGTGGAAGCCGTGGAAATCCTCACGGGACAGGCGTTTGCGGATTGGAAACCGCCGCCCGCTGCTGAGAAAAAAGACGAGCCGAAAGTGCTGCTCCTGCCGCCGAAAAACAGGAACTGTGACAGAGTGGTACAGTATCTTTTCGGACGTGGCATTGACTATCAGCTCATACAGGATTGTATTTCCGAGGGCATTATCTTTGAAAGTGCCGACTACCACAATGCTGTTTTTGTGGGCAAAGATGAAAGCGGAACGCCTAAGTATGCCGCCTGCCGTGGCACGATGGGGAGCTTTAAGCGTGACGCATCGGGCAGCGACAAGCGGTATTCGTTCCGACTTCTGGCGAGGGAGCCGTGCGCTTCCGTGCATCTGTTTGAAGCCGCCATTGATTTATTATCCTATGCCACTTATCTCAAATGTGAGGGAAAGGAATATAAGGCGGAAAACCTGCTCTCTTTGTCGGGCGTATATCAGCCAAAGAAAGAGATAAAAGACAGCAAAATCCCTATCGCCCTCACGACTTTTCTGGATGCCCATCCAGAAGTCACGACCATCTATCTGCATCTTGACAGGGATAAGACAGGGCGGCTCTGTACCGAAACACTGCAAGAATTATTGGAAAAAGACTATGAAATCGTTGATGACCCGCCGCCTGTCGGCAAGGACGTCAACGATTTTTTGTTGTCTTATCTGGGGATTGAAAGACCAAAACCCGCCCGTGAAAGGAGGGATGCCCGTTGATTGTCTGATGATTTTCCGTAAAAAAAGAAGCCACAAAACAAGACCAGATTATAAAAAAAGAAAGGAATTTTTGCATGAAGAAATTTGAAGTTACGCTCACAGGACACTATGAAAAGACCATTTCCGTGTATGCAGACAGCCCCGAGCAGGCGGCGGAAAAGGTGCAGATTATTCTTTTTGATACCGACTTTATCGACTTTTCTGATGAGGACTTTGCCTATGGCGAAGCCGATATTAAGGAAGCGGATGAGGACGGACGGGAAGAACATTCTACCGAGGACGAAGATGTGGAGGACGACTGCTGCTCGGACTGTCCGTACTTCTGCCCGATGTGCGGAGAATGTATGTATGAGGACGAGGATTAAGAATACGTCTTACCAAGCACTGAATTTGGTTATCCAGAATGGGTCTGGAAACCAAATTCGCTTGTTAGGGGATGCCCCTAATACCCCGTAAAGAGAAAGGAGTCCAAGAATGAGTGAGTTTTTATTCTTTATCATCGGCATAATGCTCGGCGGCGTGGTTGGCGTTGTGATGATGTGCCTTGTGCAGATAAACAGGCTCTCTGAGAGAAAGGGGGATGCCGATGCGGAAACGAAACGTGCAGATACTTTTCCGTCTGACCGAGGAAGAAGCTGAATACCTCTATGACCTTGTACGCAGGTCTGGGCGTTCTAAAGAAGCCCTGCTGCGTTCAATGGTCAAAGGCTATCGGCTCTGTGAAAAGCCAGACCCAGAATTTTATAAAATCCTGCGGGAGCTGTCCGCCATCGGCAACCGCATCAATCAGCTTGCAGCGAAAGCCAATGCCCTTGACTTTATCGACACACCGATGCTCCGTGAGGAAGCGAAGAAGTGGCATGACTTTCAGCTTGACGTCCGAAAGAAATACCTGCTCCCGAAACGGGTAGCGGACTGATGGCGGTCTGCGAGTTATGGGATGTGCGGGGCAGGCTCGACCACCCTATCGACTATGCGGAAAATCCAGAAAAGACCGCCAATCCCAAGTACAGCGAAGCAGACTTGCAGGCGATGGTGGATGTCATGGAGTATGCCACCAATTCTGATAAGACCGAACAGCGTTTTTTCGTCACAGGCGTAAACTGTGAGATTGCCACCGCAAGGGATGAGATGATGATAGCCAAAGCACAATGGAACGATGAAAGCGAGATTGTCTGCTATCACGGCTTCCAGAGCTTTAAGCACGGGGAGGTCACGCCAGAGATAGCCCATGAGGTAGGCGTGAAGTTAGCCGAGAGGATGTGGGGCGACAGGTTTCAAGTGGTGGTTGCCACCCACTTGAATACCGAGTGTCTGCATAATCACTTTGTTGTCAACTCTGTTTCTTTTGTGGACGGAAAGCATTATCACGATAACAAAGCAAACCTGCGGCTCCTGCGTCAGCGTTCCGATGAGCTTTGTCGTGAGTATGCCCTGTCCGTCATTGAGAAGCCAAGCGGCAGGAAGAAGCCCTATGCCCTTTACCAAGCCGAGAAGAACGGTCTGCCAACCAGAGATACCGTGGCACGGCAGGCGGTGGATGAAGCTATCTCAAAATCATTCACGCTGAAAGATTTTGACAGGCTGATGGCAGAGATGGGCTACCGATGCAGCTTTGACCCCAACCACAAATATTGGACGATTATCGGCAAAGGTTGGGAACGACCCAAGCGGCTGTATAAGCTCGGAGAGGATTATATCAACGAGAGGATTTTGGAGCGCATCAAAGAAAATTCTTATGCCGTGAAATTCTCAATGTTTGCCGAGCCACAGAAACAGGTCACGGTCTATCGGCTGAAAGGCTCTTTAAAGGACGCAAAGAAAATCGGCGGCTTGCGTGGGCTGTATCTTCATTACTGTTATCGGCTCGGCATCCTGCCAAAGAACAGAAAACAAAATTATGCACGGCTCCATTATCTTCTCAAAGACGATTTGATGAAGATGGATGCCATCACAAACGAAACAAGGCTGCTTTGCCGCAACCACATTGATACGGCAGGGCAGCTTTTGTTATATAAGCACTCTCTGCAATCAGAGATTACCGAGCTGACCGAACAGCGCAAGGGGCTTTATTCCCTCTCCCGCAAATCAGACGGGGAAGAAAAAGAAGCGGTCAAAGCTCAAATCTCTGAAATCACGGAGAGGTTAAAGGTTATCCGAAAGGAGGTCAGACTGTGCGAGGGTATCGAAGCCCGCAGCGATACCCTCAAAGAAAAATTGAAAATCATACGGGCAGATGAAAAAGAACAGCAAAGAAAGGAGCTGATGAAGAATGAACACAGGCGGCGAAGCGGCAGAGCAAATCGTGAGAATGAGTTTGGAGGGATTTGAGGTTGTCGCCAGAATTACAGGGGCAGGTGCGAAGAACATCGCCATTCTTTTATATTCCATCTTAAAGGAAGAAAAGAAAACCAAAGGCAAAGCCCGCTTATCCTCAATGCTCCGTTCTGGTAAGGAGCTGAAAGTCTTTACCGTCAAGAACGGGGACTTGAACAAGTTCACGCAGGAAGCGAAGAAATACGGTGTTCTCTACTGTGTCCTTGCAGACCGTAAGAACAAAGACCCCAATGCGGAGGTGGATGTGATTGCCCGTGCGGAGGACGCATCGAAAATCAGCCGTATCGTGGAACGCTTCAACCTTGCATCGGTGGATACCGCTTCTATCGTGACCGAGGTGGAAAAGAGCAGGGATGCCAAAGCTGCTGACGGGAAAGAAGTAACAGACGGACAGCCAGAGCCAGACATCGGCGTACAGGAAAAGGCAGAGAAAGACAAGCTGCTCGATGCCCTTATGGGCAAGCCCATCCAGAAAGAGGAAAATGCCCCAAACCCCTCGGTGGCAAAGACAGAAAAATCCCCTCTGTCCGAGCCTACCTCAGAGCAGCCAAAGAAGTCCGCAGAGGGGGCTACTATGACTAAGGATGAAAAACCGTCCGTCAAGGAGGAACTGCGGAAGATTAAGGAGAGCCGCAAAGAGCAGGAAGCGGCTGCGTCCCCTGCCCTTGATAAAAACGCTGCGTCCGATAAGGCAAAGAAGCAGCCACAGGCGCAGACAAAGCATAAGCAGCCCCCGAAGCGGAAGAAACCGAAAAAATCGAAAGGAGCGAGATAATGAGTATCTATGATGTTTTTAACGGCGGCAGCCGTCCTTTTAACAAAGAGGAATGGGCGGCACAGAAAAAAGCCCAGAGGGAGGAAGCCTATGCCCTTGTGGACGCCACCTGTTCCGAGATGATGACGGACGGCAGGGCGTTTCAGCAATATCTTGATGTGCAGGGACGCTTTGACCGCTACTCGGTCAACAATGCTATTTTAGTGGCGGCGCAGATGCCCGAAGCGACACAGCTTAAAGATTATGGCAGTTGGAAGCAGAGCCGTGTCTATGTGGATAAGGATGCGGATAAAATCACTATCCTTGAGCCTGGGAAAGAGTACAAGCGTGACGATGGCTCAAAGGCTGTCGGCTACAATGCCAAAGTGGTCTATGATATTTCCCAGACCTCGGCAAAGGACAGGCAGCAGGCGCAGGAGCCAAAATCCATGCGTGAGCTTGTGTCGGCTATGATTGACGCAAGCCCCGTTTCCTTTGTGCCTGTGGATGACCTTGAAATGCCTGCCTTTTATGACAGCGGGCAGCAGACCATTTTCATTAAAACGGGCATGACCGAGGAACAGCTTTTTGTCAGTATGGCAAAGGAGGTATCAGCGGCAGTCTTTGACTTTAAGCATAACGAGAGCCGTGATGCTTCCGATTTCAAATCGTTCTGTGTTGCCTATATGGTCAGCTCCCGTTATGGCGTGGACACCAGAGGCTTTAACTTCGGCAGGCTCCCGAAAGAGTTTGACGGCATGGATACGCAGGCGTTTAAGGGAGAGCTTAATTCCATGCGTGATGTTCTGGGGGAAATCCAGAGCGATATGTATAAGAGCCTTGAAAAGAACAAGCCTGCCAAATCCAAAGAGCAGGAACGGTAACGGGAGGTGCAGCCTATGAAAGAAGAACGATACCATATCGCACTGGATAAGTACGATAAGAATATCGTCATCAATGCCTTAAATACCCTGCGGACGCAGCAGATACAGGAGGAACGCCCCACCGACCCTGTGGACGAGCTGATAAGCAAGGTGGCACACGCCCCGACCAAAAAAGTAAGGGTGCTGCCATGCAGGTGCAATGAAGAACGATAACAATCGAAAGGCGGGCTTCATCTTCTCGGCTATCGGCATCATTCCTGTCGTGTGGCTTGCCCTGCTGACAGCTCCCTATGTCAGCGGCGGGCTTGTGGAGATAATGAGAAACCTGCCAACGGCAATCAATAACCCGTTTCAGATAACGGTGTGTGAGGACAGCGTAAAGACTGTCCTTATTTTTTTGCTTGCCTATGGCATGGGTATCGGCATTTATCTTTCCACACGCAGGAACTACCGCCGAGGGGAAGAACACGGCTCTGCGAAATGGGGCGATGCGAAAGCATTGAATAAGAAGTACCGTGACAAAGACCCGTCCGCCAATAAACTCTTGACCCAGAATGTCCGTATCGGTCTGGATGGAAAAAAACACCGCCGCAACTTAAATATCTTAGTCTGCGGCGGCTCTGGTGCAGGAAAGACAAGGTTTTTCTGTAAGCCCAACGCCATGCAGTGCAACACCTCAATGGTCATTTTAGACCCAAAGGGCGAGATTGTCCGTGACATCGGCGCTCTGCTTGAGGAACAGGGCTATGAGGTGCGTGTCCTTGACCTTATCAATATGCACAGGAGCCATTGCTACAATCCTTTTGTTTATCTAAAGAGCGACAATGATGTGCAGCGTCTTGTGACAAATCTGTTTAAGGCGACCACACCGAAAGGGAGCCAGTCGCAAGACCCGTTCTGGGACACGGCGGCAAGTATGCTGCTTTTATCTTTAGTGTTCTATCTGAAATACGAAGCCCCGCCAGACGAGCAGAATTTTCCGATGGTCATGGAGCTTTTACGGGCAGGAGAAGTCCGTGAGGACGATGACAGCTATGTAAGCCCTCTTGATGAACTGTTTGACCGTCTGGAGATGGAAAACCCAGAGCATATCGCACTCAAGTATTACAGGGATTACCACAGCGGCAGCGCAAAGACCTTAAAGAGCATCCAGATAACCCTTGCCGCACGGCTTGAAAAATTCAATCTGGAAAGCCTTGCGGGACTGACCGCCACCGATGAGCTTGACCTGCCCTCTCTGGGAGAAAAGAAAGTGGCTCTGTTCGCTCTGATACCAGACAACGACACGAGCTTTAACTTTCTGGTGTCGATTTTATACACGCAGCTATTCCAACAGCTCTTTTATCTTGCTGACCATAAGTACGGCGGGAGCCTGCCTGTGCATTGCCACTTTATCATGGACGAATTTGCCAATGTTTCATTGCCAGATGACTTCGACAAGATTTTGAGCGTGATGCGCTCCCGTGGCGTGTCCGTTTCCATAATCCTGCAAAATCTGGCACAGCTCAAAGCCCTGTTTGAGAAGCAATGGGAAAGCATTGTCGGCAACTGTGATGAATTTCTCTATCTGGGCGGCAACGAGCAGAGTACCCATAAATATGTGTCAGAGCTTTTAGGAAAAGCGACCATTGACACGAACACCTATGGGAAAAGCACAGGGCGCAGCGGGAACTATTCTACCAACTATCAAATATCGGGGCGTGAGCTTTTAACGCCAGACGAGGTGCGTATGCTTGACAACCGCTACGCACTTCTTTTTGTGCGTGGGGAACGCCCTGTGATGGATTTGAAGTACGACATTCTGAAACACCCGAATGTGAAACTGACAACCGATGGAGGTCAGCCGCCTTATCTTCACGGCGAGCCGACACAGGCTGTCGCAACCCTTGTGTTTGACGGGGATATTCCAGAGGACGCCGCCTTGCCCCAACCTGTCAGCACTTCCTATGAGCTTCTGTCCGAGGAGGACTTAGAAGAAATATTCAATTTATAAGGAGGATTTACCCTATGAAACTTTTTAAGAAGAATGAGAAGAAAGAAACCCTTTGCAAGGATACCTCTATGCCATTCGGCAAGAAAGAGGAAACTACCAAGCTGCCTATGACTGGAAAAGTCAGAAAAGGCTTCCGCTTCTATTGTGTGATGGTTATGGCGGGGGCAATGGTACTCGGCACTTCCATGACAGCCTTTGCCGCAAGCGACCCGTTGACGGTGGTGAATAACCTCTCTGATTTTATTTTTGGTCTTATCCGTGCCGTTGGTCTTATCCTGCTCGGATGGGGCATCGTGCAGGTGGGCTTGTCTTTGCAGTCCCATGACCCAAGCCAGAGGTCTAACGGCTTTCTGACCCTTGCAGGCGGCATTGTCATTACCTTTGCAAAGGAGATTCTGACCCTTATCACAGGCTAAGACTATGACCCGAAAGACAACAGGATAGACAAAGCAGACGGGGCAGGCCACAGCGGTGAGCCGCCCCGTCTGCCAATTTTCAGAACGGAGGTGGTCAAATGTCTGATAACTGGGTCGTACAGAATTTAGAGAACGCCCTTAACACATGGAATGAGAAGTTAGCCGAGATATGGACGCTCATCACCCAATCCCCCGAACAGTTCAAGGGCGGTGCGATATGGAATGTCATTGTGGATATACACGGGGCATTGCAGGCTGTCGGGCTTGCCCTGCTTGTGCTGTTCTTTGTCGTGGGTATGATGAAAACCTGCGGCAGCTTCGCAGAAGTCAAGAAACCCGAACACGCCGTAAAGCTCTTTATCCGATTTGCCCTTGCCAAAGGTGCTGTGACCTATGGACTGGAGCTGATGATGGCTCTGTTTAAGATTGTGCAGGGTATCATTTCAACCATTATGAACGCCGCAGGCTTCGGCTCGGCATCCCAGACGGTATTGCCGCAGGAGATTGTCACAGCCGTTGAGGACTGCGGCTTTTTTGAGAGCATCCCCCTGTGGGCGGTCACGCTCATTGGCGGTCTGTTCATTACGGTGCTATCGTTCATTATGATTATGTCGGTGTACGGCAGGTTTTTCAAACTCTATCTTTATACCGCAATCGCTCCCGTGCCGCTTTCCACTTTTGCGGGAGAGCCGAGCCAGAGTGTCGGCAAGAGCTTTATCAAGAGCTATGCCGCCGTGTGCCTTGAGGGGGCAATCATCGTCCTCGGCTGTATCATTTTCTCCCTGTTTGCGGCTTCCCCGCCCGTGGTCAATCCCGATGCGGCGGCGGTCACAATGGTATGGAGCTATGTCGGGGAGCTTGTTTTCAATATGCTCGTCTTAGTCGGTGCGGTCAAGATGGCAGACCGTGTAGTACGGGAAATGATGGGCTTGTAAAGGAGGTGTGTATGAATTGGAAGTCAAGATAAATAAAGAAATCCGTAACTATACGGAATCCATGTTTTTCGGGCTGTCCCTGCGGCAGTTCATTTTTTCGCTCCTTGCCATTGGAGTGGCGGTGGGATTGTATTTCCTGCTCCGTCCGCACTTTGGCACGGAAACCCTTAGCTGGATGTGTATTCTGGGAGCCGCCCCGTTTGCGGCGATGGGCTTTGTCAGATATAACGGCATGAACGCCGAGCAGTTTGTCTGGGCATGGTTTAAATCCGAGTTTATGATGCCGAAAAAAATCTTATTTGTGCCAGACAATCTCTATTACGGAGTGTTGAAGCCGAACATTGAAGCAAGGGAAAAAGGGCTGCCATTCACAGCGAAGAAGCAGAAAAAGAAACGGCAGGCGGAAAAGCCAGAGAAAAAGAAAGCGAAAAAATCAAAAAAGCGTAAGGAGGTAAGCCATGATTAAGACGCTTAGAAATATGTCAAAGCAGGACAGGGAGAAGTTTGTGGTGCCGAAGTCGGTGCAGGCAGTCATCCCCATGAAAACCGTCTGGGAGGACGGCATTTTCCTTGTTGGCAAGAATAAGTACGCCAAGACCTATAAGTTTGAGGACATCAACTATGCCGTGGCGAGCCGTGAGGATAAGGAAGCCATGTTCCTTGAATATTCAGAGCTTCTCAATGCCCTTGACAGCGGGGCGACCACAAAAATCACTATCAATAACCGCCGCTTAAACCGCAGGGATTTTGAGCAGACCATTTTAATCCCGATGGCGGAGGACGGTCTGGATAAATACCGTAAGGAATACAACAGGATGCTGCTTGATAAGGCGACAGGGGCAAATTCCATCGTGCAGGATAAGTATGTGACCATTTCCGTCAACAAGAAGAATATCGAGGAAGCCAGAAGCTACTTTGCCCGTATCGGTGCTGACCTTATCGGGCATTTCAATCGGCTCGGCTCAAAGTGTACGGAACTGGACGCAGGCGACAAGCTGCGTATCTTCCATGACTTCTACCGAACAGGCGAGGAAACCGCATTTTCCTTTGATATGGTACAGACCATGCGGAAAGGTCACGATTTTAAAGACGTAATCTCGCCCGACACCTTTGAGTTTGAAAAAGATTACTTCCGTATGGGCGACAGGTACGGGCGTGTGATTTTCCTTAGAGAGTACGCTGCCTATATCAAGGACAGCATGGTGGCGGAGCTTTGCGAGTTAAACCGAAACATGATGCTGTCCGTTGACGTTATCCCTGTTCCCACAGACGAAGCTGTGCGGGAGGTGGAAAACCGCCTGCTCGGTGTGGAAACCAACATCACGAACTGGCAGAGGAAGCAGAACCAGAATAACAACTTTTCGGCGGTCATTCCTTATGACATGGAGCAGCAGCGAAAGGAAAGCAAGGAATTTCTGGACGATTTGACGACCCGTGACCAGAGGATGATGTTTGCGGTGCTGACGATGGTGCATACGGCAGACACGAAAGAGCAGCTTGACAGTGATACCGAAGCCCTCTTAACGACAGCCAGAAAGCATCTCTGCCAGTTTGCGGTGCTGAAATATCAGCAGATGGACGGTCTGAACACAGCCCTGCCCTTTGGTGTGCGGAAGATTGATGCCCTGCGTACCCTCACGACAGAGAGCCTTGCGGTGTTTATCCCGTTCCGTGTGCAGGAAATCTATCACGAGAACGGTGTGTATTACGGACAGAATGTTATCAGCAAAAATATGATTATCGCCAACCGCCGTTATCTCTTGAATGGCAATTCCTTTATCCTGGGCGTGTCTGGTGCAGGAAAGTCCTTTACGGCAAAGGAGGAAATGACGAACATCATTCTGACCGACCCCAATGCCGATGTCATCATCATAGACCCAGAGCGTGAGTATTCTCCCCTTGTAAAAGCCATGCAGGGAGAGGTTATCCACATCTCTGCGACCTCTGAAAATCATATAAACGCTATGGATATGAACTCCGATTACGGTGACGGTGCAAATCCCGTCATTTTGAAATCGGAGTTTATTTTATCCTTATGTGAGCAGCTCATCGGCGGCGCAAGTCTGGGGGCAAAGCAGAAATCCATCATTGACCGCTGCACGGCAAGCGTGTACCGCTATTATCAGCAGGGCAACTATATGGGGACACCGCCGACCTTGCAGGACTTCCGTGAGGAGCTTCTGAAGCAGAGTGAGCCAGAAGCGCAGGAAATCGCCCTTGCCATTGAACTGTTTACAGACGGGTCACTGAATACCTTTGCCAAGCATACCAACGTGGACACCCACAGCCGCCTTATCTGCTATGACATTCTGGATTTAGGCAAGCAGTTACAGCCTATCGGTATGCTTGTGGTGCTTGACAGCATCTTAAACCGTATCACGATGAACAGGGCGAAAGGCAGGAATACGTTTATCTTCATTGATGAGATTTACCTGCTGTTTCAGCATGAATATAGTGCCAACTTCCTCTTTACTCTGTGGAAACGTGTGCGTAAATATGGTGCATACTGTACGGGTATCACGCAGAACGTGGACGACCTCTTGCAGAGCCATACGGCGAGGACGATGCTTGCCAACAGCGAATTTATCATTATGCTTAACCAAGCATCCACAGACCGTATCGAGCTTGCGAAGCTCCTTAACATTTCCGATTTGCAGATGAGTTATATCACGAATGTCGGTGCAGGACAGGGGCTTTTAAAAGTCGGCAGCTCCCTTGTGCCGTTTGTCAATAAGTTCCCGAAGAATACGGAGCTTTATAAACTGATGACAACAAAATTCGGGGAGGTTTAAGGACGGTGGAGAATGGACAGCAAATATCAGACTTTGCCAACCTGCATGAACAGATTTACCATGCGGACTGTATGGAGCTGATGGCGCATATCCCCGATGGCTTTGTATCGCTGATATTGACTGACCCGCCCTATGGCATCTCCTATCAGAATCATTTTACAAGAAAGAAACACCAGATACTGGAGGGAGATACAGGGATAGATTATGAACGCTTTGCATGGGAGAGTTACCGTATCCTTGCGGATAACGCTCATGCTTATTTTTTTACCCGTTTTGACTGTTATCCCTATCACTATGATTGCTTGAAGCAGGCAGGCTTCCAGATAAAGAATTGCCTTGTCATTGAAAAAGGCAATGTGGGCGGGATAGGCGATTTACAGGGCAGCTTTGCCAATAATGCGGAATGGCTTATCTTCTGCCAGAAAGGGCGGCGGGTATTCAACCGTACTACTTTGCTGCCAAACCGAAACGGCGGTATACCCCATGCAGGCAGGAAGCCCTATCGGGAGTATAAGACACGTTTTCCCGCCTGTTGGTTTGGCGAGGAATACCCGAAAGCGACCTATAATTCCTCGTGGCTTCGGAAACACCAGATATTCCACCCCACCGTCAAGAACGTGGAGTTTTTATCATGGCTCATACAGATTTCCAGTCTGCCAGAGGAGCTTGTCTTTGACGGATTTATGGGAACGGGCAGCACGGCTCTGGCGGCGATAATCAACGGCAGGAGCTATTTAGGTGCGGAGATTAGCGGGGAATATTATGCACTTGCACAAAAACGGATAAAGGAGGTATCAGAAAATGGCGGATATTAGATTTCGCAATACAGCCCATCGGGATTTCTTTCTCGAAAATATGATGAAATGCAGGGTCAATGACTGTTACCACAGGGCATTTTTCTATGTCATGGGGATTGCAGGAGAAACACGGAGGAACATCAATCAGATGTTTGATTTTAAAAATGACTGTATTGAGCCAGAGGGTATGCACGCAGGCTGGCAGACAAGCGGCACGGTCAAGGTATGCCACCTTGCCTTTAACCTCTGGAACGGTTATACGGAGGAGGGACGGGAACGGTACTTCACGCCAGAGGAATTATTCTGCTGTGAGTTCGCCCCGTACTTCATGGAGGGTATCAAGGTAAGGTATCCAGAGTATTGCAGGGAGCTTCCTGCCCCTAAGAAACAAAATGAATATGCACGATAGAAAGGAGTAGCTTATGAAACTGAAAAAATACAAATCTGTTATCTGTATCATTGCCGCCGTGTGCCTGTTAGGTGCGGCGGTTTTTTGTGGCTATCATATCTATCACCATAACGCACAGGTGGACGAACAGGCAGAAGCCTTTGACGAGCTTGCCGAGGTGGTAGAGAACGCTCCCGATGAGGAAGAAAAGCAGACGGATGAGCCTGTCAGCGAGGGCGAGGACATTCTTGCGAAGTACAGGGAACTGTATTTGCAGAATGAGGATATGGTTGGTTGGATTTCCATTGCCGGCATGACCATCAACTATCCTGTCATGCAGACCAAGAATAATCCGAACTTCTATCTGAAGCGCAACTTTGAAAAGGAATACAGCGATTTAGGCGTACCGTATATCCAAGAGAACTGCGATATTGCCACAAGCGACAATCTCATTATTTACGGTCATCATATCACAGGGGGCAGGATGTTCGGGGCGTTGGAAGATTACAAATCCCAGAGCTTTTATGAGGAACACAAGACTATTCAATTTGATACCCTCACGGAGCAGGCGGAGTATGAAATCATCGCCGTATTTAAGACCGTGGCGTACAGCGCACAGGGCTACCGCTATTATGACTTTGTGGATGCGGAGAATGAGGAGGAATTTGATGCTTTTGTCGGGAAGTGCAAAGAGCTTGCCCTGTATGATACAGGCGTGACCGCCGAATATGGCGACAGGCTCATTACCCTTTCCACTTGCGAATATTCTGCCCAGAATGGCAGGCTTGCGGTGGTGGCAAAAAAGATAAACTGATATGACCGCAAATCCTCTGGGAAAGGAGGTTTTGTATGGCTGATATAAAGACCAGAGATGCGGTCAAGGGGACGATAAAGACCATCGACAAAGCCGCCATTGCCAGTCAGCGTATGAAAAACGCCTATGCCAAAACTAAGGATAAGGCGGAGCAGGGCTATTACGCAGATGAAAATTCCCCTGTCGAATATGCGTCTGACAGGGTATCCCGTGCCGCAGGGCGTGTTAGAGATGAGGGTATCCATCAATTTAACAAGCAGGGGCAGAAAAGTGTTCAGACTACCAGAGAAAATATCGGTAAGGCAAAGGATAAGCTCTCTGATTTTAAAACAAAAAGGGCAATGAAAGCCGCCGAACAGAAAAGGGCACAGCAGGCTGCAGAACAGACAGGCTCGCAGATCCGTCACGGAACTGCGAGCCTGTCCCCTGCTCCCGATGTTTCGGTTAAGGGCGAAGCTCCCCAGACAGGTGCGGGACAGTTGATAAAGACCCGCAGACAGGGGAAAAAGACGGTTAAGACCACCGCCAGAAATGCGGTAAAAGCGGTAAAATCCACAGCAAAAGGCACAGTCAAGACCACCGAGAGGACAGTCAAAACAGCGCAGGCGACCTCTAAGGCGGCAATCAAGACGACAGAGCAGACCGCTAAGACCGCACAGGAAGCGGCAAAGGCATCCGTTAAGGCGACCCAGAAAGCAGCGCAGGCGGCGAGAGCCACCGCAAAAGCGACAGCCGAAGCGACAAAAGCATCGGTCAAAGCTACCATTGCCGCAGTCAAGGCGATTATCGCTGGGACAAAGGCTCTGATTACCGCCCTTATAGCAGGCGGTTGGATTGCCATTGTGATTATCTTAATCGTTGTCCTGCTCGGCTGCGCCGTATCTTTATTTGGCGGAGGAAGCAGCAGCATTTCCTATACGCCTGTTAGTGCGGAGGTGGAAGCTTATGAGCCTTTGATACAGAAATATGCCAAGCAGTACGGCATCCCCGAATATGTGGAGCTTATCAAAGCGGTGATGATGCAGGAAAGCGGCGGGCGTGGGCTTGACCCCATGCAGGCGGCGGAGGGCAGCTTTAATACGAGGTATCCCCATGAGCCGAATGGGATTCAAGACCCAGAGTATTCCATCGAGTGCGGCGTACAGGAGTTAAAGGCTGCGCTTATCTCCGCCGAGGTGCAAAACCCGATTGACATGGAGCGTATCAAGCTCGCTTTGCAGGGCTACAATTTTGGAAACGGCTATATCACATGGGCAAAGAGCAACTATGGCCGTTATTCCTATGCAAATGCGGTGGAGTTCTCCAACATGCAGGCGGCACAGTTAGGTTGGGACAGTTACGGCGATACGCAATACCCCGCCCATGTGCTGCGGTACTATCCGTATGGACGGGCATTTACAAGCGGCGGCAACCAAGCGATTGTGGAAGTTGCTTTGACACAGCTCGGCAATGAGGGCGGACAGCCCTATTGGAGTTGGTATGGCTTTGACGGGCGTGTGGAATGGTGTGCTTGCTTTGTATCATGGTGTGCCGACCAGTGCGGCTATCTGGACAGCGGCATCATACCGAAATTTTCCCTTTGTTCGGACGGTGTGGACTGGTTTAGTGGCAATGGGCAATGGCAAAGCCGAAGCTATGAGCCATCGGCAGGCGATATTATCTTTTTTGATTGGGATGGGGACGGGACAACCGACCATGTGGGTATCGTGGATAAATGTGAGAACGGTATTGTTTATACCGTGGAGGGTAACTCTGGCGATGCCTGCAAACAGAATCAGTATTCTGTCGGCAGCAGCTCTATTTATGGTTATGGTGTACCTGCCTACTAAAAAAAGAACAGCTCATGAAGTGCCCCCAAAAAGTTAGACAATATTCTGAAGTAAAAATTGTTCAAGCAGC
>OGQG01000485.1_pt1 | contig 39897 bp, 45 predicted proteins | sample 1553201 | NCBI WGS metagenome assembly OGQG01 (sample SAMEA2579925, study PRJEB22360) | human gut metagenome | biome: human gut; feature: human-associated habitat; material: faeces | place: Denmark | collected 2008/2010
CAACATCATGACCACTTTCTAATAATTCAACACAAATATGACTACCAATATATCCGGTTCCACCTGTTACTAAGATATTCATTAGTCAATAACCTTGCAGCCACCTAGTTTTCTTACTTTTAAGATGTGGCAGCTTCCCTTTCCAAATACTTTTTCAATTTCTTCTTTATATGTTTCTACATAGCCATTTTCAACAAAGGCTTGAATCGTTCCGGCAAAACCTCCACCATGAACACGACACACGCCATGATCTTTTAAAATCATTTCAGACATAGCTAAACCTAAAGATACAGCCTGGTTCTTATAGTCAAAGTCTGCATATACGTTTTGTAGGAATTTGTAGCTTGAATTTCCTGATTCTTGAATTAATGCCTTGAAACCTTCAAAATCATCGTTGTTCAATCTTTCTACACATGTATTTACACGATTATTTTCATTGAAGAAATGAATAGCTCTTAAGATTGCACGATCATTATTTAAAGTCGTTCTTAAGTTTGCGATATTTGCATAGAACTCATCTTCATCCACTTCACGAAGAACTTCCTTACCAAAATAGTGAGCAACTTCTTTCATTTCTTGTGGTACAGCACCATAGGCATCTGTTAAATCGGCATGACTTCCCTTTGTATCTACAATACATAAACTGTGATCATATTTTGAGAAATCAACATTCACACTATTTACAATTGGGTTTGAAGTATCTTTAAAATCAATTGAAATAAGTCCACCAACAGCACATGCACATTGATCCATCAATCCACATGGTTTTCCAAAATATACATTTTCTGCATATTGACCCACTTTAGCGATCGTTACCATATCGATCTTCATATCATTGTATAATCCATCAATAATTGTACCGATAATAGATTCAAATGCTGCAGAACTTGATAGTCCAGCCCCCATTAATACATCACTCGTAATGAAAGCTTTAAATCCACCTACGTTATAGCCTAATTCTTTTAATTTAGAAACTACGCCACGAATCAAGGCTTCACTTGTTCCTAGTTCATCTTCTTTTTTGTCTAAATCATTCAAATCAATTGGTTTGATGTCAAAGTCATCAGAAATCACTTTAATTACATGATCTTGTTTAGATACAATTCCAATCGCATCTAAATTGATAGATCCTGCAAGTACACAACCGTGTTGGTGGTCTGTATGATTTCCTGAAATCTCACTTCTTCCAGCAGCACTATAAATACTCACTTCATCATCTCCAAATAATGTTTGGTATTTATCTAATGCAGCAGCATAACGTTGTTTTTGATAGTCTAATAAACTTGGATCTGCATATAGATCTTCAATCAATGCATCATATTTACCGGATACTACTTGTTCTTTAATTTCTGTTGTTTTCATTTTCTTACCTCGAATGTATATGTTGTTTCTTCTTCAAATACTTGTCCTGCTTTTAATAAAACTTTTGGATTCTCTTCTTTATGAATCGAATCGGCGATATAGCTTGTTTCAATACACAATCCATCTTGTGGATGCATAATCTTACCATATTTATCTGTCTGTCCATCTAAGTAGTTCGCACTATAGATTTGTGCCGTTGGATATGTTGTGGATACTTTTAGTTCAATACCACTTAGTGAACTGTATAAACACACTTGATTTTCTTTAGTATCAAATACATATGGATGATCATAACCTCTTGCGATGATTAATTGTTCATCCTCTGAATGAATAAAATCTCCAATTCTTTTTTCTGTATTAAAATCAAATGCAGTCTCTTTAACATCTCTTAATTCACCTGTATATAATCCATCTAGATCTACACAACCAAATTTAGATGCTGAAATTCGTAACGTATGATCATCAATATTCGATGCATATCCATTTAAATTGAAATAGCCATGGTTTGTGATATTGATCAACGTATCTTTGTCGCTAACACCACTATATTGAATGTGTAAACTCGATTCATCTAGCCAATAGATCGCATAGAAATCTAATGTTCCAGGATAGCCTTCTTCTCCATCTTTTGATACATAGTGGAATTTAACGCCATCTTCAATTAAAGAATAATCAAATACTTTATAAGAGAATCCCTCAATACCTCCATGTAGTGAATTTGGTCCATTATTAATAGGCACATGATATTCTGTCCCATTCATTGTGAATGTACCTTTTTCAATACGATTGCATACTCGTCCAACTAAGGCATTTAAATAGGTTCCATCTCGTTTTTGATAATCTTCAACATGTTCAAATCCTAAAATACAATCACAGTCTTGATCATTCTTATCTTTCGTTACAATCTTTAAAAGAGTACAACCAAAGTTTGTAACTTCTACAGTTAAATGTGAATTTGAAATCGATAATACATCAATTCCATTCTCTAATCTTTCTTTTACCTCTACCATAATGTCTTTACAAAACGGCTAAAGCCGTCCATCCCTTCATCATCCATTTTATATACGCCGGCATTCTCTAATACAGATACGAATTTCTTTGTGACTTCCATTTCCATGAATGCATCCACATTTGAATAAGAATATGTCTTCAAGTATTCATACCAGTCTTTGTGTTTTTCAAGTTCTGGATAAGAATCAAAATCTGCTTTTCCAGATAAACATAATTTAATTTGTTCTAACTCTGTTTTTAATCGTGCTGGCAAAATAGCCAATCCCATCACTTCAATCAAACCAATATTTTCTTTTTTAATATGGTGATGTTCTGAGTGAGGATGGAAGATACCTAATGGATATTCTTCTGTAGTACGATTATTTCGTAAAACTACATCCATTTGATATTTGCCATCTTTCTTTCTTACAATTGGCGTTACTGTATTATGACGAACGCCAGATTCATTGGCAATAATATCTAAACTTTCATCACTGTATGTACACCATGTTTCAAAAATTTTAGTAGCTAGATCCAATACGTTTTCTTTCGATTTTGATGTTAATCGAAGTGTTGATAATGGCCAGTAAAGTATATCCACTTGTACATCCTTATATGTATAGCTCTTAACAACTTTTGCGTCTTCCATTGGAAAATGGTGTCTTCCACCTTGATAGTGATCATGACTTAAAATCGATCCACCAACGATAGGAAGATCTGCATTGCTTCCAATCATATAGTGTGGGAATTTATCAATAAATGCGAATAAATGCTCAAATGTAGAACGATCCATCTTCATTGGCGTATGTTCACTATTAAATACAATACAGTGCTCATTGTAGTACACATATGGTGAATATTGTAAATTGTATGTATGTCCATTTAAATCCAATGGAATAATACGATGTGTTTGTCTAGCTGGATGATTTAAGTTTCCGGCAAAACCGACATTTTCCTTACATAATAAACATGCAGGATACGAAGTGCTTACGGCATTTTTTGCCTTTGCGATTTCCTTTGGATCCTTCTCTGGTTTTGACAAGTTGATCGTAATTTGAATATCTCCATACTTACAGAAATGTGCAAAACTGATATTCTTATCAATTCTTGATTTACGGATATAGTTTGAATCGATACTCAACTTATAGAAGTAATCTGTTGCATCTTTAGGATTCATAGAATATAGACTCTTAAAAGTATGCAAGACTTCACTAGGTCTAGGCATTACACAATTCATAATGCGTGTATCTAATAAATCTTTTTCAGTTACAGTATCCTGAATCATACCTTTTTCAACCGCATAATCTAACATGAAATCTAAAATCTCATAGACAGAACAGTCTTCTACTTCTTCTCTTTTAAATTCCTGGATGCCAAATAGATCAATCAATAAATTTGCAGAATAATCATAATCGTATTTCTCAATCATTCCATTCTTTAAAGCATACTCTAATAACTGGTTAATTTTTGTGTTCATTTGTTCTCCTTCCATATAAACAAAATCAATCATTTTTATTACAGCCAAATCCCTTTTCCTGCTACACTATCCACAAAAATAATGATCAATTATTCATTTATTTATATACGGCTCATCATCAATATTATGCAGATATGGTTATAAATTTAAGATTTGCTCATTTGATTTTAGTGTAAGCGTTTTCTTCATCCATGTCAACATATTCAAACAACAATTTAAACATAGATGTTGAATTTAGGTTTCAAACAATGATTATTTGTTTGTTTTTGTTTATTTGATGTTTTATTTATACAAAAAAGCCATTCTGGTATGAATGGCTCTCATTTAAAATTATCAAAAGAATCAATCACTTGTACAACTCCAGGAAGCTTTTCGTATTCTTCTTTTTTATTGGCAGAATCCACAACGACTATATTGTGACATCCTGCTTTATAAGCATTTGTAATCCCACTAACACTGTCTTCGATAATCAAACAATCTTGAATCTTAACTCCAATATTATGAGCTGCCTTTTTAAACATTGCGATCTTGTTTTCATACATTCCATCATCATAGACAATTCTAGATGGCTCAATCCATTTATCTAGATGAAACGATTCTACAAAGAAATCAATATTTGGCTTAATAGATGCGGATGCGATTGTAAATGGAATATTTGATTCTTTTAAATAATCAAAATATTCTTCAGCTCCCTTTACTAAATGAAATGTTGCCTGATCTTCTTTACAAAATTGGCGATAATATTCTTCTTTTAACTGCGAATATTTTTCCATTTCGGATGGATCACACTTCCCACCAAACATATATTCAACAACCTTATTATTAGGCACTCCATTAATATGTTCATGAAGTTCTTCTTCATCAATTCCATGATGACGAATATCTTGTGATATTTTTGACCATGCCAAAATATGTTTTGGATTGTCAAAAAACAATGTTCCATTAAAATCAAATATTACGCCTTTATACTTATTCATACTAAACCTCTTTTGTTTCAGAAACACGTTTGTACCAATATGCACTTGCCTTTGGATATCTCTTCTGTGTTTCGTAATCTACATAGAACAAGCCATAACGCTTATTATAGCCATTTGTCCATGAGAACATGTCCATTAGTGACCAGACAAAATATCCTTTTACATTAACTCCAGCTTCAATTGCCTTTAATGTGAATTCTAAGTGTCTTCTAATAAAGTCAATACGTGGTTCATCATCAATGATTCCATCTTCAAAATCATCTTTATATCCCATACCATTTTCTGTGATATAGATTGCTTTATAGTTTGGATATTGTTGGCGAATACGTACTAGCATATCAAACATACTTTCTGGATGAATCAACCAATCCCAGTCCGTACGTGGAATGCCTTCCTTTTCCATTCTTCGTCCTACATTTTTTAAACAGAATCTAGAAGTTCCCTTCTCTCCTGTTCCATTATGATGAATATCATTTTCTCCTTCGTAATGTTGAATAAAACGAGATTGATAATAATTCATACCCATGTAATCATTTAGTAGTGCAGCTTGTTTCAATACATCAAAATCTTCATCTAACAATTCCAGCGTACCATTATTGATGCTGACTAAACGATTCACAATTTCCATTGTTTCTGTTGAATAATATCCTTTAAATGTTGCATCCAACAAGAATTGATTTTGAAGCACATCTTCATTTTTAGCAGCCTGGATATCATCCAAATTGTTTTCATCAAATGGATATTTATATTCCAAAGACTGTACAACACCAATCTTTCCATTATATCTTGCCTTTTTGTATTCCAACACAGCCAAGGCATGTGCCACCATCATATTATGCATGATCTGGAATGCTTTCGTCATATTGTATTTTTTGCCATTTGGGAAAGTTCCCTCAATATATGTGTTAGTGGCCACAGCCCAGATTTCATTGAATGTAAACCAATATGTTACTTCGTTTTTGTATTCTTCAAAACAATATTTTGAAAATTCTACGAAAGCATCGATTGTATCTCGATTTAAAAAATCGCCTTTTTGGTAAAGTGTGTCTGGAGTATCAAAATGATGCAATGTCACAAATGGCTCTACATGATTTTTATGACATTCTTGAAATACTCTATGATAGAAATCAACCCCTTCCTGGTTGATTCTTCCAGTTCCTTCCGGAAAGATTCTAGCCCAAGATATAGAGATACGAATTCCATTGATACCAAACATATTACATAGTTTTAAATCTTGTCCATATTGATGATAGAAATCACTGGCTGGATCCGCTTTAAAACGTCCTTGTTTGGCAAGAAAATCATCCCAAGATACTTTTCCTTTACCGTATTCTAGAGTGCTACCTTCGCATTGATAAGCGGCAGTAGCACCTCCGAAAATAAAATCATCCGAAAATTTCATACATTTATCCTTCCTTTACTTGTTCACAAATAAATTCAACGGCACCCTTTGGATCACGCGTTAATTTAATATATTGTGCACCTTTTGTTGCGACAACTTTAGTACCGTATTTAGAAGCATCTTGTCGTACTTCTTCTAAATGCGATTGTACTTGTGGTGATAATACAACAATGTCATAATCTTTCAAAATATCATAATGCGAACCATATGCACTTGCGGTTGCATCAATTGGTAAGTTTTCAATTTCTGCTCCTTCTTTAACGGCATTTGCAAACATTGCTGATGTTCCAGCACCTACACATAATACTAATACATTAATATTTTTATTTAAACTTAAAGGTTGAACTTCTTTAGCTTCTTCTTTTTCAACTTGTTCTTCTAAAGCATCTAATGCTTCTTTTTCTTCTTCTAATAAAGTTGCATCATACGCCTTAATAAATGGCAAGTAAACAATTCCATCTACAACAATTAATACAACAGCTAATACAACAGCTAATAAACTAATTCCTGTACCTAAGATCAATCCAATTGGAGCTGGTGTTGCCCATGGTAATACGTAGATGAATGAATTCATTTTTAATACGTCCACAAAGAATTTGAACAATGATACGTTGATCATTGGAGTAATCAAGAATGGAATGAAGAAATATGGATTCAATACAATTGGTGTAGCGAATAACAATGGTTCATTTACCGCAAAACATACTGGAACAAATGTTGTCTTACCAACAGCTTTTAATTGTTTTGATTTTGCGAACAACATGAATAAGAATGGTACTACAAGGGTAGCTCCAGTTCCTCCCATTGTTCCTACGAAGTTTCCAAGTCCTACAGTTAATACGTTAGAGGCTTGTTCACCAGCTTTGAATAACGCTAAATTTGCATCTACGTTAGCATAAATAATAGCTGCAATAGCTGGTTCTACAATACTTGGTCCGTGTACACCTACAAACCAGAACAATGCCATAGCACCCCAAATAATACAGATTCCTAAATATCCATCGGCAGCAGTAAATAATGGTTGAAGCAATGTGATAATAGCTTCGGCAAAAGTATAATTAAATGCAGTTCTACATGCCACATCAATCAATACACATACTAAAACTGAGAATGAGAATGGGAATACATCTCTAAACATTTGAGAAATAGTACCCGGCACTTCTTTTGGCATGTGAATTGTAACATCTTTAATAACACAGAATTTATACATATTTACTGTAATGAATGCAGAAACAAATGATGCTAGCAAACCTTTTGTTCCTAAATATGTAGTTGAGATACCACCATCTACATTTGAAACAGCTAACAACATAAATCCAACAATACTTGCCAACATAACACTTGTTGTATTAATGACTTTGTTTTTAGGCATTCTACGGTTCATACTTTCAGCTAAACAACGAGCTGTAGTAGCCGCAACCAACAAACCAACAACACCCATTGAATAGTTATATACTTTCCATAACCAGTCAGATACTGTAGCTGGTAATACAATTCCAAAGATTTCTGGAATCGATGCAGCTAGAATAAATACACTTGAGAATAGAATGGCTGGCATTGCAGTTAAGAAACCATCACGAACAGCCCCTAAATAAATATTTTGTGCAATCTTATCAAAGAAAGGTTTTCCTTTTTCAATTTGCTTAATAACCCCGTTTAACATTATTTATTTCCTCTTTCTTCATATAAATTAATAAAATCATCTACAATATCGCGCAATAAAATCGTTGTCATCAAGTGATCTTGCCCATGAATGAAAATGAATCCCATTTCCATGTCTTCTCCTCTAGCCTCTTGTTGTAAGATCTTTGTTTGAGACTGGTGTGCTAAATTAATATTTTCATCGGCTTCTTTTAATTTCTCCTCAACATGTTCAAAATTACCCGCACGCATTTCTTTCAACAATGATAACAATGTGCTTCTTGCATCTCCTGAATATGCAACTATTTCAAATCCAACCATACTTAACTCATCTTTAGTCATTTTCTTTTCTCCTTTTACGATGTGGCCTTATCGTTTACATCATTAGTGTAAGCGTTTTCTAATCATTTGTCAACATATTCAAACACTTTTTATCACTTATTCAAACATTTTAAAACATTTATGTAGCATTTAAGTAATATTTTAATAAAAAGTGTTTGTTTTTGTTTGTGTTATGTTGACTAAATATATTTGAAATGGTATCGTTTACCATAGAAAAGGATATCGATATGTTAAAAAAAGAACGTTTAGTAAAAATTGCACATAAAGTAAATCAAAATGGAATCATTACCATTCAAGAAATCATGGATGAATTAGGTGTGTCGGATATGACCGCAAGAAGAGATTTGGATGAATTAGAAAAATCCGGAAAATTACTTAGAGTTCATGGTGGAGCACAAAGCCTTTCTTTTTCAATGGACCACGAATTAAGTCACATTGAAAAATCGTCTGTGCAAATTGAAGAAAAAAAGAGAATTGCCCATAAAGCAGCAACTCTTATTTCAGAAGGAGAATCTATTTTTTTAGGTCCTGGTACAACCATTCAATTTTTGGCTGAACAACTAACAGGAAGAAACATTCGCGTTATCACAAATAGCCTTGCCGTATTTAATATATTAGTGAATCACGCTCCTACTGAAGTCATACTAACTGGCGGTGATTACAGAGATAACACAAATACATTTGTGGGTCCTATCACAAATTTAGTATTGGGTAAATTAAAATATAATAAATCCTTTATCAGTTGTAACGGAATCTACAATTCATCTATCACAACCTATTCATTAGAGGAAGGTGAATCGCAACAGATCGCATTAGATAATTCTAAAAATAAATATCTATTGGCCGACAACAAGAAATTCAACCGTGCCGACTTCTATATTTATTATGATCTATTTAACTTTGACACTTTAATTACCGACAACACCATTGATGATGAAGTTTTATCACACTACAAACAATATGTACAAATTATGACAGTTTAAAAGGAGGCAAAATTTGCCTCCTTTTTACTCTTCATCTTCACGATCTACACGTCTGAATAGATGTTTCTTTTCTTTACCCGTATGCTGTTCTAAAGTGTTCCAATCTGTATCTAATTCTTCTTCACTTTCAGAAGTATCATAGAAATCTTTACTTTCTTCGATTGCACGACTTTCACGAATCCTTAATTTAGATTTTAATTCACGAGCCCTCTTCTTAGATTTTCTAAGCATTCTGCCATACATGCAGAATACAATAAATGAAATTAAGAATAGACCTGCGCATAATGCGATTCCTGCTAAATAGCCTTGGAAATACACTTGTAATAGTCCTGTCACAACGCAACATGCCATACAAATAAACACTAAGAACATTGTTGAGCGACATGAACTTGAATATTTCTTAAAGAAACGGAATTTTTCTGAATCATTATCAATTTCTTTACGATATTCTCCATCTTCTTCTTCATTTCTAAAAGTAAACCAACCCGCATCACTTTTCTTTTTACCATCTGATTTAGAAACCAATTTCCATCCATCAGATTCCCACTCGCGCCATTGATCTGCATCTGGCTCATCCACAAAATAGTTCATAGAATAATAATACGTTTTGGGCTGACCTTTTCTAAAGAAATATTTCTTTCCTTCTTGACGCACAAAGTGATAACCTTCACTAGATTTATCTTGAAGATATTGTTCTATTTTTGGATATTCCGCATATAAGAATTTCTTTCTTTCCTCATAAAGATCTTCATCTTCACCTTCATCGTCATCCACATATTCGTCCTCAAAATCTTCTTCATCATCCAATACTTCTTGAACTGGTTGTTCTTCCTCAATTGGTTTCGCATTAAAAGACTTTAATTCGTTTTCAATTGATTCTGTTGTAAAATCATCATCAACATCCAATTTTTCAACAACAATCTTTTCAGGTTCTTCAACCACTTTTGGTTTTTCTTCAATGAATTTTGTTTTTTCTTCAACCAATGGCTTATCATCTACTTTTGGCTCTTCCACAACATGCTTTTCAATAGGTGCCTCTACTTCTTCAATTGAAGTACTAGGTGTGATATCTACTGACTCTGCAACTTCATCGTCAAAAATATTCTCATTGATTTTTACATGTGTTCTTGCGCTTCGTTTTCCAAAGATGGTCTTCTTTTCTGGCTCTTCATCAATATGGAAAATGTTTTCAGCATTAAAATCATGTAATTCTGGTTCATGTATATCTAAAGATTTAATTCGATCCGTTCTTTTTAGACGTCTAAGCTCTTCTAAAGCACTGGGATTCTTTTCATTTTCATTTGCCATAAATATCCCTCCAATTATAATATTGTACTAATTTAATGTATATTCGTCAAATTCACTTGTGTATTTACCATTCTTGAAAATATGGATCTTTTTACCATTTTTTAATGTAGCTTCAATCGATAAATCACTGGTTCCTACCATGAAATCTACATGCGTAAACGATTGATTCATACCATGTTCCAACAATTCTTCTTCACTCATTTCTAAACCTTTTTCAATGCATTCATTATAGCTTGCACCCAAGGCAAAATGACATGAAGCATTTTCATCAATCAGTGTTTCATAAAACAAAGTATCCAATGCACTAATAGGCGATCCATAAGGAACTAAGGCAATTTCGCCAAGATATTTTGACCCTTCATCCGTTTCTAAAATACTAGTCAAAACCTCTTTTCCTTCTTTGGCATCATAATCCACAACTTGCCCATCCTTAAATTCAAACCAGAAATCTTTTACAATTGCACCATTGTAAGCCAAAGGTAAAGCACTATATAATTTACCATTTACACCCGTCTTTTTAGGTGCAGAAAAAATTTCTTCTGTAGGAATATTTGGGAAATAGTAGTTACCATTATCTAAAAAGGATCCTCCACCTGCAAATACATAACCTTCTGGAAGTTCAACTACTAAATCCGTTCCTAAAGAATTTGTATAATGAACACTTTCGATATCTAAATGATTTAAAATATGAACTCGCTTATCAAAAGATGCACGATGCTCGTTCCAGTTTTCATTGGCATCCTTTTCGTCTACACGACTAATTTTTAATACTGCATTCCACAAATCAGATAATGCATCTTCTGATTCTGGATATACCTTTTTAGCCCAAGCCATAGTTGGAACGCTGGCCACACACCATGCTGCATGCATATAATCCAATTTATCACGATATGGCTGTGTCATTTCTCTTAATGCCTTTCTATAATTTGCCATTAATTTTGGCTCTACCCCCTTCATTCCATCAGGATCTTCACCAACTAAGCTCAAATAACAAGCTCCCTTTTCAGCCGTTTCATTATGGAATAAAGCTTCATAATCATAAGGCATACAATTACCTGAAAGATATCTCATACGATTGATTTCATCATCACTATAGCGAACAATTACATCTTTTGCGCCAACATCAAAACATGATTTCACAATCAAACGAACAAATTCATTCATTTCTACGTTAGCACGAACAACTACTATTTGATCTTTTTGAACATTCAAGCCTGAACGAACAATTAAGTCTGCATATTTTTCTTTTAAATTCATTTTATTTTCCTCGATTCTTTCACCTATTATACCAAAAGAAAGAGCACCTTTCGATGCTCTTATTTACTAAATTGTTCTTTTTTTATCTGATCAAAAAATGCCTTGGGATTTTCACACATCGAATGACTGCCACAATGTGAACAACCTCCACCACAACTTGATTTTCCACTCTTTTTATCTTTATAAATGCTTCGACAAGCAAAGCCTGCACATGCACATACAACCAATAAAACTAGAAATGTTGATAGATTCATGAAACCCCTCCTTTTACATTATTTTACCGCAAATTCAACTTCAGCAGTATCACTTTCTTTTGATGGACGAACCAACAAATAAATTAAACCAATCAATAAGATAAATCCAACAATCGTTCCAAATCCAAAAGATCCACCATTGAATAAACTACCTAATTGATAAACGATCAGTGAACATACATAAGCGAATCCACATTGATATCCAATGGCAATCCAGAACCATTTTGTGTTATTCATTTCACGTTTGATAGCTCCCATTGCTGCAAAACATGGAGCACACAACAAGTTAAATACCATGAATGAATAGGCAGCTAGTGGTGTAAAGCTTGCCGATAATTGTCCCCAGAATTCATTTCCTTCTTCAGCGACTTCAGCAAATCCATATAATTGTCCAAATGTTGCGACAACATTTTCTTTGGCAATTAAACCTGTTACACTAGCAACTGCAGCTTTCCAATCGCCCCAACCAAGTGGTGAGAAGATCCATGCGAATGTTTGTCCAATTGAAGATAGAATTGAATGATCAATATCATCAACCATGCCAAATGCACCTTTTTCCCATCCAAATCCTTGTAAGAACCACAATACGATTGTAGATAATAAGATAATTGTTCCAGCCTTTTTAATAAAGCTTGAACCGCGTTCCCACATACTTCTTAATACATTAACTGCACGAGGTGTGTGGTATGCTGGCATTTCCATGACGAATGGAGCAGGATCTCCGGCAAATAATTTTGTCTTCTTTAACATAATACCAGAAATAATAACAGCTGCCATACCTACAAAGTAAGCACTTGGAGCTACCCAGCTAGCACCATGGAAAATAGCACCGGCAATTAAACCGATGATTGGCATTTTTGCACCACATGGAATGAATGTTGTTGTCATGATTGTCATCTTACGATCACGATCACTTTCAATGGTACGACTTGCCATAACAGCAGGCACACCACAACCTGTACCAATCAACATAGGAATAAATGATTTTCCTGATAATCCAAACTTACGGAAAATACGGTCCATGATAAAGGCAACACGTGCCATATATCCACAATCTTCCAAGATAGCTAAGAAGAAGAATAATACTAACATCTGTGGTACAAAGCCAATGACAGCACCTACACCACCAATAATACCATCCACAATCAATCCATGTAACCAATCTGCACATTGAATTGAAGTTAAGAAACTATCCACTGCAGGAGGAATAATTTCACCAAACAAGACATCATTTGTCCAGTCAGTTACAATAGTTCCTACTGTAGTTACTGAAATATAATATACAAACCACATTACAAGGGCAAATATTGGAAGTGCTAAAACTCGGTTAGTGACAATACGGTCGATCTTATCCGAAGTAGTTAATACTTCTTTAGATCCTTTTTTGTAACAATCTTTAATTACACTTGTGATATATGTATAACGAGCATCTGTAATAATTGATTCACTATCATCATCCATTGACTTTTCTACAGTTTCAATCACATCTGCATCTGCCTTTGATTTGATAGCCGCTTCAATCTTATCATCTCTTTCAAACAATTTAACGGCATAGAAGAAACGACGACTTGCTTCAATACTTGAAGGCAAACTTGTTTCAATTGTATTCAATGCATTTAATACTTTACCTGCATAAATATTTTTAGCTTTACATTGCGTATTCGTCACCTTTTTTACCTCAGCCATCAACTCTTTGATTCCTGTGTTTTTCAAAGCTGAAATTGGTAATACAGGACAACCTAATTCTTTTGATAACTTTTTATAGTCAATTGTATCTTTTCTTTTTTCAATGACATCCAACATGTTGATCGCAACAACTGTTGGAATACCCAACTCTAAAATTTGTGTTGTTAAAAATAAGTTTCTTTCTAAGTTAGAACCATCAATGATGTTTAACACAACATCAACATTTCCATTTAATAAAAATTCACGAGATACAACTTCTTCCAAAGTGTATGGTGATAATGAATAAATACCTGGTAAATCCGTGATTTTAATATCTTTATCTTCCTTATACTTTCCTTCTTTTTTCTCAACTGTAACCCCTGGCCAGTTACCTACATATTGTGTAGCACCTGTTAAACCATTAAACAATGTAGTTTTACCACAGTTCGGATTACCTGCTAATGCGACTTGAATTGACATAATTCCCTCCTATTTTTAACTTTACTCTACTTCAATCATTTCTGCGTCGGCTTTACGAAGCGATAATTGATATCCACGAACGGTTAATTCAATAGGATCTCCTAATGGTGCTACCTTTTGAACAGTTACACTTACTCCTTTAGTAATTCCCATATCCATAATTCTTCGTTTTGTTGCTCCTTGACCAGACAATTTTTTTACAGTAACTGTTTGACCAATTGAAACTTCCTTTAAAGTCATAATTACTCCTTTCTACACCATGATCTTTCTTGCGAGTTCTTCACTAATGGCTATTCGAACCTCTTTGACATTCACAATTACATTTCCATTGGTTTTACTCACAATCACAATCACAGTCCCAGGCACAAAACCTAAGTTTTCTAAGTGTCGTTGTTGTTCTTTAGAACCACCAATTTTTTTGATTGTATTGACCGAATTTAAATCTGCAAAAGATAATGGCATATCGAACCCTCCTAGTTAGGCACTTCTAACACAGTTAGTTTACTCTTACAATAAAGCAATGTCAACAAAAAGTTACACATGATTAACTTAGTTTGACTGTTCTAACTATTTGGTGTATTTTTTCATTGGAGGATTAAACATATGAACTTACCAACAATTATTATATGTGTCATTTTAGTAATTATTATCTGTATTGGAATTCGTTCCACGAAAAAAAGAGCCACATCAGGATGTTGTGGTTCTAGTGAAACCATAAAAAAAGTAAGGGTAAAAGATAAAAACAAAAAGCATTACCCTTACAAAGCCGTTTTAAAAGTATATGATATTCATTGTCAAAGTTGTGTTCATACCATTGAAAATGCGTTCAATAGCCAAGAAGGCTTTAATGCCAAAGTAAACACAGAAGATAATACCGTGACTATATTATCTAAACAACAACATCCAATAGATGAATTAATCAATACTTTATCTAACGTTGGATATATTTCAAAGGCTATATAGAAAAAAACTGGATCAAAAATCCAGTTTTTTTATAAATAATTACGCGTACATGATGCAGCAATCGCAAACGTACATCCGTTATGTAATAAGCTTGTAGTGTTTGGACTCATCAAGCCTAAAGCACCTAGTCCAATCAAGCTTGAATTAAAGGCCACGATAAAACGATAATTCGCATGAATACGCTCGAATAAATTCATAGCAAGTCGACGAAGTATAACAAGCTCATTTAAATTGCTTGAAACAAGTGTAATGTCCGCGAGTTCTCGAGCTAAATCTGAACTATCCTGCATAGAAATAGAAACATCTGCCGTTGAGAGTGCTGGCGTATCATTGATACCATCTCCAACCATAATCACAGTATGTCCGTGATCCTTCAACATCTTAATATATGCAGCCTTATCTTCTGGTAAAACTGATGCACGATAATCATCTAAATCCAATTCATGAGCCACTGCTTTTGCGGCACTATCACAATCCCCTGTCAACATAACGACTTTAGTCATTCCTAATGTGTTTAAATTATGATTAGCTTGTTTTTCCTCAACCTTTAAAGGATCATAAATACTGATAATTCCAGCGACTTGATTGTCAATCTCAAGATAAATCATAGATTCGGCTACTTCACTTTCTAAAGAACCAATCGCTTCGTTTAATTCTTCTGTTTTTGGAATACCTTCATCTTCAAATATTAAATGATCACTACCAATAATGGCACGCTTACCATAAAATCTTGTCGCAATACCATGCGCAAGGATATATTCAACCTTGGCATACTCTTCATCATGAATTAAGCCTTCTTTTTTGCCTGGTTTACAATCGCATTGGCTACACTATGAGGAAAATGCTCTTCAAGACAAGCTGCAATCCTTAATACTTCATCACGCGTATACCCATTTAAAGGAACTACTTTCTTTACGGTTGGATTGGCGTTTGTCAAAGTACCCGTCTTATCAAAGACAATCACATCCGCATCTTTGATTGCCTCTAAATACTTACCACCTTTTACTAAAACATTTCGTTTACTAGCTTCTAGCATAGCACTAATAACCGCAATGGAAGTCGATAATCGAATAGCACAAGAATAGTCCACCATCAATTCTGATGTTGCGCGTGTTACATTTCTTGTCAAAGCTAAAACGCCAAAGAAACCTAAAAAACTAAATGGAACAATAGAATCTGCCAAATACTCAGCCTTAGCTTGAATACTTGCCTTTAATGATTCATTTGTATCAATCATCTTAACAATATTACTAATGCGACTTTCATCTTGTAAATTACGAACACGAATAAACCGTTTACCTTCTTCAACTAAAGTGCCCGCAAATACTGTGTCATTTTTCTTTACATGTTTAGAAAGAGGCTCTCCCGTAAAGCTAGATTCATTGATCATTGCTTCTCCATCCACGACTTCTCCATCGATTGGAATCATAGAACCCATTTTTGAGATGACTACATCCCCTTTTTAAAGCTTAGACATGGCAATCTCTTGTTCTACACCATCTTCTAAAATCCACACTTTATCAAATTGAATCGATAAACTATTGGATAATTCCAATTTTGTTTTCTTACGTGTGTAATCTTCTAACAAATCAGAAATATTTAGTAACATCATAATATTTCCTGCAATCGTATAATTCTTTTGAATTAAACTTACACCAATGCTTGTGGCATCCAATAAAGGAACATTGATTTTACATTGTAAAAGTGAATTAAATCCTTCTCGAATAAACTGAATGGACTTATAAATCGTAATCGCATTGCCAAGTCCCATTGGTAAAAACATTTAATGAAATAACGTTTACCAATAATCTTAAAGAACCGATTCATATATTCTCGATTCATAGCAATAGCTTCTGGTGTTTGTGAATGAACTACAGTCGAAGAAGTATCTGCATTTTGAAGATATTAGATATCTAAATCCTTTAGTTTATTCAGTAACAAACCTTTTTGTGCTTTGTCATACAACATCAAAACACTACCCGTAACGTTGATGACCTCCACACTCTCAATCATAGGCCATGCATAAAGATCCTTTTTTAAAACTTCGCCCTGAACACTAGAAAACTTATTCTTTCCATAGAGAATTCGCATTCGACCCGGAATGTCATGGGCAATAGTAAAACTACTCATTTTATTCGCCTTCGTGTTGAACTTTGGCTTCTTCTAATAAATCCTTTGCATCCACTTTAATTGTCTCATACTTATAAGTTGTGTCCGATTTAAGCTTCATTCCACCAGCTAAACCTTTAACAGCTAAATCATGGGCTGTGTTACTTTTTAAAAACTTAGACCCAGCTAGAGCTGTCGCTGCACCTCCAATAAAAGTCCACATTGTTTTGTTTTTCCATCCGTCTTTCATAATATATATCCTCCTTAGAACTATGAATGTAAGTTAGAATTAGTTGTTTATAACTTACGGTTAGTATAATCTTACTTTTTTTAATTTGTAAACAAAAAAGGACATTTTTAAAATGTCCTCATCTTATGAAATCAAATTATTAAACAAGTGAAAAAAGCGATTCCATAATTGCATTTAGTGATAGTTAGTTAAATCTAATCTCTTAAGTTATACCCTACACAGAATAATTTGTCAACAAGAAACAAAAAAAACTGTCATACGACAGTTTAATTATGCATTTAAAGCTGCTTTTGCTTCTTCGCAAAGTTTAGTGAAGCCTTCAGCATCGTGAATAGCCATTTCACTTAACATTTTACGGTTGATCGCAATATTAGCTAATTTTAATCCGTGCATTAAACGAGAGTATGATAAGTCATTCATACGTGCAGCTGCATTAATACGTGTAATCCAGATTTTACGCATGTTTCCTTTTAACTTACGACGGTCGTTGTATGCATATCTGAATGAATGCATTACCTGCTCATTTGCAGTTTTGTATAATGTATGTTTTGATCCAAAGTATCCTTTGGCAAGTTTCAACACTTTTTTTCTACGAGCGCGTGAAACTGTTCCACCTTTAACTCTTGCCATTCTTTATATCCTCCTTAATTACTTAACTAACATTTCCTTAATACGTTTGTAATCTGTAGCATGTACAGTACCTGGTTTAGCTAAGTGACGACGTTGTTTCTTAGTCTTTCCATGGAAACGGTGAGATGTATAAGCGTGAGATCTCTTTAATTTTCCAGAACCTGTCTTTTTTACACGTTTTGCTAATCCTCTGTGACTCTTCATTTTAGGCATAGTCTAGTCCTCCTTACTTCTTTTTAGGTGCCAACACTGTTGACATCGTATTACCTTCCATTGAAGGTTTTTTCTCAACGATAGCTACTTCATCCATAGCTTCGATGAAGTCATTCATGATCTTACGACCAACTTCCAAGCGAGTGATCAAACGACCACGGAATCGCATATCAATCTTTACTTTCATACCCGCTTCGATCCATTTTGACGTCTGACGAACTTTTGTTTCAAAATCGTGTGTATCGATAATCGGCGATAAACGCAAAGATTTAACTTCAACAACATGTTGCTTACGCTTAGCTTCTTTTGCTTTTTTCTGTTGTTCGAAATGATAACGACCATAGTCTAAAACTTTACACACGGCCGGACGCGCCTTGGGTGCTACACACAACAAATCTAAATTTTGTTTGTATGCAATGTCCAATGCTTCTTTTTTTGACATAACTCCCAATTGTTCTCCATCCGCATTGATGACAAGAACTTCTCTAAACGGAATCTTTTCGTTAAACAAATCATCGTTTACATTATTTGGGGCAACTTTTCTATTATTGATATTCGACACCATCCTTCTTCATTTTTCCAAAAAGAAAATGGGTGCATTCCGCACCCATCACTCTTTTTAAACGAATTCAAACTGAATTGGCCGTGAACCTATGTCTCTTAGACATCAGGTGAGAAGGGGTGCTTCTATCTTTCCATTTCTTTTACTCATTGATAATACCACACACATATGGTTTATTCAATATCTTTTTTCAAAAAAATAAAGCCGAGTAAATCGACTTAAACACATAAATGGTGGACTCTTGGGGATTCGAACCCCAGACCCACTGATTAAGAGTCAGTTGCTCTGCCAGCTGAGCTAAGAGTCCATTTATCAGTGCCCATTTATATTACCACAGCATATTTTTAAATGCAACTATTTTTTCAAAAAAGAGTGCCGAATTGACACTCTATTCCAACATAGCCATTTTTTCTTCCCACTCTTGCATCAATGCAGCAATTTCGTTGTGTTTATCATCTATTTTCGCATCTAACTCTTCCATCTTACGATAATCTTGGTAATATTCTGGTTCATATCTCAATTCTCGCATTGCCTCTAAATCTTGTTCTGCTTCCTCTAAAAGCACTTCTAGTTTTGCGACACGATTCTTAATTGCTTTTAAATCCGTGAAAGATACCGTTTGTGGCTTCGCTTCTTTTTCGACCTTGGCAACCGATTCCACAAGTTCATTACTTGCCTTTTTTTCTAAGTACTCTTCGTAATTCAAATCATACACTTTACTGATTGAACCCATTTCTAGTACACGTGTAGCCATCTTTTTTAAAAACATACGGTCATGCGATACAAATAGAATCGTTCCATCATATTTTTCTAAAGCGGATTCCAAAGCTTCTTTCGCCGGAATATCTAAGTGGTTTGTAGGTTCATCCAATAATAAAACATTATCATGCTCTAACATTAATTTTGCCAAAGCCAATCGAACTCTTTCTCCACCCGACAAATCATTCACTTCTTTAAAAACTTCATCCTGTGTAAAAAGGAAACTTGCTAACGTATTACGAATCTGTGTTTGTGTTGCATCCGGATCCATATCCCACAATTCATCCAATACATTCTTATTCGACTTCATCTGAGCACTTTCCTGATTGAAATACCCTACATCAATTTGATGGCCAAATTTAAAGCTACCTGATATCGCAGGCAGTTCTTTCACCAAAGTCTTGATCAAAGTTGATTTACCTATTCCATTAGGACCAACGATAGCCATTCTTTGTCCTTGCAATAATTGAAAAGAAACATCAGACAGCACTTTATCGTAACCAACCTGTAAATCTTCCACTTCAAGAACCTGCTTACCACCTTTTCTTGCGCAAGTAAACACAGCCTTCATCTGACTTGTATCTGAAGTACTATCTTCAATTCTATCCATGCGATCTAAATATTTCTGCTTACTCTTAGCAAAAGCGGCCTTATTCTTTTTATAGCGGAATTTTTCAATCAAATCTTCTAAACGATGAATCTCTTGTTGCTGACGAATATACGCTTCATGATTCTTTTTTAGATATTCATCTTTTGCCTTCAAATAATGCGAGTAATCCCCCACATATCTTTGAGTTTTACCAAACTCAATTTCCACGATTTCATCTACAACATGATCCAAGAACATTCGGTCGTGACTCACTAAAACAACCGCGAAAGGATAATGCTTCACATAATTTTCAAGCCATTCAATAGCTGCAATATCCAAATGGTTTGTCGGTTCATCCAATAATAAGATATCTGGTTTTGTCAATAACAGTTTAACCAGCGCAATTCTCGTTTTTTGTCCAGAACTAAATTCACACAATTTTTTATTTAAATCACTTTCATCAAACTGAAAATGAAAAAACACATTCTTTAATTCCACCTCATATTGATATCCATTCAATGCCTCAAAACGTGTCTGCAATGCATCATACTTTTCAAGTTGCTTCTCACTTGAATCCGTTTTAAGTACTTCTGCCTGAGCATTTAACTGCTTTTCCAATTCTCGAACCTTGTCAAAAGCCGTTAAAAGTTCTTCATACACTGTCTTTTCTTCGTCCACAAAAGTAATCTGTGCCAAATACCCAACATTTGTACCATTTAAAACCATACGAGAACCCGAATCATAGTGTTCCAGTCCACATATAGTTTTCATCAATGTTGTTTTTCCACAGCCATTACGACCAACCAACGCAATCTTTTCATTATCACGCACTTGAAAGTTAGCACCTGCCAAAACTGTTTTTGCTCCAAATGACTTTTGTATATTACTTAATTGTAACTTCATACTATCACCCTAAATTTCAAAATATCTAACAATACCTTTCACCAAAGTTTTCGCTATCGCATCCGTATTGTCGTTAAAATAAGCAACACTTTGAGAATTCATTGCGCTCGCATATGAAAAGTATAATCCATACATCCCATAGACATCTTTATATTTTGCATTTCTCATTTCATCACCATAAACACCAGTGTATGTTGCTCTTCCACCAGTTTCTCTTAATTGTGGGTAAAGTTCATATTTTTTTACTTCACCCTTTTCATCTTCGGCAAATGAATCATATAAAACTCCATTTTCCTGCGTGCTGTTCGTTCTAGCCGCATACAATGTCAATCCACTTTGATCCATATAATATGAGATTGTATTAGCCAACCCACTATTTGTATATGGACTTGCCATCATATAAGGCGCATCTACATTTTCATCATAGCTTGCACCCAAGGCAATATATAATTTAGCCTTTGCCTTATAACCACGAGCCGGACGACCATCTGCACCATAATATCCAGGCGTTTCGTTTTCTTTACGTAAGATTTTTACCTTTAATCCCTTTTCTTCTAATTCTTTTTTTAATTTTTTCGCAAATTCCATAGAAGAAGTTGGCTCATCTAAAATTGATGTACTTGCACCATAATCTACTGTATTCGAGATGTAATTCATCGCATTTCCACATGGATCGATCACTACATCATATACATTGGATTTTGGGATATGCTTAGTGACAATAATAAACGTATAATTTTTCTTTAAATGAATATCATACTCTTTTAATGCCTCTTTATCTGCCACAAACGTAATATCTTTCACCTTTTTATTGCGACGCATTGTCGTGATTGTCTTCGCCTTAAATGCATCGTCAAAATAAATACGCTCCTTTTCATAATGATCATATGTATATAGTTCATAAATTCCTTCTTTTAAAGAACCTAAATCAATACCTGAATCCACTTTTCCATTAAATGTAAAACTTGTAATGGCATCATTCATAACATTTCTTAGAACAATGTTATTGCCTTGCATTTTATCCATTTTCTTTGTACCATACTCATCTTTATACAAAGACAACGTCTCCCCATAAACTAAATAATCACTGAGTCGATAAGACCCATCAAAACTTGTCTCCACCTTTTTTCGCAGCTTTTCAACATCCACTGTATCCAAATAAGATTGTGACAACTTATCTATTTCAGTTGGTCTTGATACATATAAAAAAACACAGACAACCACAATAGCGATAGTAACAACCCCGACGATCATCGTGCTTAAATTTTTATTATTAACTACTCTTACTTTTTTCATACCCCTTATTTATATCACACAAAAAAACAGGTATCAACGAGATACCTGTTTAATTCATTAGAAAATCAAATTTCTAGGTGTACGTGGATATGGCTGAACATCACGAATATTCGCAACACCACTTAAATACATCAACATGCGGTCAAACCCAAGACCAAATCCTGAGTGCTTGCATCCTCCAAAGCGACGTAAATCTAAATACCATTGTAATGTCTCTTGTTCCATTCCAATTTCTTTCATGCGATTCACTAACACATCATAACGCTCTTCACGTTGAGAACCACCAACTAATTCTCCAACATAAGGAACTAATAAGTCACATGCTGCAACTGTCTTGTTGTCATCATTGACACGCATATAGAATGCTTTAATATCCTTTGGATAATCCGTTAAGAAAACAGGACCATTTACGACTTTTTCGCAAATATAACGCTCATGTTCACTCTGAAGATCCATACCCCAGAAAATATCCTGGTTTTCAAATTGATCTTTTGCTTTTTCCAAATATTCAATAGCCTTTGTATAAGTCATTCTTTCAAAGTTAGAGTTTGCAACATGAGTCACACGTTTAATACATTCTTTATCGATCATTGATGCAAAGAATTCCATTTCTTCTTTAGCATGTTCTAAACAATAGTTGATACAATATTTGATCATTCCTTCAATACAATCCATGTTATCGGCTAAATCCGCAAACGCAAGTTCTGGTTCAATCATCCAGAATTCAGAAGCGTGACGAGTTGTATTTGAATTTTCTGCACGGAAAGTTGGACCAAAAGTATAAACATTGCGATATGTTAATGCGAATGGTTCAACATGCAATTGTCCAGATACTGTAAGTTGAGCATGTTTACCAAAGAAATCCTTGTCATATTTTGCATCTTCACGAGTTGTAACTGTAAAACATTCACCAGCACCTTCTGCATCATTACCAGTGATTTCTGGTGTATGTACATATACGAATCCGCGATCCTGGAAGAATGTGTGAATTGCCATACTTAATACACTTCTTAATCTAAACATAGCATAGTATGTATTTGCACGAGGACGTACATGAGGAATTTCACGCATAAATTCAAAACTGTGACGTTTTTTCTGCAATGGATAATCGTGATCACATAATCCTAAAACACTAATACTTTCGGCTTGAATTTCAAATGGCTGTTTTGCATCTGGAGTACATACAAGTTTTCCTGTTACTTCCATAGCTGAACCTGTTGTAATTTTTGATACTTCATCAAAGTTTTCTAAGCTATCCGCATATACAACCTGCACATTTGAAAAAGTTGTTCCATCATTCAACGCAATAAATCCAACTGCCTTTGAATTACGATTTGTACGAACCCATCCCTGCAAAGTAATACTTTGTCCATCGTACTGTTCAAATGTTTCTTTTAATTTTTTTACTAACATAGTTTCTCCCTTCAAAATAAAAAAAGTTCCTTAATTAAAAGGAACGATTATTACCGCGGTACCATCCTGTTTCATCACACGTATGTATGCACTCAATTGGAATTTAACGCATTCCACACGTTACTGTCTACTTAATTTCTCCAGTACGACTCCACAGGTGTTATCAATCCAAACTTGCACTGTCTATTTTCACCTAACAAGACTCTCTTTACATGTTCGTTTTGGACGACTTCTATTTCTGCGTCTTTGTTTCTAATGAATTTGTAATAAATACCAATTCTTGTATAGATGATACCACATCAATACTTTTAATGACAACCCCTTTTGGGACTAAAAAATGTTGATGCGTAAAATCAACGATACCATTAATTCCACATTGTACTAATTTATCTACTGTTTCTTGTACATCATGTGAAATTGTTAAAATCGCAATACGACATCCTTCAGGAATCTTCGTATCTAACTCCGACATCGGATATACTTCGACACCAAATTGTGTTCCACACTTAGCTGGATCCACATCAAATGCACATGCGATTTCACCAACAACATAATCCCATTTATTATAATTCATTAACGCACGACCTAAGTTACCAGCACCAACTAAAATTATTTTTTCATCAAAATCAACGCCTAACTGACTATTAAATATTTCAATCAGTTTATCCACATCGTATCCGTAACCTTGTTTTCCAAGATTCCCTAAAAAGGAGAAATCACGACGAATTGTTGTAGGTTCAATATCTACAAAGCTCGATAATTCTTTGGACATAATTCGTTCAACGCCATTTTTTTGAAGTTTACGTAAAGCTTTTAAATATACCGGATACCTCTGTAAAGTTGCTTTGGGTACATTTCTATTCTGCATTTTATCACCCCACGCATTAATAATATCATATTTGTGATATATTTAACAAGTTAACTTGTGAAAAAATTTAAAAAACAAAAAAGTCGATTACTCGACTTTAGAAAATGGCTTGATCCACCTGCAACAACGTTGAATCCACATCTTGAAGAAGTGTTTGAATTCTTGAGTTATAAAAATAAGGAACACCCTTCTTTTTCGCGAAATACAATACAAGCGCCCACAAAATTACTAGTAAAACAAATGAAACCCTAAAAGAAATGTGAATCAAAAGAACAAACACAAGTAAAAACACAATATACGCAAGTGTGTCTAATAAGATAAATCGTTGAAATATATTTTTCAGTGTAATCTGATAATAATCTCTTTTTCTAGATAGAAAAGCTTTCGTGATAGAATCATATTCCTCATTAAATTCCATCTTACTTAAATCATCCTGATTCTCTTTATGTTCTTTATAAAATACAACTTCCTGCATTCTTAAAAGGCAAAACAACATGGCCTGCTTATTTTCATCTTTCGAAAACTTTTTATAATACAATTCCAACAACTTTAAATAATCATTATCTGAAATTGATTTTCCAACCATATTTTGTGCAATGACTTCTAAACGTTCTGTTAATACATCTGAAAATACAAGAATGTTATTTTGAGCACGTCTTTCAATTTCTTTTAAAGCCCCAAGAAAATGATCAGCCACGATATGCCTTAAGCGCACATGCGATTTGATCTGGACAAGATGTTGGCTTATTTCCACATGTTACTCCAGTCAAAGTATCGATAACTTCATCTACACTTCTTCCCTTCAATAAACATCCAATTCCCTTTAAATTTCCATTGCATCCACCAATGGCCTCAAAACTCTTAAGAATTCCATCTTCAATTTCAAAATTGAATTGACGACTACAAACACCCTTTGGTGTATAACTATATTTTTCCATAATTTCCTCCATTTAATCGGTCTAAAACCTTTCTACATACTACTGCTATTAATATACCACTCACAATGGACAATGCCAAAAGAATTGGTAAAAACAACTGCATAAAATACTGTTGGTAAATCCAAGTAATTGCGATTACTTGTCCTATATTATGAAAGCTAGCTCCAAGTATACTTACGCCATAAATCGAAAACACCTTACTTCGATACGCTAAGATCATCGCAATACAAGCCAAAATACCACCGCTTAACGAAAGCCAAAACGAAACAGAAAATAACATTCCCTGCATTAAGCTTGACAAAATGATACGAAGCAACGATACATAAGCCAATGATTTTTCATCATACATATAAAGTGCAAATAAACCAGCAATATTTGCCAAGCCAATCTTATATCCAGGAACAATCATAAATATACCTATAAAGCTTTCTAAAAGCTGCAACAAAATACCGACCGCGACCAAGAAAGCTAAAATTACACTTTTCTTGACCCTCATTGTATCACCGTATCCTGACTGGCTTCTTTTTCAATTTTTACCACTGTCTCATTGGGCAAACATACAATGGGAACATTGGCATCCGAAACATAACCTTGTTTCGAACAATAATGATGTGGACTCTTTTCTTGTGTAACACGCACTTTTTTCTGTTTAACCTCAATATGCACTTTTCCAAGCTTTCCATTTACGACATACGTTTTATCTTTTGATAAATCAATACGCAAAACTTGTTTTTCCTTAACATATACACTCGCATACGCATTTTCATTTTCACTAAAAAATAAAGGAACACATAGTACTACCGCTACGATCATAATGCATACTATCAGAATTTTATCTGCCTTTTTCATTATTGAACGACCACACTTACATTTTTTGTGACTGAATTTCCAAAACGATCACTGATTTTTACTTGTACATCCTGTGTTGATGCAGTGGACGTATCAACTTTAGCTTCAAAAGTAACTCCCGACAGATCTGTTGCATGAAAATAGGAATTCCAATCAATATTCTGTCCAACCCCAATTGTGATTTGACCCACTTCACTTGCACATACTGGAGCCGTTGTATCTTTAACTTTTATCACAAAAGGATACTCTTTACTCCCATCCACAATCGCAAAGTCATATTCACCAACAACCAAATAATCCATTCCAGATGTCATAAAGCGATTATTTTTCTTATCTACCCCAACACTTTTTGAAACAACTTTTAAACGAGATGAAAAAGTCGCATTCTTTAAATATAAAGTTGGATTGGCATAAATATCTTTTCCAAGTTCAATCGTGAACATCGACTTTTTTAATTGAACCCCCAAGGAACATGCACACAATAAGAATGATAAGCTTATAATTCCTATTTTTTTAAGCATCCAATTCCCCCTTTAATTCTGAAGCCATCTGCTTCACTTTCGCTAAGCGATGCTTCATTCCAGATTTTGAAATATCTTCACCAAATTCATTTTTACACTCTAAACACAATTCATTTAGATTGGCCTCCGGATACATCTTGCGAATTTGCATCGCATGCATAATTTTTTCTGGAATCACAATATTTTTGGCATGACTCTCCAAAAACTCAATAGCCTCTAACTGCGATTTGGCAGCCTTTAAACTCTTTACCTCATTGGCAACCTCACAATTATCGAGGCGCGTGATCTGATTATAGAAATCTCTTTGAATTCTAGAATCCTCAAATTCAAACAACGCATTCGAAGCATTACATAAACGTAAGAAGTCTGCAATTTTATCTCCAGCTTTTATATATACCACATAAACACTTTTTCTTTCGATGACTTTTGCCGGCAAATAAAAACGCTGCATTAATTTTTGAACACTTAACGCTAAATCTTTTTCCTGACTCGACATTTCTAGATGATAATTACTCGATTTTGGTGAGTTGATACTGCCACTAGCCAAAAAACACCCTTGCAAATAAGCTCTAGCCATCTTTTCAGAACGAACCATTTTTACGCTTGGTGTATAACGCAAACCTGAATCAGTTAAAATCTGAAGATCTTCCAATATTTCTTGAGCTTTATCAAACACTTGAATGCGATAAATGTTATTTTTCTTTAACTGCATTTTTTTCAACACAGAAAGACGAGGATCGACATCATATAACGTTTTCATGATTTGAAAAACATGTTTGGCAATTGTTGCATTTTCAGTTTGAAACGACAAATACATGCCTTGCCAATTCATATGTAAACTTGCTCGCATTTGAAAAAGGGCACATAATTGTGCCTTCATCATTTGAGCATCGATTTCTTCTTTACAAATTTCTTTTTTAATTTCAGATGTAAAGGACAAGTCTATACCCCCTAACTTGAAGTAGCTTATTTTAGCTTTATATATAGCATTTATTTAATTAAATCAATTAATTTAATATATCATTCTTTAAATTTGTTACTTTTTTGTTACTTTTTGTGTCTAAATAGGCGTTGAAAGTGCAATTTATTGCTTCTTGTTTCTTTTCAAATGTGGTTTGAGCGTAAATGTCTAGTGTAGTACTTGTATTTGAATGTCTAGCAAGTTCGGACACTGTTTTTACATCTACCCCACTCAATACCAAATTAGAAATATATGTATGTCTTAAAGAATGTGGGTGAAAATCAATCCCTATCTTTTTGGCACTTTCTTTACATAACCTACAACAATCAGTAGGCACTATATAATCACCATACTCATCACAACAAAGTAAATCATAAGGATTCTTTTTATACCATTTCTGAAGAATCTCCTTAAGTTTATCACACATTGGTAAAATTGCACGACTAGATTTAGTTTTCATTTTATCCGTACAATAATACTCTTCTTTTTTGAATCCATGGTATACAAGTTGTTTATTGATTGAGATTGTATTGTTTTCAAAATCTACATCTTGTTTTGTGATAGCTAGCGTCTCGGCTTTACGAGTTCCAAGGAAATAAGACAGGTACAAAAAGATACAAAATGAATAATGTGTGAAAGGTACATAGTTGCGTTTCTTTTCGTCAACAGTACACAAGATTTTCACCATTTCTTCTAATTGTTCAAACGTAATAATATCGTCTTGCTTACGCTCACTCTTTTTACCTCTAACAGTTACCATCAACATAGGATTGCTATTGATATATCCCACTCTTAGAGCGTATTTAAACGTAACACAAAAGATTCTTTTGATCCCTGTTGTAGTTCCCATACCCTCATCACAAATACCATTGAAATACTCTTGAAGAGCCTTATAAGACAAGTTACGCATTTTTGCGTTGCCGATTCCATCTTTAATATGGTTTACGTATATACTATCATACGTAATCATGGTGTTATGGGTATATTTGAATTTACCCTCTACATCCATATACTCGAGATATACTTCACTGAAAGTCTTATCCTTTAATTTAATTTCAATCCCCTGTTTTAATTCCTGTTGCTTTTCAATCCCATGATTCAATGCTTCAGACTTTTCTTGAAATCCTCCTTTTGTGTAGCGTTGCTTAACTCCATATGAGTCCTCATAATCAATATACACTGTCCATGTATATCCTTTTTTAGCCTTCTTAGAAGTCCTCTTTCTAACAAACATATTCTTTTATCCTCCTATTTTGTTTGATACATACTGTCAATTTGATATAATAGGAGCGAGAAATGTGTTGCGTAAATGTTTCTCGCTCAAGTCCTGTATTGCCGTACAGGGCTTTTTTTATTACTTTAATACTTTTCGCATACAATCCTATTCCCTTCTATTTGACAATTTTTGGAATATTCAAAATCATCCAACTTTTCTTTTAACTCTAAAAGGTCATTTTCAAAATCTTTCGTATAATCCGAATTTTCTAAATATTCTATAGTTCTTTTGATTCCTGTTTTCTTTGAATCACTGTAATCTAATGAATGACGAATCCAATCCATCAATTCATAAATATAAATATCAATAATGTTATATTGTGCTATTTGTTTATGTTTAGATTGTCCTTTTAAATCGTATTGTATGCCATAATCTCCATATTCACTAAGTGAATTTGCTTCATAAAGATTTTTAAGTGAATCATTTATTCTGTAAATCATAGTAGATGAAATCAATTCATCTAAAGGAGCTACATGACATTCCATATTTTGATTCATCCACATAAGATTATGTATAGAATTTAATGACAACCCCAATTTTGTAGAAATATCCTTTATTTGAACATCCACCTCTCTTTCGTCTGTTAAATCTGTAAGATAATCCAATGAAACCCCTAGAATCCTTGATAATTCAATTACATTGTCTAGGCGTGGGTTTGTAGTGTTTTCACTTATCATTCTACTAAATGACTGAATTTTCATATTCATTTTGTTGGCTACATCCCCTTTTGTTAAGCCTAGCCTTTCTATTTCTTTTTCAATTTTCTCTTTATTCAATACACTCATATTCTCACCTTCTTATTATTTATGTTAAATCATCAGTTCGTATTTAACTTATATATCAACTTAAGTTAACTCTATTGAAATCAAAAATATCTCCATGATATAACATATGTGTTAAAACATTTGTCGTTGTTTAACACATTTAGTATACAACAACAATATTCTTTTAACAACAATTAAAAGAAAGACAAACTATTAAATGTCAATAAGTAATGTAAAATTTGTTGAAATTGTAGTTTTCTTTGTTGGATCAAGGGTGTTTGTCTTGATTTAGAGGTGAATCCTCGTTAAAAACTTCATCTAGTTTTTGAAATTGGGTGCATTGAAAACAACTTTTTTGAGCCTTTAAAAAATTTTTCAAAAAAGCCTGATTTTTGAAAGAATTTGTATGTTTTTTTATTCGATTAAAGCTGTTTTTATCGATTTAAATACGAATTCATGGAGTTCTCCATATTCATCTTCATACAGATATTTCTTTCGTCTAGTTTTTGCTGAAAAGTCTGTTTCGGCATTTTGGAAAAACTCATTTTGGGTTGATTCCGATAGTTTCACCAAATCACGGTATTGAATAATGTATGTGGACTGGTTTTTCATTAAAGAATAAATCACTTTGCAAAGTTTGTTCGCTACTGCATTCACTGCAAGAGTATGTTTGGTACGATCTCCATTCTTTTTTCTGGTAAAGTAAGCTTTAAATATCGGGTTGTTTCTTCGTGCAAATTCAGCAACCATGTAGATTGCATGACGAAGATAACGAGAACCTTTCTTGGAAATTTTTCCACGCTTGTTTACAGAAGAACCAGACTTGGAGTTGTCACCATATAACCCTGCCAGGGATACGATCTGACTCGCTTTATGAAATCTGGAGATATCTCCTATTTCAGCAACGATTGTAGCCGCTGTGATTTTTCCACATCCTGTTAATGTAAGAAGTACATGATAAGCAGGAAATTCTTCAGCCTTAGAATCAATTATTTTCTCAAGATTTCGTATTTCTGATTCAAGAGAATCTATAGAATCAATAAGGCTGTGAATGTTGTATAGTTCGCCATCTGAGATAGATTTGCGAACAACAATCGAATTACGTGCAGCATGAATAAGTTCATTTGCTTTGTCTACGCCAAATTTGTTTTTAGAAGCTTTTTGAAGAACAGAAACAAGTTCATCGAAATCAGCTTCTATGATAGAATAAGGTGTAGGATATATTGAAAAGATGGCTTTTAAGGTTGCACGTCCACTTGGAAAGACTTTGAGAAGGTCAGGAAAATACAAACAAACTTTGGCGAGGAATCTGTTTGTTTCCTGAGTGCATGTAACTTTAAGTGCATTCCTTCTGCGAATGTAGGCTTTCAAATCAGTATATCCGTTTTTTGCTACATGAACGATTTGAGCATCGCCGTTCAAAAGAAGTTCGGCAATACAGCCAGAATCGATCTTATCTGTTTTATTAAGTCGTTTGTAGTCTCTGTAATTTTTAACGGAATCCGGAGAAATCATAACTACGTGATACCCATCTGATTTGAGCCTTTCGTATAAGTTAGTACCATAGATACCTGTCACTTCCATCCCAAACAAGATCTTATCTTTGTTCAGACATTTGGAAAGAACAGTGTTAAGGAACTTTTCATATCCTTGTAGCGTATTTGAAAAGTGTCCTCTCTTAATCAAGAATTTATCCTGATTGTTTTTCATGGCAAAATCGTGTTTGTTCTGAGCACAATCGATGCCAACGTAGTAGTCATAAGAATCTTGTTTTTTCATAAAATCTTCCTTTCGTAACCGGTTCTGGATTGCACCTCTAAAGCAAGACAAACACAACCTCAAGAATTAGAAGATACAGTGCAAGAGCAAAGTTCATCAACAAACCAAATCAGTGTATAAGGCACGTCTTGAATAAAGGAGCCAGTCTTTAAAAAGTGAATCAACAGTTCACAGGAGGCATGTAGGCTACCTTAGTCCAGAACGTTACAATTATCTTGGATTAAGAAGAAAAATACAATCTATTTAACAACAATGTGTTGAACTGATTACGCTACATATTATATGAGGAGGTAAAGACATGAAAAATAACGACATCAGAAACATGGCATTAATGCAAGGCGTGAAATTATGGCAAATTGCCGAACGGTTAGGAATAACAGACAGTTACTTTTCAAGAATGTTACGCAAGGAGTTAACACAAGAAAAGAAAGAAAAGATTCAAAACATTATTATTGAAATTGTAAAGGAGCGTGATTTGAATACTACAAAATATTAAAATGCTTACTCGTGAAGAGGTGGCAACTTGTCTTAATGTACACATTGATAACGTATCTATGTTATGTGATGTGGGAGTTTTGAAGCCTACTAAAATAGGAAAGGCTTATATGTTTTCTCAAGGTATGCTTTTAAAGTTCCAACATGATTATGAAGGTTTGAATGTATGTAATAGACTAAGAGCCTTAGAATCTAAAAAAATCGTTGAGCAAAGGGGTAGAAAATAATGAATGAGAAACATTTACGCAACACATTTCTCGCTCATCCTCCTGTTGAAAAGGAAGGATTCAATGAATTCATTAAAGAAAATCTTAAGGATTGGATTACATATTCCAATCTAAAAGAGCGTATCTTTAATGAATATGCAATCACTTACCCTAGGAGATCATGGAACAAATACATAGAGGTTAAAAACAAGGCTTTTTGTGATGGCGAAACCGATATGTATATCGCCCATAGTAACAAGGGGTACAAAATAACAAAAGATAGGAATGAAATTGAAGCAAGCATTAAACATTTAGATACTATGGCTAAAAATATGCTTATGAAAGAATCAAAAGTTAAGAAAGCATTAAATAGGAGCGTCAACAATGGTTGATACTCCTAAACCAAAAGCTCAAAAAATTGGAATGGTTGTATATTTTGATTGGCGAAAATCAATGAAATCAATGTCATATGAGCAAAAGGGAAAACTTTTTGATTATATTCTTGAATATGGAGAAAAGCTATATAAAAACGAAAATATAGAGCCCCCACAAGATGAATATGTGGCTTTCGCTTTCAATTTTATGCAAGGACAACTAGATAGAGATTATCAAAAATGGCTAAACAAATGTGAACAGAATAAAAAAAACATTATGAAACGCTATAACAAAAAAGAAGATGATTCAGAATTTAACCCTTTCAATCCATAAATAAACCTACAATTCTATTCGGATTCTACCACACGTATACAACAGTATACGAAAACTACTGAATAGGAATAGGAATTGGAATAGAAATTGGAATAGAAAAGGATGTGGATTTGAAGAGATAAGATTCTTAAGAGAAGAGAAACTTTAAATGTTTCTAGGAGGAATAAGGAAATGAAAAAAACATATTATCATGGAACATCTATACAAAACGCTGAACAAATTTTAAAAGATGGAAAAATCAAAACAAACAGATTAGGTTATGTATCATTATGTGAATCAATCAATGATTGCAAAACCTATTATCAAATGCAAAACCTTCCATACCTATTAGAGGAAGAATCACAAAAAGAAATGGCGTATTTTGCCTTAGTTTTAGATGATGAATCTGTAATTGATAATGATGAATCATGTATCTACGCAAAAGGCTTTGCATATAACAAAGATATTGATTTATCCCATTGTATTGATACAGGTTCAATTAATTGGACAACAGGCAGTATCTTAATGAGAAATAATGAAGTATACGCATTTAGAAAGGAGGTGCAATAATAGCTAGACCATTAAAACAATTTGATAAAGAGCAATTTGAAAGACTTACAGGAGAATTCGGATTCACTCAAGAAGAGATTTGTCGTTATTTTAATACTAGTGACAAAACAATGTCTAAATGGGTACAACGTACCTATGGAGTCAATTTCTCCGAGTACTTCACTCAAAAAAATATATTGTTTAAAACTTCATTGAGAAGAGCTCAATTTGAACTAGCAATGAAAGGAAATCCTACAATGCTTATATGGCTAGGAAAACAATACTTAGGACAAAATGAGCGTACAGAGGTTAAATTCAATGCTTCAGAAGTAAACGCAATCAATAAAGATATGATTACTAATGTGGCAAAAGAAAGAGATTTAAAAGATTTTGAATAAAAGGAGGATGATAAAAATGAACGATATTCAACAACAATTAAAAACATTAAATACGACTATGGAGGGTAAAATGAATGAGATTCTTAAAAATAACCCTTCAGTCATTGAATACAATGACATTTCAAAACAAGTAGAATCACTAACAACTAAAATTGATTCACTTAAAGAAGTCATTGAAAATGCTAAAGAATCAAAAACATATGAAATCGTAACAGAAAACATGCCAAAATTAAAAGTGTATCAAGATTTATTAAATGAGTTAGGCACTAAGAAAGCAAAAGCATATAGCGCCCTTAATAAGTGCCTAGAGCGTGAAAATTACACTGAATTGAATAATTGGGAGCGAGAATATCAAACGCAACGACAAACCATTCTAAAGCCCTTAAAACAGGAGCTGATTGATACATATAAACGCATCATTGATTTAAACGCTCAAATTAAAAATTTAAGCAATGAATCATCAATCAATGAATCACGTATCTTGAGTCATTCGTATGAAGCATGGCGCGGAAATCTAGCCTTTGATTTAGATTTATTAATTGAGCGTGAAGATTCTAGCCTAATGTATTTAATTAAACAAAAAGCAAATTACACAGAAAATTTCATTTTATAAAATATGTGGGCTCGTACACCTCAAGAACGCATATGCAACATAGACAAAGAAATAGAAGCTTTGCTATTAAAATTAAATAAATGCAATCTCAATCAAGATTATATAAAACAGGAATTGTTTTGTAGAAAAATCGCTTCTCTTCTTGAGGAACGTGAACGCATAATAAAAGGCAACTATTGAACTGTTGCCTTTTTTGTATCTTAATTCATTTTATGAGTGAATCCATAATCTTTGTACAAAGTTGAATACTCTTTGAATTACTTTTACATCATCCATATGAGATAGCATTTCATCAATCATACGTACATAATATTCTTTATTGTTTTGTTGGGTTGCTTTTGTTTCTTGTAACATGATTATATCCTCCATTGTTTCGTGCTTATTTTTGTTACTTTCTTGTTACTTATTTAAAATTTGTAACTCAATTTGTTACTCAATTAGTTAGGTCTATATCAGTCTATGACAGTATGTATCATATATTTTCACTGTATATAAAGCCTGTATAAGCACGTAACGGATATATGTCAGTTTGTATCCTTTACAGAAAATATACTTCAGATGTAAAGGACAAGTCTATACCCCCTTGATCAATTCTTCTACAACTTCTTTGACAGCCATTGGATTATGACGAATACGACCTTTTGTATCCAACGCCAATAAATCTCTTTGTATAATAGCATAGTCTGTTCCTTCATTTCCAATACAAATTGGATAACTATTTTGTGAAGCATACATGTCTAAAACTTCCTTGGGTAACATCGACTGGTTAACCACCACTAAATCTACTGGATGTTTAAATGAATGTTTTTCAATTGCATTAATATGATCCTGAACCGTATATCCATCTGTTTCTCCAGGCTGAGACATAGCATTACAAAAATAGATTTTCTTACAAGGGTTCTTTTCAATAGCTTTCGAGATATCCGAAATAATTAGATTCGGCATAATTGAAGTATATAAAGATCCAATTCCATAAATAATCAAATCGGCATTTTTAATAGCTTCAATAGCCGGTTTATATGCATGCACATACTTCTGATAAAAAACATGATCGATACTGTTGTATACTGTTGGGATATTTTTTTCTCCACGAACCAGCGTGCCATCTTTCATCATTGCATATAATGTAACAACATCCAATGTACTAGGAAGAATATTCCCCTTCACATTTAATACTCTTGAAATTGATTCAATTGCTCCCATAAATGAGCCTGTAGTATTGATCATTGCCAAGAAAATCAAGTTTCCTAAATTATGACCACCCACATCTTCGCTTCCTTCAAAACGATAATTCAGCAAATCAGAGAAAAAGCCTTCATCTTCTTCATCGGCCATAGCACATAAAACATGTCGAATATCTCCAACTGCAGGAATATTGTATATATCACGAATTCGTCCCGTACTACCACCATCATCGGCTACTGTAACAATGGCCGTTAAATCAACATCTTCCAAACGTTTCATACCCTTTAACATGCTTGAAAGACCTGTGCCCCCACCAATTACGACTATTTTTTTCATTCTTCGTCAACTCCAATATCACGGTGCGATTTAAAACAACGATATGTATCCTTATATTCATCATACAACCAGTTACAAATCGAAACCGAGCGATGTTGACCACCTGTACATCCAATCGCAACAATCATATGGGACTTGTTCTGTTTCTCGTATTGTGAGAACACAAAATCACAATAATCCTTTAGTTTTACAATAAACTCTTGTGTTTCTGGTTTATCCATTACATAGTCATATACTTCTTTTTGATTTCCTGTTTTATCTCGAAGCAATGGATCATAAAATGGGTTTGGCAAGAAACGAACATCAATGACCATATCTGCATCTAATGGTACTCCATGTTTAAATCCAAAAGATTGGAATGTGACTGTAAACACGCTTCTTTGAGCACTTTTAAAACGGTGTAAAACACGACTTGCCAAAGCAGAAGTACTTAATTTTGTCGTATCAATATGAATCGTATTCTGTGAATTCTCTTGTAGATGATCCAAAAAATCGCGTTCTACTTCAATCGCATCTTCTAATGTTGTAGCCAAATGATTCACGATCATTGGATGTTGTCTTCTTGTAAAGCGATAACGTAACAACAATTCTTCATCGCTACAATCTAAAAACAAGATTTGAAGATCGCGGTTAATATTTTCAAAGTAGCTCACAAAAGCCTGGTAATCAATAGCACTCACACTAAGTGCTACATTTTTATAATGAGACTCATCTTTTCTTAGTAAGTCTTCTAAATTATCCAACAATTCCTTAGGAAAATTATCCATACAATAATAGCCCAAATCTTCTAGAGCATTCATTGCACTTGATTTTCCGGCCCCTGACATTCCTGTCACAAGAACAATTTTATTTTCCATAATCACACATCCTTTTTACAGATTATACCAACATTTGAACTTGAGTACAATTTTGACTATCATAATAAAAGGAGGAACACATATGAAACCATGTATATTTTTAGATATCGATGGAGTAATCAATCCGAGTCGTAAAAAGAATTCCTATTGTCTCGATTACAATTTACCAGATGCCCTGGCAAAAAAATTGAACCACCCAAAAATTGCCACACTAAACGCATATTTAGTCAATCAAGTTTATTATTGTTTTTCAAAAGAAAGTATTCAACTTTTGAAGCAACTCATTGAAAAATATGATGCTCAAATCATCATCACAAGCTCATGGAGAATAGTCTATTCATTAGAACAACTTCAGGCCATGTTTGACATCTTTGATTTAGGAAAGTATGTTAAATCCGTTACCACTTTGATTAATCCACGCACAAAAGCTATTCGAGAATTTATTAATGAAAACAATGTGACAAGTTATATTATTTTAGATGATTTTGACATGTCCAAAGCTTTCGATTATCATTTTGTTTATGTTCGCCACTATTTCAAAGAATCCGACTACAAGAAGGCGGACTATGCTTTATTTATTCAACAAAAGGAGTTTTCGAATTGAAAAAACACATTTTTACCATTTTTACAATCTGTAACATGCTACTGATCTTTTATTTTTCCAGTCAAAATGCAGCACAATCCACACAAACAAGTGCCTGGTTTTTACAATTTTTACCATTCTCAATGCATATCGTTCGTAAACTCGCACATTTCACAATTTATGCCATGCTTGGATTCAATACATTCTATATGTATAAGAGCTATGGTGTGAAACACTCTGCACTATACGCTTTGGTCACATGCATTCTATATGCTTGCAGTGATGAATGGCATCAATCTTTTGTCTCAGGAAGAAGCCCGCAGATTACAGACATATGCATTGATACTTGCGGTGCTTTATCCCTAATTCTATTAAATATTGGTCTGATTCGATGGAAATCATCCCAAAAAACGCTTTAAAATTGACAATTATATGAATTATGCTACGATTCTATTGGTGATTACATGAAAAGTAAACAAATGTTCATTCTTCCAATGCTAATCGTGGCATTTTTATTTTTACTTACCTTAGCCGCAAACTCACTCCACCCTACTCGATATATTAAATGCGATACCAGTAAGCTAACGGTAGAAAAAGCACATTTAGAAGATGGTGAAGCTGTTATTGAAAAAATTAAAATTCCTAAAGGTACAAAAGTAAAAGTTCATCAAAAACAAGAATATTCAAGCATTATCATATACAATCACGATAAACTAAAAGTTAAGAATTCAAATCTCGCAAATAGTTTTGAAGAAGCTACTCACTTAGATTATGTCTATTGTCGAAGACTGGTAAACTTAAGAGAAGAAAAAGGTGGAAAACTAAGTAAAGTGATTGTCAAGAAAGGTGAAAAAGTAAAGGTAGTCTCCATCGATCAAAAAGACTGGGATAAAGACACAGGCCAAATTCGTTGGTACAAAGTCAAAAAGCAAAACAAAACCTATTACTTAAGTGGTGCATATGTGGAATCATCAAGAAAATTAGCATTAAAAAAGTATGATCAAGCCATATCTTATTCGACATATTGGGATGATTACTACAAAGATGGATATTCTAAAGATGCCTACACATCACAAATTGACTACAAGCCTATCAAAAAAGAAATATATAAAGAAAATTCGATGCCTAAACATGTTAAGTCCGTCCATGTATCAATGGACAATTTCATCAACAATCAAAAATACATCGAAAAGTTAAAGAACATCAATACGATTATTGTCGAAACTAAGAATGATGAAGGCTCAGTTTTATATGCGAGTGATGTATGTAAGGATTATTTATCAGATCCTAGTCAAGCAACAAATAATGCGATGATTTCAAAAAAAAACTTAACAAAAATCATAAAAGAATACAAAAAAAAGGGATTCTATTGTGTAAGCCGTATCGTTACTTTTAAAGATGCTGTTTTTGCGATGGAAAACCCAAATGAATCATTAACGGACCACAATGGCAATTTAGTTGTCTACAACGATCAATACTGGCCTAGTGCGTATTCTAGAAAAGCATGGATGTATAATGTGGAACTTGCCAAAGAGTGTGCTGATCTAGGCTTTAATGAAATTCAATTTGATTATGTCCGTTTTCCTGATGGAACCGCAAGCGCAAACTCTAAACTAAACTTTCACAATACATATAAAGAAAGTAAAGTAGCCGCCATCCAAAGTTTTCTTCAATACGCAAAAGAAGAATTATCCCCAAAATGCGTTTATGTTGCAGCCGATATGTTCGCGTGGCCTATTGTAGCTTGCGATGATCAAGATATTGGACAATTTCTTCCAGCCATCGCGAATGTCGTTGATATCATTTGTCCTATGCCTTATTTAGATCACTTTTCAAATGGAAGCTTTAACATTGATAATCCTATTGAAAAGCCATACGACACTTTATATGCATTCACTAAGATCAGTGACGAGCAATTAAAAAGTATCAAATATCCCGCTAAATACCGAACATGGATTCAGGGATACAATATAGATGCAGATGGTGTAAAACAAGAAATAAAAGCACTTAAAGACACAAATTACCCGGATTATATGGTTTGGTTAGCTAGTGGCGATAAGAAAGATATAGATAGAATCAAAAGCGGATTTTAAAACCCATGCATATTAACATGGGTTTCTTTCGTATTATAGAACTAGAAGTTATTCAAGTAATAATTCTAGTTTTTTATTTTATCTAGAAGTGATATCATATCACTGAAGAGAAGT
>OGQG01000502.1_pt1 | contig 39368 bp, 24 predicted proteins | sample 1553201 | NCBI WGS metagenome assembly OGQG01 (sample SAMEA2579925, study PRJEB22360) | human gut metagenome | biome: human gut; feature: human-associated habitat; material: faeces | place: Denmark | collected 2008/2010
AGCGGCTATAAAACAGAAAACCCTGCAAGATCAACGACTTGCAGGGTTTTACTTTTCCGGTCTGCGATTGTTGTCGTCGTTGGAGACCGGGATTACGCGTGATCCGGAAACCGAACGGCTTCCGCCTCCGGGCGATATGGCTCCACCCGCAAACCGGAAAGGTTTGGAACGGTTCTTGCCGGAGTCAAGCCTGCAATACAAAGTTCCGAACCTCAAGATGTTAAAGGAAGGGTTTCTGTTCACGTTCATATCCGCCTTCATGGCGCTGTTTCCGGTGGCGAACCCCGTCGGTGCGGGCTTCCTGGTCAACGGGCTTCTGTCGGGGCTGGACGATGAAGACCGCAAGTCGATCATCCGGAGGATCATCACCGACTATCTGCTCGTCGGGCTGGGCAGCCTGGCCGTCGGGCATTTCGTGCTGACGCTCTTCGGGCTCTCGCTGCCGGTAATCCAGCTGGGCGGCGGGCTGCTGATCTGCCGCACCGCCCTGCAATGGCTCAGCGACTCGGACTCCTCGGTGGGGCACGCGCAGGGCAAGGATGTCAACCCGCTCCACAAAATAGCCCTCGAATCGCAGGTCTTCTACCCGATCACCTTCCCGATCAGCATCGGCCCGGGCAGCGTCTCGGTCATCCTGACGCTGATGGCCTCGGTGAGCATGAAGGACGGCTGGGCCAAAGGGCTGCTCTCCTATGCGATCATCGCGCTGGTAATCGTGCTGATGTGCCTGATCCTCTACCTGTTCCTGTCGCAGGGCGAGCGCATCATACGGAAAATCGGCACCAGCGGCAGCATCGTCATCAACAAGATGGTCGCCTTCTTCACCTTCTGCGTCGGCGTGCAGATCGTCGTGACGGGCATCGCCAAATTATTCCACTTGCACCTATAACCGAAAACCGAGCCGGCAATTGACGCGCCCGCACGAAGTTGTCCGGCAGGCAACCCGTAAAAACGATTTATTTTTCTTATTTTGCGGGCCGAAATAAACTATGTAACTATGTCATTCTGGTCTCGACTCTTCGGCCCGGATCACAAGCCCCGGATGGGCGGGTTGGAGATTTTCAAATACATCGGCCCGGGACTGCTCGTCACCGTGGGGTTCATCGACCCCGGCAACTGGGCTTCAAACCTGGCCGCAGGCGCACAATACGGATACACGCTGCTATGGATGGTGACGCTCTCGACCGTGATGCTGATCGTATTGCAGCACAACGTCGCACACCTGGGCATCGCCACGGGCCTCTGCCTGTCGGAAGCGGCATCTGCATACCTCAAACCCGCATGGTCGCGCCCGTTGCTGGGTTCGGCCGTGCTGGCGTCGATCTCCACCTCGCTGGCCGAAATCCTGGGCGGGGCGATCGCATTGCAAATGCTGTTCGGCGTACCGGTGCGCATCGGCGCGCTGCTGGTGCTCGTGTTCGTGGTCGTCATGCTCTTCACCAACAGCTACCGGCTGATCGAAAAATGGATCATTGCCTTCGTCTCGATCATCGGGCTGTCGTTCATCTACGAACTGTCGCTGGTAACGATCGACTGGCCGCAAGCCGCCCGGGCATGGGTGACGCCCTCGTTCCCCGAAGGTTCGATGGTCATCATCATGAGCGTATTGGGCGCAGTGGTAATGCCCCACAACCTGTTCCTACATTCGGAGGTGATCCAGAGCCGCCAGTGGAACCTGAGCGACGACGCGGTCATCCGCAGGCAACTGCGCTACGAGTACGCAGACACGATCTTCTCGATGCTGGTGGGCTGGGCGATCAACAGCGCGATGATCCTGCTGGCCGCAGCGACCTTCTTCGTGACAAAAACACCTGTGGAGGAGTTGCAGCAGGCCGATTCGCTCCTGCAACCGCTCCTGGGGCGAAGCGCGACGCATATCTTTGCCGTCGCCCTGCTCTTCGCGGGGATCTCCTCGACGATCACCTCGGGGATGGCCGCGGGCTCGATCTTCGCCGGGATATTCAAAGAGCCCTACGACATCAGGGACAACCACTCCCGGACGGGCGTGATGGTTTCGCTGGTCGTCGCATTCCTGATCATCCTGCTGATCGGCGACCCGTTCAAAGGACTTATCTACTCCCAGATGATACTCAGCATCCAGCTGCCCTTCACGGTCTTCCTGCAGGTACACCTGACCTCTTCGGAGCGTGTGATGGGCAAATACCGGAACTCGCGGTTCACCAAATACCTGCTCTACGGGATCGGGGCCGTAGTGACAGTCCTGAATGTAATGCTGCTCGTCAGTTTCTTCCGGTAGGCGCGGCACGGCGTCCGGCGGGGATATGCGATATATGTCCCCCGGCAACGGCTGTGTCAGCCGCTTAGGCACCGCCCGGGCAGCTGGGTGAAATCAAAAAAGACGATTGAGACCTCGAATAAGCCCGTTTATCGGGGGAATTGCCGTTGTGCAATCATCGGATTTTTAGTAACTTGCCACGATTTTACGGGCTGCCCGTAAAACCAAGAGCGCTTTCACGCACCAACACATTGTATTATACGGCGTTACAATACACGACACTATATTTTAATGCTGAAAAAGATCATCAAATATACGCTCCGTGCGCTGCTCGTTGTCCTCGTCGTCCTGATACTGGTTCCCGCCCTGCTCTACATACCGGCCGTACAGGATTTCGTTCGGAAGCGCGCGGTCGGCTATGCCTCGCGGGCGCTCGGGATGGATTTGTCCGTCGAACGTCTCCGGCTCTCCTTTCCGCTCCGGTTGTCGGTGGACAACACGCTGCTGGTCGACAAGGCCGATACGCTCCTCAGCTGCGGCAGGCTCTCGCTGGATGTCGCCCTGTGGCCCCTGGTTCGGAAAGAGGTCGTCATCCGGAGCTTCGGGCTGGAGCGGGTCGCCGCCCGCTACAAGGATTCGCTGGCGGGCATGGACATGCGCCTTTCGGCGGGTCTGTTGTCCCTGGATGCGGCCAAGGCCGACCTCTCGGCAAATACGGCAGGCATCGCCAGCCTCGTCCTGTCGGATGCCGATGTCCGGCTGGACATAACGCAAGCGGCTCCGAAAGAGGAAGCGGACACTACGGCCGCACTGCCGTGGACGATTGGCATCGGGAAACTCTCGGTGGGAAACCTAGCTTTCGGGATGCGGACGGCACCCGCCGTATCGGAACTCTCCGTCCGCCTGACCGAAGGCACGGTGGATGAATGCCGGGTGCGGCTCGACAGCCAGCAGGTATCCGTGAAAAGCGTACTGCTGAACCGGGGCGGCTACTCCTACCTGACGGGGCCGGCAGTGCCCGGAAAAGAGAAACAGGAGGCAGCTCCCGTCCCCGGCGGCAGCACGCCGTCGCTCCCCTGGACAGTACGGGTCGGCAGCGTCGTGCTGGACGACAACCGGGCGGAATACGGGCTGCTGAACCATCGTCCCGCAGCGGGATTCGACCCGTCGTTCATCGTCCTCTCGACGCTCGACCTGGCGGTCGATTCGATCTACAACCGGGGTGCGGACATAGCCCTGCAAATCCGCCGCATGGCGTTCACCGAGCGCAGCGGGCTCACGGTGAGCGACATGACCGGAGACATTGGCATGGACGCCTCGGGCATATCACTTGCCGGCGTCACCCTGAAAACGCCCTTTTCCCGGATCGAGGCCAACATCTCCGCCGGGGAGGGGATTCTGGCACTGGCTCCGGATTCGCCGCTCAAGGCAGACCTCATGGCCGACGTGAACACCAAAGACCTAAAATACCTCTATCCGGCGCTGATACCGCCCGTGCTCGACGGACGTATCGTCAGCCTGGCGCTCACCGCAGCGGGGACGCTGGGCGACATCGGAAAAGCCGGGCTGGACATCTCCTCGCCCGGACACGTCGCATTCACGGCGGACGGGGCGGCGAGAAACGTGCTCGACCCCGGCCGCATGGAGGCTTCCGCACGGTTCGAAGGCGATTTCAGGGATATGGCGTTCCTCGAAGCGCTGTTGCCCGACTCCGCCCTGCGGCGGCGCATAGCGATTCCCGACCGCATCCGGCTCCGCGGAACGGCCGGCGCAGACAAAGGGGCATTCTCGGCCGCTTCGACGCTCTCGACCGACGGCGGGGAGATAGCCCTGCAAGGTCGGCTGGATACCCGCAGCGAGGCCTACGGAATCGAATTACGGTGCGACAGCTTCCCGCTGAACAGTTTTCTGCCGGCCGATTCGCTGGGCCTTTTAGACCTGGCGCTGCAGGCCGGGGGCAGCGGATTCGATCCGCTCCGGGCGCAGACCCGGGGGAACATCCGCCTGCAGGTTGACCGGGCGGAGTTCCGCGGCAGGGATTTCGGAGGCGTGAAGCTGAACGCAAACCTCGAAGGAGGGCAGCTTTCCGGCCGCCTGTCCGACCGGGACGAGGCGCTGCGGCTGTTGCTACTGATCTCGGGCACGCTGACCGAACGGAAACAGGAAGTCAGGCTCACGGGCAACGTCTTCGATTTCGACCTGGCAGAGCTGGGAATCTCCCCGCAGAAAATCGGCGGGTCGTTTGCGCTGGAGGCCGGGGCGTCCGCCTCGGACGCCGGCAGCTATACGGCCCGGATAGCCCTGGACAGCATCGAGGTCAGAACCCGGCACCGCACAGACCGCATCCGTCCGACGAGCCTGTCGTTGAGCTCCGACACGACGGCGACGCGGGCCAAACTGGCATCCGGCGACCTGTCGCTGGCATTCGTCTCCCCCGGGCCCGTGGACTCGCTGGTTCCGGCCCTGACGCGGAGCACCGACATACTCGCCCAACAGATACGGGCACAAAGCGTCGACATGGAGGCCCTGAAACCCGCATTGCCCGATTTCAGCCTGAGTGTCACGGCCGGACGCGAAAATATCCTGAATAATTTTCTGAAAACAAAAAAGGTGTCGTTCGGCGCGCTGGACATCGAAGGCGTGAATTGCGACTCCCTGCCGGTATCCCTCCGGATAAAGGCGGAGAGGCTGGCCTGGGGAGGCGTCGTCCTCGACACGCTGACGGCAGGCATCGCGCAGGACGGCCGCCGGCTGGATTATTTCCTCCGCACGGCGAACGTCCCGGGGAACCTGGACAACGTAGCCCTCGCAGGGCTGTACGGCCATGTGGCCGGAAATAGGGGCCAGGTAAACCTCTGCCAGAAAAACCGGGCGGGACGCGAGGGGTTCCGCTTCGGGCTGGATGTCGCATGGAACGACAGTCTGGTCAGGGCGGGCGTAACGCCGCCCGACCCGGTATTCGGGTACGAACCCTGGACGGTAAACCCCGGCAATTACCTCGTTTACAGGTATGGCAAAAGCATCGACGCCGACCTCGACATGAGGCACGGCGACCAGCGGTTCGCAATCCGGACGGTTCCCGGAGCGGGGGCGTCCGACGACATCCGGCTGGATATCGCCGGCCTGAACATCGGTTCCGCACTGGGGCTGCTGCCCTCCGCCCCGCCCGTCGACGGGGTATTGGGTACGGACATGACGCTGGGCATGACGCCCGACAGCCTGACCCTGCGCGGCGACCTGTCCATCGCGGAACTGTCGTACGACAAACGGCGCTTCGGCAACATCGACTTCGGACTCTATTACAAGCAGGATCAGGGACATGTGGCCGATGCGCGGCTGACGCTCGACGGCGCCGAGGTACTGACCGTCCGGGGAGATTACCGCGCAGAGCGCGAAAGCCCGCTCGACCTCACGGCGACGATCCCCGGATTCCCGTTGCAGCAGGCCAACGTGTTCCTGCCCGACGACCTCATCCGCCTCTCCGGCCGGTTGCAGGCGAAAATCCACGCAGGAGGCACCGCTGACCGGCCGAGGCTGGACGGGGGCGTGCACTTCGCACAGACCGAAATCCGCGTACCGATGATCGGCACGTCGTTCCGGTTGTCGTCCGACACGATCCGCATCGACGACAGCCGCGTCATATTCGACAACTACACGCTCCTCGCCCCGAACAGCAAGCCGCTGACGATCGTCGGCGAGGCCGACCTGGCCGACTTCAGCCGCATGACGGCCGACCTCGCGCTCCGGGCGTCGGATTTCCAGGCAGTCGACGTAGCCCGGAAGGAGGGTACGGCCGTCTACGGAAAGGCCTACCTCGACCTGGACGCGACGGCCAAAGGCCCCCTGAACGAACTCGTCGTCCGCGGCAACGTGGCCCTGCTGGGCGGAACGGACATCAACTACGTCATGCAGGACTCCCCGATGGACGCGAAGGAGCGTCCGCAAAACATCGTGACGTTCGTCTCGTTCCGGGAAATGGACTCCCAGGGACAGGAAGAGACATCGCAGGCAATACGCATCGGAGGCATGGACGTGCTGGTGAATGTCGACATCAACAACGACGTACAGGCGGCCGTAGACCTTTCGGCGGACGGCAACAACCAGATCGACCTGAAGGGAGGCGGCAACCTGACCTATACCATGAACCCGCTGGGCGACGTCCGCCTGTCGGGGAAATACGTGCTCTCGGGCGGAAGCGTACGCTACAATCCGCCCATCATCTCCCAAAAAATCTTCAAGATCACGCCGGACAGCTATGTCGAATGGATCGGGAACATCGCCGACCCGGCATTCAACATCACGGCCGTGGAGACCGTACGTGCCAACGTCTCCTCGGACGGGCAGGACAACCGTGCGGTGAATTTCGACATCTCCATCAACATCCGCAATTCGCTCGACGACCTGGAGATCAGCTTCGGGCTGTCGGCCCCCGAAGACCTCACCATGCAGAACCAGTTGAATTCGCTCACGGCCGAGCAACGCGCCAACCAGGCTATGAACCTGCTGATATACAACACCTACACGGGCCCCGGAACCACGGCGAAGGTCAGCTCTGAGAACCCGCTCAACTCGTTTATCCAGAAGGAGCTGAACCAGTGGGCGCAGAACAACCTGAAGGGCGTAGACCTGAGCTTCGGCATCAACTCCTACGGCGAGGACGACCCCAACGGCCAGCGCACCGACTACTCCTACCGGTTGTCCAAAAACCTGTTCAGCAACCGCGTGCGCGCCGTCATCGGAGGCAAGTTCAGCACGGACGCCGACCCGTCGCAGAACCTCAAGGAGAACCTGATCGACGACATTTCGCTGGAATACATGCTGACCAAGCGCGACAACATGTACCTGAAAGTATTCCGCCACACCGGGTATGAAAGCATCCTCGAAGGCGAAATCACCGAAACGGGCGTGGGCTTCGTGATCCGGAAAAAACTGCTGAGGCTGGGCGACCTGTTCAAGTCGACGAAACCCAAAGCGAAAAAACAGAAACGAGATGAGGCCGGCACACATTAGAAATACCTGCATCCTGGTTTGCGCCGTGCTGTCGGTAGCGGCCTGCTCCACCACCCGCCGGCTGGGGTCGGACGAGGTGTTGTATACGGGCGTGAAGAAAATCCGGATCGAACCCGACTCGGGCGTCGTGCTCTCCGCCGCAGCCGAATCGGCCGTGAAGGAACCGCTGTCGGTCGCCCCGAACAACCCGCTTTACAGCCCCTATATCCGCACCCCGCTGCCGATCGGGCTGTGGGCCTACAACTACCTCTACACGCCCAGGCAAAAGGGATTCAAATACTGGTTATTCAAACGGCTGGCCAAACAGCCCGTGCTGATCTCGAAGGTACAGCCCCGGCTCCGGACGAAGGTCGCGGAACAGGTGCTCGAAAATTACGGCTATTTCGGCTCGCACGCCGCAGACTCCCTGCTCTACCGCAAACACGGGCGGAAGGCAAAGGTGTACTATACGCTCGGCATAGCGCCGCCCTGGCACTATTCGAAGATCGCCTACCCGGAGGTGGACAGCGGCATGGAGCATCTCATGGACAGCCTCCGGGCCACGTCCCTGCTCCGCGTGGGGGCGCAGTACAACATGGACAGCCTCACGCTCGAACGCAAACGAATCTCCCAGCTGCTGCGCAACAGGGGATATTACTATTTCCGTCCCGAATACCTGGAATACCTGGCCGATACGACCTCCGGTCTGCGGCAGGTCGACCTGCGCCTGAACCTCAAGCCCAACCTGCCGGAGGTGGCGCTCAAGCCCTACCGGGTGGGCGGCATCACGGTGCGGCTGACAAACATCAAACCCGGCCCGACGGACACGCTCCGCCTGCGCAATGCGACGGTCATCGCCCAGAAGCCGATGAAAATCCGCCCCAGGATCCTGTCCGGGGCCCTCACACTCCGAAGCGGGCAACTCTTCACGGTAGATGCCCAAAACCGCACGCAGACCGACCTCAACAAGCTGGGCATTTTCCGTTCCGTCAACCTGAGCGTCACGCCGCTCGACTCGCTGCGGGGCTCCGACACGCTGGACGTCGCCATCGACGCGCAGTTCGACTATCCGCTGGAAGCCGCCCTGGAAACGGACGTAACCTCGAAGTCGAACAGCTTCATCGGCCCCGGCATCACCTTCAAGGTCAGCAACAACAACCTGTTCCGGGGCGGCGAAGTCCTCGCCCTGAAACTGAACGGCTCGTACGAATGGCAGACGGGCAACAAAAACTCCGGCGGCCGTTCCTCACGGCTCAACTCCTATGAACTGGGACTGAATGCGAACCTCAGCATTCCGCGGCTGTTGCTGCCGTCGTTCATCACGCGCAGGCTGAAATACCCCGGGAGCACGACGTTCCAACTCGGGGTCGACCTGATGAACCGCCCCAGCTTCTTCCGGCTGATCGCGTTCAGCGGCTCGGCAGGATACAATTTCCAGACCTCGCCTTACAGCCGCCATTCGCTGACCGTATTCAAACTCACCTACAACAAGCTGCTGCACACGACCGAAGCCTTCGACAAGACGATGGACGAGAACCCGGCCATCGCCATGAGTTTCCGCAACCAGTTCGTACCGTCGATCAACTATACCTATACGTTCGACAAGACCTACGGCAGCACCGGCAACCGCCGCTTCTACTGGCAGAACAGCGTCACCTCGGCCGGGAACCTCCTCTCGGGCATCCTGAGCCTGTTCGGCGAAAAACAGCCCCAGCATCTGTTCGGAAACCGCTTTTCGCAGTTTGTCAAGGAGGTGAGCGAAGTGAAGTTCTACCACCGCATCGGGCGCCGGAACAACTGGCTGGCGACGCGGCTGCTCGTCGGCGTGGGATATGCCTACGGGAATTCCGAGGTGATGCCGTACAGCGAACAGTTCTACATCGGGGGCGCCAACAGCATCCGCGCCTTCACGATCCGGTCGCTCGGGCCGGGCAGCTACCGTCCCCCGGCCAACGACCGCAACGGCTATCTCGACCAGACGGGCGATTTCAAGCTGGAGGCCAACGTCGAATACCGCTTCGGCATCATGGGACGCCTGAACGGCGCCGTTTTCCTCGACGCCGGGAATATCTGGCTGCTGAAAAAAGACCCCAAACGCCCCGGTGCGGAACTGAAATGGAAAGGGCTGCTCAATGAAATCGCGCTGGGCACCGGATTCGGGTTGCGTTACGACATCAGCTACCTGGTCATCCGTGCCGACCTCGGAATCGGCATCCACACCCCCTACCCCAATCCCGACAAGACGGGGTATTACAACATCTCCAGTTTCAAGGACGGGCTCGGGTTCCACCTGGCGATCGGCTATCCGTTCTAAAGTGCGGGCAGGTCATCCTTACGAATACGAACAGGCCGGCTGGTATTACCAGCCGGCCTGTTCCATATCTGTCTTTCCTTCTAAGGCGAACGGATTTCCCGCCGCATGGACACCGAATCAGAAGACGAACTTTTCGAGTTTCATCTCGCCGAGCTGGTGCAGGCGCGGTACGAGGGTCGTGAAATGCGACGCCTGCTCGTGCGCGGCCAGCGCCTTGGCGTCGCTCCACGTCTCGCAGATCATCAGCACGTCATTGCGCGTAGTGCTTTCGAACAGGTCATAGGCCACGCAGCCTTCGTCCTTGAGCGAAGCCGCCACCAGTTCCCTGGCCGTATTTACCACTTCCTCGCGGTTGGAATCCGTCGTACGGATAAAAACATTCAATCGTATCATTTCGTTCTATTTAATTAAGTTTAAAAGGCTTTCACGGCCTCGACGGCCGCATCGTAATCGGGTTCCTCGGTAATTTCGGGCACGAGCTGGGTGTAGACCACCTTCCCCGCCTTGTCGATCACCACCACGGCACGGGCGAGCAACCCAGCCAGCGGGCCGTCGGCCATCAGCACGCCATAGGCGCCGGCAAAACCCGCAGCACGGAAATCCGACGCGGGAACGACGTTGGCGATACCCTCGGTCGTACAGAACCGGGACTGCGCGAAAGGCAGGTCTTTCGACACGGCCACGACGACCGTGTCGGGCAGCGAAGATGCCAGCTTATTGAATTTTCGCACCGAAGTCGCACAGACGCCCGTATCGAGGCTGGGAAATATGTTCAGCACGACGCGCTTGCCTTTCAGGTCACTGAGTTTCAGCGGGGAGAGATCCCCCTTTACCAATTCGAAATCGGGAGCCTGGGCGCCGGCCCGGATGAATTCGCCGTCGATATGCACGGGCGTGCCCTTGAATTTTGTCGTTGTCATCGTCTTTTTATTTTTCTGTCGTTTCATAAAACGTAAAACCGGCAGGTTTATTGTCCGGCAGGCGACATGCCGCCAACGGAAACCGTGCACGGATGCCGCACCACAAATTTAGTTCCTTTTCGGGAAGATTCCAACGGCTATTTCATATTCTTTTCAGGTTTACCGCCCAACTTTGCAGCGACTTAACCGGGTAAGAGCATATTTTTTGTATTTTTGCCCGAACCCGGCCGAAACGAAACAAAACGAAACAAACAGACAGACAAGACCGACATGAAAAAGACACTCCTTCTGCTCATGCTGACGTGCAGCTGCGCAATCGCTACAGCACAGGAACGCTCGCCACTGAGGCAAACCGAATTCATCTCCGCCGATTCGCTCGAAGACGAACACGAACTGTTGGAGCGCGTACGCAACATGCCCAACCTCGAAGTCGGCAAGGGCATCACGTTCCGTCCCAAAAGCAACTGGTTCTCACTGACGATGCGCTTCCGGATGCAGAACATGGTGGGACTCTCGTTCGACAAGGATTTCACGCTCACGAAAACCGATGCGCAGGTCAAGCGCCTGCGCCTGCGCTTCGACGGGTACATCTATTCCCCGAAACTGGTCTATTCGGTTCAGCTGGGATTCACCTCCTACGACACGGAACCGCTGCCCAACGGCAATATGAACATTGTGCGCGACGCAATCGTCTACTACGTCCCCAGCCCCAAGTGGAACATCGGGTTCGGGCAGACCAAGATCAAGGCCAACCGGGCGCGCATTAACTCTTCGAGCGCCCTGCAATTTGTCGACCGCAGCATCGTCAACAGCGAGTTCAACCTCGACCGCGATTTCGGGTTCTTCGGCGAATACAACATGCGCGGGGGCGAGGGCTTCAACCTCTCGGCCAAAGGTTCGGTGACGCTGGGCGAAGGCCGCAACTGGGGCAGTTCGTCCAACGGCGGGCTTGCCTACACGGGACGGCTGGAGCTCTACCCGCTGGGGCGGTTCAAGTCGAAAGGCGACGTGATGGAGGGAGATTTCGAAGGCGAGGAGCAGGTCAAGATACTCGTGGCCGGAGCCTACTCCTACAACCACAAGGCATCGCGCCTGAAAGGCCAGCGCGGCGCCGTCATGCCGGACGACGCGACCCGCAACATCGGCTCCTATTTTGCGGATTTCATCCTCAAGTACCGGGGATTCGCATTCTATACCGATTTCATGGGACGCAGCTGCGACCGACCGCTGTTCGACCCCCAGAGCAATGCCTTCGTATACAGCGGGCAGGGGCTCAACATACAGACCAGCTACCTGTTCGACAAGAAATGGGAGGTCGCCCTGCGTAATTCGACGCTCTTCCCCGAGCACGAAGTACAACCCTTTGCGGGGTACAAACGCTGGAACCAGACGACCGTAGGCGTCACCCGTTACATCATCGGCCACAGCCTTAAGGTACAGGCAGACATGTCGTACAACCACCGCAGCGAATCGTTTGACCCCGATTACAACCGCTGGGAGATCCGCTTCCAGCTGGAGCTGGGGCTCTGACCCGGCAACAGGAAAATACGAAAACTCCCGGCTATTGCCGGGAGTTTCTGTTTCGGGACAGGAACCCCGTTACAGGATTTTCAGCGCGATCCGCGCGCACGCCTCGGCATCGGCCAGGGCATGGTGGTGGTTGGCAAGGTCGAAACCGCACGCCGCCGACACGGTATGGAGCTGGTGGTTGGGCAGGCTGCTGCCGAACGTCCTGCGCGAGGCACGGCACGTACAATAGAACCGGTAGCCGGGATAAGGCATCCCGTACAACTCGAACACGGCGCGCAGGCACCCCTCGTCGAAGGGCGAGTTGTGCGCCACGAGCGGCAGCCCCTCGATACGGGGCGCAATCTGCTTCCACACGTCGGCGAAATCGGGCGCCTGGGCCGTATCCTCGTAGCTGAGGCCGTGGATGGCCGTGGTGAAACGGCTGTAAAAATTAGGACGCGGGCGGATCAGGCTGTAAAGCGTGTCGACCACCTCGCCGCCACGCACCACGACGACGCCCACCGAGCAAACGCTCGTACGCCGGCCGTTGGCCGTCTCGAAATCTATGGCTGCAAAATCTTTCATCGGTCAGGAGTGAATATCCTTCGCAAAGATACGGATTTTAACGCTTCCCGGTATCACCGGCAACGAAAAAACGGCCGCCTTTCCGAGGGCGGCCGTCGTTTCTGCCGGAGCGGGTTATTCGGTATACTCGTCGTCCGACGTGTCGGGCGTAACCCATGAATCGGCCGGGGTCAGCTCCTCGACCTCCGCCTCCGTCAGGAAGGCGTCTTTGTCGAACATGATGTCGTCGAAATAGTTGACCGTGCACTGGTAAGCGCCGTAGTTGTATGTCCAGTCCTTGGAGTAGATGCCGAAGATGGCCATGATATCGCCTTTCGCGCCGTCGCGGACGACGGGATACTGGGCGAAACGCGAATAACCGCTCGTGCGCACCGTATAGACCCCCTTCTTGTTGGTCGTCGAAGGCAGGGTGCTGTCATAGGTGAAAAGCACCGAACCGTAAAGGTTCGTACCGTCGTTGCTGAACGCCCAGCGGTACCAGACCTTGTTCATCACCGGACGGATGTCGGTATACATCCACGCGGGATAGATGTTCGACCCCACCGTCCCGTAACGGCACGTAACGCCGCGCAGGATCACCAGACGCCCGAAATACTGCTGCCCGTTCTGGCCGAAGAAATCGTCGCAGTTGGCCTCGGTGACCTCGAGGATCTCCTTGCCCAGCTCCAGCTGCGTCTCCTCGCCGAGGAACACGCGCTTGCGGATCTCCGTCGGGTCTTCGATGTTCGAGTTGGCATAGAATTTATGTTCGCCCACCTTGTTGTAGGAATCGGTAGGCCCCTCGCCCAGCGACAGCATCATGCGGTAGTTGCCGATATAGAGGCCCGAGACCTTGACATAGACCCAGTTCGAGGGGATCGTACCCGTGGCCTTGTCGAAACGCCCCATCGGATAGGTAAAATAGAGCCCCGTAGTGAGCTTCACCTCGATGGCACCCGAATCGTCCACCAGGTAGAGCGACTTGTAGACGTTACCCTCCTCGTCGCTCGACTGCACCTTGCCCTTGATGTAGTAATCCAGCCCGTCGGGCGACTGGCCGATCTGTACGTACTTCGTATCGCCCCAGCTCGAGTTGCTGCCCGTACCGCCGAGCGACTTGTGCTCATCGAGGAACATCTGTTTCACATCGGCGATGGAGATATGCTTCATCCCCGCGAAATCCTCGTCGGTATAGACTTTGGCAGGCTTCGGCGCATCGAAATCATTATAGCACCCCGTAACCGCAAACATCACGGCCAGCACGGCACATAACTGAAATATCTTTTTCATAATCGTCATATCGTATTAGAAGCGGAAATATACATTCAGGTAATAGGTCGTCCCCAGCAGGTAAAAGTACTTCGAATCGAACGGCACGTAGTACTGGATCGGCTGGGCGGCCGCACCCTCCTTGTTCACATAGGTACGGCGCGAAAGGCGCATCTGTTCGTAACCGCCCGTGCGGATCGTCTGGTCGTTGAGGATATTCTTCACCTCGAGGCTGAAGCCCAGCTGGTAGATGCGGTGGATGTACCAGTTCTTGCCGACGCTCAGGTTGAGCGTATAGGCCGAGTCGAATTTCTCCTGATCGCGCAGGTTCATCAGCGCCGTGTATTTCACGGCGCCGGGGAGCTGTGCCGCCTCGTCGGGGCGCAGTACCGTGGCATAAGCGGCACGGGTACGGCGCGCGGGGTTCATCGAGAGGTAGATACGGTCGTAATAGTTGAAATCGACCGAGGCGAACCAGTTGCGCGGGCCGCGGTAGCTCAGGCCGAGGTTGAGCGCCGTCTGGGGCGTGCTTTCGACGTAGAGGTCGTCCCAGAGCACCTTGTCGCCGCGGAGCACCTCCTCGCTGTTGTCGCGCGTCTGTGTGAAGTTGGCGTCCGACGTATAGCGGTAGTCGCCCAGGCTCAGGGCGCCGTTGAACGAGATGCCGCCCCAGATGGGAACCACGACGCCCACTTCGAGGCCGTAGTAACGCTTGTCGATGCCGCTCATGGCGAAGTTGGTGAACGACGACTGCGTATCGTCATAGTACGAGATGACCTTCGACTGGTCGGCGACCGAGGTATAGTAACCCGAAACGCGCGCCGTGATCCACGGCAGGTTGAGGTTGTACGACAGGTCGACGCCGAGTACCTTCTCGGAATCGAGGCCCGGCGTAGTCGTATTGCGGGTACGCGCCGAAACGAAAGCGTCGCGGAACTGCGGGGGATTGACCATGTAGGCCACATTGGCGTCGATGGCATGCGCACCCGAGAAACGGTACGAGAACTCGCCCTTGAGCTTGTAGGTCAGGTAGTCGAGCGTCTTCGATTTACCGAGCGAGTTGTTCGCGAAGAGTCCCTTGCGCAGCCGGCCGTCGCGCCACATGGCCGTATAGCCGACCTCGCCGCCGAGGCTCATCGTGAAACCGCCGAACGAGGCGTAATACTGCGCCCAGACCTGTGCCTGGCGCAGGTTGGCGTAGTAATCGTAGCTGAACTTGTCGCCTTCCCCGACGCGGCGGGCCTCGCCGTGCTTGAGGTAATAATCCAGGTCGTTCTGCGAAAGCAGCGGGTTGTAGTTGCCGTTGTCGCGCAGGGCGAACTTATCCACGTCGAGCCAGTAGTCGGCGCCGAGCAGGTCTTTCACCTGGTCGTAGTACTCCGTGCGGTTGATACGCGCCGTCAGGCCTCCGCGCAGCACGGACTGGTTGCGGAACGTATGGGCGATGTTGGCCGCGAAGTTGAAATCGCGCTGGTCGGTATGGCGTTCTTCGATCATGTAGATGCCCGAAGCCCCGGACTTGTTGCGGTTGTAGTTCATGCGGAACATGTTGTCGTAATCCATCTGGCTCTTGCTGGGGTCGGTGATCCACTCACGCATCGAACGCAGCGCAAGGTCGTTGTACGTCCCCAGATCCGAACTCTCGATGCCCTCGGACAACTGGAGGATACGGTTCGTGTAGAAGCTGGGCAGGTAACGGTAGTAGTCGGGGCGCGGGTCGGGGCCGTCCGTCCACGTCAGGGCCGAATAACCGTTCTTGCCGAAGCGGAACGAAGCCGCGGCGGCAAGTTTGGTATTCGACGAAATGTCGAACCCGTAGTTGAGCATCACAATCGGCTCGTGGTAATCGCGCACGCGCGAGTTGCGCAGCTTGCCGTCCTGCTTGCCCACATTGGGGTTGTAATAGTTGTTACTCAACAGGTCGTAGGCTTCCTGCGTCGACGCCTGCTGCGCTCCGCGCTCGGTCGGTGCGCCCAGGATGGTCAGCGCCAGGTTGTGGCGGTCGCCGCCGAAACGCTTTTCGACCGATGCGAAGTAACCGTAGGCATTGTAGTACACCCCGTCGACATAGGAGTTGCCGCCCTGGCGGGTCGAGAACGAGAAGGCGTACGACCATCCGTTGTCGAGCAGGCCCGAAGCGTAGGAAACCATCGCGCGGAAGCGGTACATCGAGTTGCCGTTCACGACGCTGGCACGGAAGCCCTTGCGCATCTGCGAAGCGCGCGCATTGACATTGGTCGTACCGCCGATGCCGTCGATGCCGTAGCCCGACGAGCGCAGCCCGGCGGTATTCTCCTGGTTACGCGTGGCATCGTTCAGGCCGCTCCACAACGACCAGGGGCCATAGCCCGTCATGGCGTCGTTGAACCGGATGCCGTTCAGGTAGATGCTCGAATACTGCGAATCGTAACCGCGCACGTTGAAACGCATCTCGCTGAATTTATACGAGGCAATGTTGTTGAAGACATCCTTCGACGACGAAAGCGACGAAGGCAGCGACTGCCCGTCGGCCGCCGTATCGGAGTCGAACTCCGCGAACACGGCGTCGTCGATGACATACTGCACATCGGGGGCCATCACCACCGAATTGAGGTTCTTGACCATCTTGTCGACACGGATCGCCAGGTCGAGGTTCTCGAACTCGGGGGCTTCGAATTTCAACTGGTATTCCCCTTTGGGCAGCTGGTCGATATTGAAATTACCGTGGTTGTCGGTCATGACGGTGACGCCGAGCGGTTCGACGACCACCTTGACATTGCTCAGTGCGACACGGCCGTCACGCGAGACGACCTTGCCTTTGACGCCCCCGTCCTGGGCATACGCCCCGGCACAGGCCAGCGTGAGCAGGATAACAAGTAAAGCTCTGATCTTCATAATTACTTTGTTGGGTTATTTACCGATGTAAATGAATACGGGAAGGTGGTCGCTGTATCCCCCCTGGAAATTGTTGCCCACGAACGTACGCAGCGGGTAGCCCTTGTATTGGCCTTCCTGCTGGAACAGATAGGGGGCACGGAAAATATTGCCGTAATATTTCCCCTTGGGGGCACGCTCCAGCTTGAGCGAACCCGTCGAGCCGGTAGCGAGGTTCTCCGACACGACGATATTGTCGAACAGGTTCCACTGGTCGCGGTAGGCAAGCGAACCGATGCCCGCCTTCAGCATGTCGATAAAGGGATTGTAGTATCCGCCCGATTGGAGCTTGCGGATGTTGCCTTCGGCGCCGAGCACCTCGGTGATGCTCTTGTCGGTGGCGTCGTCGTTGAAGTCACCCATCATCACGACCTTGGTCGCGGGGTTGATCGCCAGCACCGAATCGGCGGCATGGCGCATGATCTCGGCGGCGCGCTCGCGCTTGGGTGCCGAAGCCTCCTTGCCGCCCAGGCGCGAAGGCCAGTGGGCCACCATGAAATAGAACGGTTCCCCGTCGATCGTCCCCCACATCGTCACCACGTCGCGCGTGCGGAAATTCGGCAGGCTCTCCATCGTAAACGGGATCGGGGCGCTGCCCTCGAGCTTGAACACGTCGGGACGGTAGTAGAACGCCACGTCCACGCCGCGGGCATCGGGCGAATCGTAGTGCACGATGCGGTAATTGGCCGGGGCGAGTTTGGGCGTAGCGATCACGTCTTCCATGACATTGCGGTTCTCGATCTCCGAAACGCCGATCACCACCGGGTAGTCCTTGTTGATGGCGGCGATGTCGAACAACACGCGCGAAAGGTTATTGATCTTTTTGGTGTACTTGGGCGTATTCCACTTCTTGGGCCCCTCGGGCGTAAACTCCTCGTCGTAAATCTCCGGGTTGCGGATCGTATCGAAGAGGTTTTCGAAGTTGTAGAAAACGACCTTGTAGGGTTTCTGGGCGAAGCAGGCGACGATCAGCGCTGCGAAAAGCCCGGTAAAAAGCAGTTTCTTCATATTGTTCAGATTAATTTATACCCCAGTCCGAGGGATTGTTCTGTGCCTTCACGTCGGCGGCAATGGCCTCGTCGAGCATCGTAAAGAATTTATAACCCGTTTTCTCTTCGATGTCGGCAACGCTCGTGATATATTGTTTTATATTCCCGGTCGTGGTTGAGGAATTTTCAGCCCAATAACCGATTGCCGCCAATTGCGATGCATCGGTAATCTGGTCGATCCGCTTCCCCGTCCTGCCGCTTTTGGTACGTAGCAGCACCTTCCAGCAATACTGTGGAATCGCGACCCGATTCCCCCCTTTATCCGTCGTATATCCCTGTACCCCATAAGTTCCCGTAACATTGTACAAGGTATCGGGATATGAAATATATTTCAGGGTAAGATCTTCCAAATCCCCCCACGACCCGCTATTAAAATCAGGATCCTGAGGCATAATATTGGTCGAATAGAACGTCTGCTCATTCAATAGCGAAGAATAGCTGACATAACGATGGTAGGACATACACTGATGCCCGCGGATAGGCCGCCCATTATATGAACCGCGGCTCAAATCGACCTGAAATTCCTCCGGCACTTCAGGATCGTATTTCCATGCATTAGAACGCTCATATTTTCCAACCCGGTAACAGGAATGGATCGGATAGGCAACCCAGTTGGCGATACGTTTCTTCGTGTCGTAGCAGATCGTAAAGTTGCGGGCCGTCTTCCCTTCCAAAAGGAGCGCATAATGCGTTACGTAACAGTAGTCGGAGGCTTCGACATAGGCGGGCAATTCCGCCCACGCGTGATCCATCGATGCCGGAACCGAGTAGTCCGCCTGGTCGATCGTCAACGTGAATTCGTGTCCGCCGTCGAAGACGACATCGACCGCGGCACGGCGCGAAGCGCCCGTTTCATTATCGTCCAGGTAGAGGTACACGACATCGTTCGCCGAAACGAGTTTCGCCGATTTGGTCGTGGCTTGCGTCCTGCGCGACGTCCAGCACCAACTGCCGCCTTCGGTCACGGTGACGGTATAAGCCGTACCCACGGGCCCCGTCAGCACGAGCCGGGGATCGGTCGCATAACCTTTGGCGTCGAGCGTGGTCGTCTCGGTTTCCATGAACACCGCGGAAATATTCGCCGGGGTGCCGTCGTCGGAGGAACCGCACCGCCCGAAAACCAGCAGGAGCGCCCCGAGCACCATAGCCCGTCCGAAAAGTTTCAATAACCCTTTTGTCAAAATCATGTGGGAATTTGCAAATAAAAATGTCAGGTAGAAAATCCGACAATCATCCCCGGCGGAAGCCAATCCGCCGGGGATGGATTATCGGAATCAGAGAGTTGCTATTCGCTCAATTCATAAAGGGCGACACCGGAATACTTCACGCCATCGGCGTTCGACGAAGCATATGGGCCGAAACGATTACTTGTAGAACCGTCTTCAATCTGGTACAGCAATTGACGTTTTGTCTTCTCCGTAGAGGTTGCTACATCCATAATTGCAAACCAATTCTTGTCATTATCATAAGTGATCGTCCAAGTCTTCGACGAAGTATCGGCCAGTTTAAAATTGGTACCAGAGTTGTGTTCAATATATTTACCGGCACTATTCTTAATCACATAGGCATCGCCATTGGCTTCGATTGTCACAGCATAGGCATCATTTGCCTCATTCGATTCGATCTTACCACCCGAAACCGTGATATCGACACCAGTGAACTTACTCGAAGTCATCGCAGCTGCAGCGGGCATCACAACATATTTCGAATTGACTTCAGCCACGACTAAATACTTCTTACCCGCTGCTATCGCATTGACTCGCGTATATCCGCTACCGCCCGGTACGGATTTCCCGGCCTGCGAAATCGCAACGGTCTTGGTATCCACAGCGGCACCGGCCTTCATCAGTTTGATGGTCAGCGTGGCGGTGATAGCCTGCTCCGTCGTGTTTTCCTTGGGCGTCACAGTTACAACCATCCCGTTTACGGAGGTCGTGAACTGCTCCGATTTATCCGTAGCGGCTTCGATCGTGCAGTCGTCGGCATTGGCAGCCGTGACCGTCACGGTCTTGGCATTGTCCGTCGCAGCGAAAGAAAGCGACGTCGGGTCGAGCTTGGTAATCTTCGGTTCAGCGGGTGCATCACCATCCTTTTCGACCGATACGGCAATCGTGCTAAGCATCTTACTCTGGTTGGTCATACCTAACGTATAACCCTTGACAATAACAACCTGTCCATTAAGGGAAGCATCGACAAAACCATCGGCGGGATATGCCAGAGAGCCCTGCAGATCCGTACCTTCGACAGCTATATTATAGTAATACCCGTCTATCGTAAGCGTGCCCGAATATTCGATATATTTAATAACGGGAGTGGCTGCCGCATAGGCATCGAAAGCGGCTCCGTCGAACTTTTCGGGAGTAGGCTGTGTGAAGGAACCGTCAGATACCTTTTCTATTACCAGGTCGGTTTCAGAGAACTGTACCAACTTACTGTAAGTAGTCGTCTTGCCGGTCACCTTGACAGTCTGGCCAATCGTAGCGGAATAATCTACCACAGGCTTATTATCTTTCCATCCAAGATAGACCAGAATCTTCCCGCTATTGTCCTGAATCAGGAAACTACGTCCGTTAATCGCCACGACTTGTCCCTGCGTAGTATAGGTCGCGCCTACCGAACCCGCAATGACTTCAGCAATGGTCTTCGTTTCAGTTACAGGAGGAGTAATATTGTCCAGGTCGACCTCCGTACCACCGATGCCCTCGAAAAGTTTCACGTCGTCGATACGGTGTGCGAATGTAAGATCCGAAGTAAATTTAATGTAAAGTTCCGAAGGCACCTGTTTCAGCGTGAAATTGGCCGTCGCCAAAGCCCAGGTACCGTAGTTAGAGTGCTCGTCGTCCCCGACAGGGCGGTCATAGGTAATTTCCGCCCAGTTTTCACCGTCTTTGCTCAGATATACATGGAACTCCGAAGTCTTGAAGGCATTGTCCTTATCTTCAAAAATACTACGGTATAAACCGAACGTAAGTTGAAGGTTCTTCTGGGTAGATTCAAGTGCGATTTTCTGAATCTCAAAAACACCGCTCGTTCCGAAAAACATATTGTTGACACCGGAAGCGTCGTCCTTGTACTTCGAATGGCTATCGTTCGAAGGCAAATTCGAACAAACACTTATACCGCTCGTTTTATAAGCAACATTGTCGGCACCCGTACCAGTCTGATTCTTCCAGCCCTCGAATGCATCTGCGAAGGGGAACTTACCATCTGCCCCCTTTTGAGCCTGCTCCTTATCGAAATCGTTAGCATAGATAGCATCGCCCGTGGGGGGGGGGGTAACCCCGCTGCCGTACTGTTTCACGGCTACGGACGACTCGGCCTGGCCCCATTTGCCGAATTCGGGGTGGATAAGCGTGAAGGAGATCTTACCTTCGCGCAGGTTCGTACCGGCGGGCAGCTCGGAAACCGTAACGGAGATCGTTCCGTTGCCTTTGCCGCTCATCGGGGAAATGGTAGCCCAATCCAGGTTACTTGCAGTAACCGTCCATTCGCAGTTCGCCGTGATGGCAACGGTCTGCGTCGTCGCCGTCTCATCGGTGAAATCAAGCGCCGTCGGATCCGCCGTCAACTTCGGCGTCAGCGACTTGTCATCGTCGTCGGAGCATCCCGTAAATGCCGTGGCAGCCACAAGGAAAAATGCACCGAAGACCAACCTAAAAAGATGTTTACTCATAAAAATAGTTTTAATTAGGTGATTATAAACTAATATCCGTTTGCAAAAATAACTTACGATTCTTCCGTTTTTTAAAGGGGAAACTATTACAAAGATAACTTTTATTTCAAAAATACAAAAGGATTTCGGCATATATTTACTGTTAAGGTTCCGTTACATAGCAAAAAAACGTTCCATGCTGCCTCGGAAAGGACAACCCGTGCGGCATACAGCCTCGCAAGCACCCAAATCAAGGCATCGGCGGAGGCTTCCGTCCGGAACCGCCCCCCTGGCGCACCTTCGGCCAGGCAAAAAAAATTCCGCCCCGGAAACCGGGACGGGCGAAGTTTCAAGGCTGGTTGGCGGATTGCATCGGCAGGAGTCATAAACCGGCATCGTTTCCGATGCTGCAAAATTACCCTACGGCTATTTCATCGTTGCGACAGTCCCGTTACAATCCCAGGAATATGGCATTGCACGCACGTTGCAGCAGCCGGCAAAGCCGCTCGGCCACACCACCCGGCCACAAAAGCAGCCTGCCCGGACTGTAAACGTCCGGGCAGGCCATGCCGAATAACGGGTTCGGCAACGATTGCAATACGGCGGCGGCCTGCCTCACCCCACCCGCCCGGCGGGGGCTATTCTGCCTGCCTCACACAGCGGCCGCGCAGGGATCATACCCTATTCCCACTCGATGGTTGCAGGCGGTTTCGAGGAGATGTCGTAGACGACGCGGTTGACCCCTTTGACTTTATTGATGATGTCGTTCGACACATTGGCAAGGAACTCATAGGGCAGGTGCACCCAGTCGGCGGTCATGCCGTCGGTCGAGGTCACGGCACGCAGTGCGACGCAGCTCTCGTAGGTTCGCTCGTCGCCCATCACGCCGACGCTCTTCACCGGGAGCAGAATAGCCCCCGCCTGCCATACCTTGTCGTAAAGTCCGGCATCGCGCAGGGCGTCGATGTAGATTTTGTCCACGTCCTGCAGGATCGCGACCTTTTCGGGCGTGATGTCGCCCAGGATACGGATCGCAAGGCCGGGCCCCGGGAAGGGATGGCGCCCGATGAGCTGCTCGGAGATCCCGAGCGACCGACCGACACGGCGCACCTCGTCCTTGAAGAGCAGGCGCAGCGGTTCGACGATCCCGAGGTGCATCTTTTCGGGCAGCCCGCCGACGTTGTGGTGCGACTTGATCGTCGCCGAGGGGCCGTTGACCGACACCGACTCGATCACGTCGGGATAGATTGTCCCCTGTGCCAGCCAGCGCACGTCCTCGATCCGGATCGCCTCCTCGTTGAATACCTCGACGAAATCGCGGCCGATGATCTTGCGCTTGGTCTCGGGATCGCTCACGCCAGCCAGATCGCCCAGGAACTTGTCGCCGGCCTTCACGCCCTTGACGTTCAGGCCCATGTTCTTATACGACTCGAGCACGTCCTCGAATTCGTTCTTGCGCAGCAGGCCCGAATCCACGAAGATGCAGTAGAGGTTCTTGCCGATGGCCCTGTGCAGCAGCACGGCGGCCACCGACGAGTCTACGCCGCCCGAAAGCCCGAGCACGACCTTGTCGTCGCCCAGTTTCTCCTGCAACTCGCGCACGGTGGCCTCCACGAAACTCTCCGACGTCCACTCCTGCCTGCAGCCGCAGATACCCGCGACGAAATTCTTCAGCAGGTGCGTGCCGTCGGTCGAATGGTAGACCTCGGGGTGGAACTGGATGCCCCACGTCTGCTCGCCCTCGATGCGGAACGCAGCCACGCGCACGTCCTCGGTGCTGGCCACAATCTTATAGTTCGCGGGCACCGACGTGATCGTATCGCCGTGCGACATCCACACCTGCGTGGTCGCAGGCAGGCCGCGCATCAGCGGGTCACCGGCATCGCCCACCGTAAGCACCGCACGGCCGTACTCGCGGCTGGGCGCAGGCTGCACCTCACCGCCGAAGGCCGATGCGAGGAACTGCGCGCCGTAGCAGACACCCAGCAGGGGCAGTTTGCCCTTGATGGCCGAAAGGTCGGGGGCAGGGGCATGCTCGTCCCTCACGGAAAAGGGACTGCCCGAGAGAATCACACCCCGCACCGAAGCATCCGGCACCGGAATCTTGTTGAAGGGGTGGATCTCGCAATAGACATTCAGTTCGCGTACGCGCCGCGCGATGAGCTGCGTATACTGCGACCCGAAGTCGAGAATCAGGATTTTTTCCATAATATAATGTAAGTCCGACGAATCGGGGTTCATCAATTTCGGAAGATTTACAAGCCATGAAACTCGCCGGACTCACTCTACGGCGTCTCCGACGCCGGTTTCAGGCCTAAAATTCCTCCGGGCCTTCCTCGCTGCCAAGGAAGACCTCGAATCCTTATTATTTTCTTTTTACCGGACGGTTGTAACTTCCCGAAAGGCGCATCTCCGCGGCGAAAGCCTCGTTCCCGACTTCGCGGATGCGTGCTATGCAACCGCGACGGTCTGAGCGAAAAACGACCTGGAAAACCCCGGCGATGAAATTATTGAACTTTCCGCAGGCATCCAGCGGCACCAGCGTGCATTCGGCGCAACTCTGCCAGCCGTTCTCCCGGCAGCAGAAACGAACCTTGCACCACACGGCCTTTTCGTTATCGCGGCACCCCGGACAACTCCCTTTCCGGAATTTCCGGCATGAACCGCAAAAAAGCCCGCAGGCCGCAATCCCGGGATCGGAACTATTCACCGCGGGAATAATTGGGCGTTTCACTCGTGATGGTCACGTCGTGCGGGTGGTTCTCCGTAACGCCGTTCGAGGTGATGCGGATGAACTGCGCACGCTGCAAAGCCGCGATGTCCCTGGCACCGCAATAACCCATGCCCGAACGGATGCCGCCGATAAGCTGGAAGACAGCCTCGCTCAACGTACCCTTGAAGGGTACGCGCGCCACGATCCCTTCGGGAACGAGCTTGTTGATATTGCCCTCGCAGCCCTTCTGGAAATAGCGGTCGGCGGAACCCGCCTTCATGGCGTCGATCGAGCCCATGCCGCGGTAGGTCTTGAACTTACGGCCGTTGTAGATGATCGTCTCGCCGGGAGACTCCTCCGTGCCGGCGAACATCGAGCCGATCATCACGCAGTCGCCGCCCGCAGCCAGCGCCTTGACGATGTCGCCCGAATAACGCAGGCCGCCGTCGGCGATAACCGGAACACCCGTATCTTTGGCGGCCGACGCCGCGGCATAGATGGCCGACAGCTGGGGAACGCCCACGCCCGCGATCACGCGGGTGGTGCAGATCGAGCCGGGGCCGATACCGACTTTGATGCCGTCGGCGCCGTTCTCGATCAGGAACCGTGCGGCTCCTGCCGTGGCGATATTTCCGACCACCACGTCGAGCGACGGATAGGCGGCCTTGATCTCCTTGAGCTTATTGACGATATTCATCGAATGCCCGTGCGCGGAGTCGAGCACCACGGCATCCACATCCTCCTCGACGAGCGCCTTCACACGATCCAGCGCATCGGGCGTGATGCCCACGCCGGCTGCGACGCGCAGACGGCCTTTGGCATCCTTGCAGGCGTTGGGATGATCCTGCACCTTCGTGATATCCTTATAAGTAATAAGCCCCACCAGATGGCCTTCGTCGTCGACCACGGGGAGCTTTTCGATCTTGCAGTTGAGCAACACCTCCGAGGCGTTGGACAATTCGGAGCTATGCGTCGTGATGAGGCGGTCGCCGGGGGTCATCACCTCCTCGATACGGCGCGACATGTCGCGCTGGAACCGCAGGTCGCGGTTGGTGACGATACCGATCAGCTTCCGATCCGCATCCACGACCGGAATACCCCCGATCTTGTTCTCTTTCATCAGGTTGAGCGCATCGCCGACCGTATGGTCTTTCGAGATGGTCACCGGGTCGTAAATCATGCCGTTCTCGGCCCGTTTCACCCGGCGCACGTGGGCGGCCTGCTCGGCGATGGACATGTTCTTGTGGATCACGCCGATCCCGCCTTCACGAGCCAGCGCAATAGCCATCGGCGCTTCGGTAACGGTGTCCATGGCAGCGGACACAATGGGGATGTTAAGTTTGATATTTCGCGAGAAACGGGTCTGGACACTGACCTCTCGCGGCAACACTTCCGAATAGGCGGGTATAAGCAGCACATCGTCGAACGTAAGTCCTTCGGGCTGAACCCTTTCATTGATAAAAGACATAATGAACGTGGATTTTTGTTGCTCGCAAATGTAGTGATAATTTTCGAAACGGCCTAATATCCGGGGCAACGCGACGATTTTTTTTATCAACAATTTATCAAAGCCGCCGGGTGCGGGCAAAATCCGGAGCCCCCGGGACAACGCCCGGCAAGCCCCGCGACGGGTAAATACACACGCCTGCGTCCGGGACAGCCTCCGGCGCCCCGTCCCGGGAAGCCGCCCGCGCAGTCCCGTACAAGCCAGAGGGAACACCCAGCGCCCGGAATCCCCGGACAGCAATCGGGGGCATCCTCCCGCCGCCGACTTCCCGGACAGGAAAAATCCCCGGCCTCAGGGTCGGGGATCGAAATTATTCCGTCACGGCGGCCTGCGCACCCGGCGGGGTCAGTACTGCTCCTGCCCGTTGGGGAAATCGCACGACTTGACGTCCGTGATATACTGCGACACGGCGTCCGACATAACAGTATACAGGTCGGCATAGCGGCGCAGGAAGCGCGGCGAGAAACCCTTGTTGATGCCCAGCATGTCGTGGATCACCAACACCTGCCCGTCGCAGCCGTTACCGGCCCCGATACCGATGGTCGGCGCGGAGATTTCGGAGGTGACGCGGGCGGCCAGCGCCGCAGGAATCTTTTCGAGCACGATGCCGAAGCACCCCGCATCGCTCAGCAGGTGGGCGTCGCGGACGAGTTTCGCTGCCTCGGCCTCCTCCTTGGCACGCACGCTGTACGTCCCGAATTTATGGATCGACTGCGGCGTCAGCCCCAGGTGCCCCATGACGGGTATTCCGGCCGAAAGGATGCGGTTGACCGATTCGAGGATCTCTTCGCCGCCCTCGATCTTCACGGCATCTGCCTCGGTCTCCTTCATGATGCGGATGGCCGAGTCGAGCGCCACCTTCGAATTGCCCTGGTAGGTTCCGAACGGCAGGTCGACGACAACCAGCGCACGGCTGACGGCACGCACGACCGAACGCGCATGGTAAATCATCATATCGAGGGTAATGGGAAGCGTGGTTTCGTAACCGGCCATCACGTTGGCCGCCGAGTCGCCCACGAGGATCACGTCGATACCCGCGGCGTCGACGATCCTGGCCATCGAATAATCGTACGAGGTCAGCATGGCGATCTTCTCGCCGCGCTGCTTCATCTCCGTCAGACGGTAGGTGGTCACTGCCCTGACAGTACTTTCTACAGACATAGTTTACTACGAACCCGATGGATTATTCAACATTTCATTCGTTCGCAAGGTTCCGGTATGGAATCCATCGGATTCGTATTACGGCGCAAAAACGCCAATTCCATATCGACAATCCTTCCAAACCTCCCTTTGAAAAGGGAGACTTATCAACACCTGTAAACCGGGGTGATAGCGCAAGCCGGGTGCAAAGCCAAATTTATCTGTTTTGCCGGGGCGCAGCTAAACCGAGGTTCAGCGCGGCAAAGTTAACGCTTCGGCCGGATTTGGCAAAAAAAATCCCACAAAACGACACCGCCCGAAACCGAAACGTTGATCGAATGCTTCGTCCCGGCCTGCGGAATCTCGATCGCGCCGTGGCACATGTCCACGGCCTGCTGCCCCACGCCCATCACCTCATTGCCGAACACGAGCGCATATTTCACGCCCGGCTCCGCCCGGAAATCGCCGAGCATCACGGCTCCTTCGACCTGCTCGACGGCATAGACCCGGTAGCCTTCGGCGCGCAGGCGGGCAATGCACTCCTCCGTCGTCTTGTGATAAGTCCACGGCACGGTCAGTTCGGCACCGAGCGCCGTCTTGTGGATGTCGCGGTTGGGCGGCGTCGCGGTGATGCCGCAGAGGGCGATGCGTTCCACGGCGAAAGCATCCCCCGTGCGGAAGAAAGCCCCTACGTTCTGCAACGAACGGACGTTGTCGAGCACCACCGCGACGGGCATTTTCTCCATCGCGGCGAACTCCCCGGCCGAGGGCCGGTTCAGCTCTTCGTTGGTGATTTTACGCATAACGTATGCAAATGAGTGATTTCGGGGTCAAAAGTAGTCAAATAATAAATATTTTACCTATTTTTGGGGTCTCAATTCAAAAGAATTATGTCACTCAAAAAAGTCTTGATGCTATCGTTCGCCGCCCTTGCCGCGGGAGGAAGCCTCAGCGCGCAGAATCTGATCGTCGGCGCCGACTTCGCGACCCGCTTCGACAACCGGGAATACGCCAACAACGATTTCAACGAATCGCAGACGCTCTTCAGCGCCCGCTTCACACCCCGCATCGGCGTGGAATGGATGGAGAAAAACCGGCTGATCTTCGGCGTAGACCTCCTGCAGAACTTCGGGCAGCACAACGGCGCCCGCGAACCGTTCCTGAGCGACGTGAAACCGCTGATATATTACCAGTTCAACAGCAAGAACGTACAGGCCAACGCCGGTATCTTCGACCGCAAGGAGCTGCTGGGCGATTATTCGAGGGCGTTCTTCAGCGACTCGACGGCGTTCTACCACAACCGCCTGTCGGGTTTCCTCGGGCATTATAAATCCACCGAGCGCGAGAATACCTATGTAGAAATGGCGATCGACTGGGAAGGCATGTATTCCGAGCAGTCGCGCGAAATGTTCCGCATCATCTCGGCGGGACGCTACACGCTCGAGCGGGGCTTCTACTTCGGTTATGCCTTCTCGATGTTCCATTTCGCAGGTTCGAAGCTCAACGAGAACGTCACGGACAACCTGCTGGTAAACCCCTATGCGGGCTGGGGATTCAACGCCTTCTTCGACTTCGACATCAAGGCCGGGTTCCTCTTCGCCCCGCAGCGCGGCCGCAGCGTAGACCACAACTGGAAAAAACCGTGCGGTGCACAGATCGACTTCGTGCTGACCAAGTGGGGCGTGAAACTCGAGAACAACCTCTATCTGGGCGAAAACCTGCAACCCCTGCGCAACATCGCGGTCGGCGAAGACATCCCCATTACCTACGGACAGGACGGACTGTACGCCGGCGAACCGTTCTATGCCACGACGGAGCACATCTACAACCGCACGTGGGTCGGCTACGACCGCCGATTCTTCAAGGGCACGCTGGCCGTCGAGGCGGGCATGGTGTTCCACTACGACGGCACGGGCATGGGCACCCAGCAGGTCGTGAAGCTCTCGGTGGACATCCAGAAGCTGTTCAACATCGGCCCCAAGGCAAAGAAATAAAGCATACAACAAGCGAAACATACACATATGGCAAGCGAAACAAACGAAACACGGGAGAAGTCGCTGAACTTCCTCGAAGAGATCATCGAAGAGTCGATCGCCAAGGGCGAAACGCGCGTCCAGACCCGTTTCCCGCCCGAACCGAACGGCTACCTGCATATCGGACACGCCAAGAGCATCTGCATCAACTTCGGGCTGGCGAAAAAATACGGTGGCAAGTGCAACCTCCGTTTCGACGATACGAACCCCGTCAAGGAGGATGTAGAGTATGTCGATTCGATCAAGCGCGACATCCAGTGGCTCGGGTTCGACTGGGCCGTCGAACGCTATGCGTCGGACTATTTCGACCAGCTCTACGACTGGGCGATCGTACTGATTAAAAAAGGGTTGGCATACGTCGACGACCAGACACAGGAGCAGATCCGCGAAAACCGCGGTACGGTTTCCGTACCGGGCACTCCGTCGCCGTGGCGCGACCGCTCCGTGGAGGAAAACCTCGACCTGTTCGTCCGCATGAAAAACGGCGAATTCCCCGACGGGGCCAAGGTGCTGCGCGCCAAGATCGACATGGCGCACCCCAACATGCTCTTCCGCGACCCGATCATGTACCGCATCATCCATGCCGAGCATCACCGCACGGGCAACAAGTGGTGCATCTACCCGATGTACGACTATGCCCACGGCCAGAGCGACTCGATCGAGCAGATCACCCACTCGATCTGCACGCTCGAATTCGACGTGCACCGTCCTCTCTACGACTGGTTCATCCAGGCGCTGGAGATCTACCCTTCGCACCAGTACGAATTCGCCCGGCTGAACCTCACCTACACGATGATGTCGAAGCGCAAGCTGCTCAAACTCGTGCAGGAAGGCGCCGTGATGGGCTGGGACGACCCCCGCATGCCGACGATCTGCGCTTTGCGCCGCAAGGGCTATACCCCGGCCTCGGTGCGGAACTTCGCCGAGATGGTGGGCGTCGCCAAGCGCGACAACGTGATCGACCTGGGCAAGCTCGAATACTGCGTGCGCGAAGACCTGAACAAGATCGCAGAGCGCCGCATGGCAGTGCTCAACCCGCTGAAGGTGGTCATCACCAACTACGAGGAAGGCAAGACCGAGCTCTTCACGGCGATCAACAACCCCGAGGACGAATCGGCCGGCACGCGGCAGGTGCCCTTCTCGAAGGTCATCTACATCGAGCGCGACGATTTCATGGAGGAGCCTCCCAAAAAGTTCTTCCGCCTGGCACCCGGCGGCGAGGTGCGCCTGCGCTATTCGTACCTGATCAGGTGCGAGGAGGTCATCAAGGATGCCGCGGGCAACATCACCGAGCTGCGCTGCACCTATGACCCGATGTCGGGCAGAGGGTCGTCGAGCGACGGCCGCCGCGTGAAGGGTGTCATCCACTGGGTATCGGCCAAAGATGCCGTGGAGGCCGAAATCCGCCTGTTCAACCCGCTCTTCACGAAGGAGAACCCCGACGACGTGAAGGAAGGACAGACCTGGGAGGACAACCTCAACCCCGAATCCATGGTCAAGGTCACGGGCTACCTGGAGCCGTCGCTGCGCGACATACCCATAGGGCAGGCCGTGCAGTTCGAGCGCGTAGGCTACTTCTGCCCCGACACCGACTCGACACCCGAACACCCCGTGTTCAACCGCACGGTGACGCTCAAGGATTCGTGGGCGAAAATCAACAAGTAGGAAAACACGGAATACTATTTATAAAAACAAGACCTCCCGGCAGAACCGGGAGGTCTTGTTTCAGGTTATTTCACCGGAAGGCAGATCTCCGTCCTGAGCTTTTCCGCCGGGTCACATCATCCGCCCGAAGGTCTTTCGCCCCAAAAGGTAACGCAGGAGTACGGAACCGCGGTAAACCTTCCCGGCGACCGTTCCCCTGCACTGCTGCCGAATCTCCTTCCGCTTGCACGACAGGCTGCCGTGCCAGCGGAGGAAATCGCGCCAGGCGCGGAATACGGCACGGAAATTATCGCCCCGTCCCTGTGCCAGATACGACAATGCCGCCATCAGGTCGAGCACGGGGCGTACGATGGCCACGACGGCACGCTGTACGGGAGAAGCACACTTGTAGAGCATCGCCAGGTTATTGCGATGGTTGTAGAACACCTTGGTCGGGGAATCGGTCGTCAGCGTCCCGCCGCCGAGGTGGTAGACCGTACTCCCGGGCACGACCCGCACGCGGTAACCCGCGAGCTGCATGCGCCAGCACAGGTCGATCTCCTCCATGTGGGCGAAGAAATCGTCGTCGAAGCCCCCTAATGCGCGGAACACGTCGGCACGGCAGCAAAAAGCCGCTCCGCTGACCCAGAATACGTCGCGGGCATCGTCGTACTGCCCCTCGTCGGCTTCGACCCGCTTGAGGATACGCCCCCGGCAAAAAGGATAGCCCAGGAAGTCGATAAAGCCCCCGGAAGCCCCTGCGTACTCGAATTTCGTACGGTCGAGCCACGAAACCAGCTTGGGCGAAACGACCGCCACGTCGGGCTCACGCTCCAGAACGCCGAGGATCGGCTCCAGCCATCCCCGGGGTGTCTCGACATCGGAATTGAGCAGCAGGTAATAATCCGCCTCGACCTGCGCCAAAGCGCGGTTGTAACCGCCCGCGAAACCGTAATTCCGGTCGAGGCGCACCACAGCGACGGTCGGGAACTTCTCCGCCAGCACCGCCAGCGACCCGTCCGTCGAACCGTTGTCGGCGACGACGACCCCGACCCCGGCGGGAGCCGCGGCCACGACGCTCGGCAGGAAGCGGCGCAGGTGTTCCGCGCCGTTCCAGTTGAGTATGACGATTTTAACGATTGGCATTCGTGCGTTTGTGTTTCCAGCGGCGGTGCGACCACATCCAGAGCTCGGGATGCTCGCGGATCATGGCTTCCAAACGTCTAACGTAGCGTTCCGTGATTTCGTATTCGGCGACCTCCTCCACACCGTCATAGATCGGTTCGAACGACATCTGGTAACGTCCCCGCTGCAAGCGCTCCATCCGGACGAAATAGACCGGCAGGTTACAGCGCAGCGCCAGTTTCTCCCCGCCATCGAAGAAGATCGTATCCTGGTTGAGAAAGCGGAACCAATGGCTGTCGGGGCGGCGCGGCGGGTTCTGGTCGGCGATAAGCCCCATCACGAGGTTCTTGCCCTCGATGCCGCGTTCCCTGTTGCGCAGGTAGAAGCGCAGCGAATCCTTCATCGCCACGGTCATCGAATTCTCGTAGTTGCGCAGGCGCTGGTAAAGGCGTTCCATCACTTTGCTGCGCAACGGGTGGTAAACGGCCACGAGCATCTGCGAGCGTTCGTAAAGCCCCCAGTAGGAGCAATACTCCCAGCAGCCGAAATGGGCCGTCATGGCGATCCAGTCACGGCCGTGCACCTGCGCATAATGTTCCTCGAACCCTTTTACGGTGAGTACCGTACGGCCTTTTTCCTCGCTCATGTGGGCCATATTGACCGTATCGACGAAAATCTCGGCAAGCGTACGGTAAAAACTGCGGCAGACGGCCGCCCGTTCCTGCTCGCTTTTTTCGGGGAACGAGTTCCGCAAATTGGCCTTCACGACCTTCATGCGGTAGCGCAGGCAATAATATATGATGAAAAAGAGCAGGTTTTCAACAATGTAGTACTTGAACCAGTAAGGCATCACGGCAAATACCCGCGCCCCAAGCCACAGGAACTCCAACCATATCTTTTGTATGAAATTCAGCTCTGTACGTTTCATCCGGAAAATCAGCGGTTACGGTTCGACGAAAAGTTTTACATTGGCGACCTTGGTGCGGATTCTCAGCCAGTTCGCGAGCGTCGTCCGGTCGATGGAATCAGATGCGACTTTCGGCGTGACCACACAGACGAGCGTCGTATCGAGCGGTGCGCCCGAAACGTCGAACGTAATGCCCTTCATGAGCGATATGGCCCTGACGTTCGTGGTCATGGCACCCACCTCGCGCGAAATGTCGTCCACCTCGACATTCGTGACGCGGTAGCGTTTCAGCTGCGCAGCCATCTCGCCTATGCGCCTGTTCTTCTCCTCCAGAAGCTCGAGGTAACTTTGTTGCAGTGACGCCACGTCGATCTTGTCCGTGGTGTTTGCCTGGCGGACGACCAGCTCGGCCTTGTCGAGCCCGAAGCTACCCATCTGCGTGCGGGCGTTTTCTATGGTTCCGTCGTCGAGCGGCTCCCCCAGGAGCAGCAGTTCGATCTGCGACGGATGTCCGTGGTGTGCGTAACGCTTATTGCACTCGATCACACGCGTATGGGGAAAATTGAATACCTGCGAGACATATTTGTCGGCCGCCGCCTCGAAAAGCGACACCCTGACCATGTGGAACCCGATGACGACGCTCGGGATGAAGGTCACCAGCGTGATGACCATCATCAGCCGCTTCACGTTGCGCTCGCGCACCTTGTCGATGAACGCCTTTTTCTCGTATTTCAGGAACCGCACCATGGCATAGGTCGCCAGGGCGATGAATACCGAGTTGATGAAAAAGAGGTAGAACGCCCCGAAGAAAAACCGTATCTGCCCCGTGGCAAGGCCGAAGCCCGCGGTACAAAGGGGCGGGATCAGCGCCGTAGCGATCGCCACGCCCGGGATCACGGTCGAAGTGCGATCCTGCCGCGTCTGCGCCACGATACCAGCCAGGCCGCCGAACAATGCGATCAGCACGTCGTAGGTCGTCGGCACGGTACGTGCCAGCAACTCGCTGCTGTTCGACGACAGGGGCGACACCAGGAAATAGGCTGTCGAGGTGACGATCGCCACGACGAACATCAGCGCATAATTGCGCAGCGACTTTTTGAGCAGTTCGAAATCGTTGATACCCAGCGAGAGGCCGATGCCCATGATCGGCCCCATGATGGGCGAGATGAGCATGGCGCCGATAATCACGGCGGCCGAATTGACATTCAGGCCCAGCGACGCGATCATCGTCGCAAAAATCAGCACCCACAGGTTGACCCCGCGGAATACCACCCCTTTGGAGATCGACGCCACGACCTCGTCGCGCTGTGCCTTGTCTTCGTCGAGGCTGAAACGCCCCCGGAGGAATTCACGCATCTCTCCCAGCCATGCCGAGGAAGAACGTTTGATCCGATGCGTATCGTTGTTGTTTTCCATTTTCCAGTCCTTTATTCAGTCTCCTCATCCGGTAATTCCCTCTTCGGTTTGGGTTTCCCGGCCAATACGATCACAAATTCGCCTTTGGGTTCCGTCGTACGAAAATGTTCCAGCACTTCGGCGACAGTGCCCCGCACGGTCTGCTCGAACTTCTTGGTCAGCTCACGCGATACGGACACCCTGCGTTCCGATCCGAAAACTTCGGCGAACTGTTCGAGGCATTTCACCACCCGGTAGGGCGATTCGTAGAATACCATCGTGCGCTCCTCGTCGGCAAGCGACTGCAACTGCTTCGCCCGCCCCTTTTTCTGGGGCAGAAACCCCTCGAAACAAAACCGGTCGCACGGGAATCCGCTCTGCACAAGAGCGGGAACCAGCGCCGTGGCACCGGGGAGCGTCTCGACCTCGATGCCGGCCTCGACACACGTCCTGACCAGCAGAAACCCCGGATCGGAGATCCCGGGCGTCCCGGCGTCCGAGACCAGCGCGGCATTGCGTCCGGCGGCAATCGACCCGGCCACCATCTTGACCGTGGCGTGTTCGTTGAACTTGTGGTGCGAATGGAGTTTTTTCTCGATACCGAGGTGTCTGAGCAGGAACGACGTAGTACGCGTATCCTCGGCGAGGATGAAATCCACCTCGCGCAGCACATTGACCGCCCGCAGCGTGATATCGTCGAGGTTCCCGATCGGGGTAGGTACGATATAGAGCTTGGCCATGGGGCTATGCGAATTTACGTTCGAGCAGTTCCATCAGGAACTTCGCGCCGTCGGAATTGGCATTCCAGACATAATTCTCGGCAATGTAAATCATGCAGTCGTCGAAATCGCCGAAGGCATCGAGCTTGTCGAGCGCCGCTTCGTAAGCCCGGGCATCGCCGTCGAACAAGTCGCGGATCATCAGGAACTTGTCGTTGATGCCGATGGCGCGCCTCAGGTCGGTGACGGGCTCGCTGCGGCGCAGTTCCGAGGCCATGTCGCGCGGCGGCACAATCGTATCGGCCAGCGTCTGTTTGTCATGGTTGATCACTTCGCCCAGTACGGCCCCGTTATTCGGCGCCCCGTTCCCTGCAAGGGTAATCTCCTCGAAATCGGGCTCTTCGTCGTCATTCCCGGTGTCGGGCACGGATGCCGGACGCTGCGACACGGACGCCGCATACACCCCTTCCGCAGGAGCTTCATCCCCGGCGAACATACGCGGGGTGTCCGGGACAGAAACGCCAGGGCCGGATACCGGTTCCGGGCTGTCGGTTGCCGGACTGTCGGTTGGAAGCTGCGGCCGCCCCGCCACCGGGTTTGGGGGGGCCCCCGAAGCACCCTGCCACGGGTTTTGCGGCGTCCCCCGCGGCAGGTGCCGGAGCAGGCTTTTCGGCCGTCGGCCGGGCAGCCGGGGGTTCGGGATTGTAAAGCGACATGATTACCCGCTGTTTATGGCGGTGGCGCTGGGTCTCCTCTTCGATGCCGAACAAGGTCGGCGCGATCGACTGCGGCGCTGCCGCAGGATGCGCCCCTGCTCCGGGAGCCGGAAAGGTAACGCCCGTTTCCGCCCCTGATCCGGCAATTGCTTCCGGTTCGGGCATCCCCGAGGGTGCTTCCCGGTGTGCGGGCTCGTCCCGGGGGGCGGTTGCCCCTTGCGGCCCGGATGCCCCCGGCACACGGGCAAGCTCCTGCGAACCGGAATCCCCATGCGATTCGGATGCCGCCGCAATATTTTCAGCCGGCACTTCCTTGCCGGCGCTATTTCCAGTCGATTCGGGCGCAGGAATTTCTTCCGCAGCCGGGGTTTCAGGATCGGAAACCAGCCCGGCAACCGGGGGTTCAGCCTCCGCAATCGGCCCCGCAGCCGGTTCAGCCGGGATTTCGGCAGGTTCCGCAACAACCCCGGCCGGCTCTTGTCCGTCCGCCGGCACGGAATCCAGCACGGATTCGGCCACCGTTTCCGCCACCGCGGTATCGCAATCGGGGAAATCTGCCCCGGACTCCGCCACGGGCAGGCCGGCCAGGGGCGCAATGAACCCTGATTCGGGTTCCGGCCCGGATCCGGAGAGCGACGGTAATTCGGGTTCCGCCACGGACAGCGACTCGATCGAAAGCACCTCGCCGAGGTCTAAGCTGACCGGAATCTCCGTCGGGAAGGGTTCCTGTCCGGAGGCATCTGCCGCGGGAGGTTCCGCCTCCGCACCGAAACGCACGGCCTCGTAGAGTGTCCGCAACTTATCGAGTACGAGATCCCGCTCGAGGGAGCCGATCTCCTGGTTCGCATTCCAGCCTTCAACGATTTCCGAGAGCTTGCGCAATTCGCTCCGCACGTATTTCAAATCCATAATCCGCACACTTTTTGCCTCCAAAGATAGGAAAAATTTACGAACACGCCGCCCAAAACCCGAGATAATATCCCCGAGGGCCTGCGGCGCCGCTGCGGGGCACAAAAAACGGGGATCGACACACAGCCGATCCCCGTTCGTATGCGGGAGTAGTCTACTCCCCGAAAATATGCCGCGCATAATTATACCCGCAGGCATCGTAGATCCGCGCCAGGCGGCGGACACGGTGCAGATAGCCGGCATAATCCTTCCGGTCGAGGCTCCACCCCACTTCGGCCAGCGCGCTCAGGCGCGGCAGAAGCATATATTCGGCATGGGGCCATGTCGCGATATACTCCGTCCACAGGTTGGCCTGCACGCCCAGGATACAAACCTGCTCGGCAGGCGTCAGCTGCTCGTAAGGATCGAGTTCGTAGACCTTCTCCACAGGTAGGTACCCGCCGATGGCAAGGGGTTCGCGGGCCGTATCGCGCGTCTGGTAGTAATCCAGGTAGCAGTTCGTGGTCGGCGCCATGATGGCATGGTTGCCCTGCCTGGCGGCCTCGATCCCCCCTTTCGCTCCGCGCCACGACATGATGGTCGCCGTCGGGGTGACATCGCCTTCGAGAATCTCATCCCAGCCGATCAGGCGGCGTCCGCGGGCGTTCAGAAACTTTTCGACGCGCGCCGTAGCGTAATTCTGCAACTGGCGCGGGCGCCTCAGCCCTTCGGCCTTCATGCGCGCCTTGCAATGCGGGCACTTCTCCCACATCACCGTCGGACATTCGTCGCCGCCGATATGGATGTATTCCGACGGGAAAAGGCCGACGACCTCTTCCAGCACCCCCTCGATGAATTCGAAGGTCGTCTCCTTGCCGATGCAGAACACCCTGTCGTCGATATCCCAGGTCTGGCGCACCTCGTATTGTTCGCCCGTGCAGCCGAGCCACGGATAGGAGGCCAGCGCGCCCACGGCATGTCCGGGGAATTCGATCTCGGGGATCACCGTGATAAAACGCTTCGCGGCGTAGTCCACGATGTCGCGGATCTCGTCCTGCGTATAGTAACCGCCATAGGGCGTTTCGTCGAACTTGCAGTTTTCGTCGTACTCGCCGCCCGGGTCGCGGCCGATCAGCGTACGGCTGCGTACGGAACCCACCTCGGTCAGTTTCGGGTATTTCTTAATCTCGATACGCCATCCCTGGTCGTCGGTCAGGTGCCAGTGGAACACGTTGAGCTTATGCAGGGCCATGATATCGAGCGCCTCCTTCACTTCGTCGACCGTGAAGAAATGGCGGCAGACGTCGAGCATCATGCCCCGGTAGCCCAGGCACGGTTTGTCCTCGATCGTCACGACGGGCAGCTCCACGGCCCGCACGTTGGCCGCACCGTAAGCCGCAGCGGGGATCAGCTGGCGGAGGGTCTGCACCGCATAGAACGCCCCGGCTGCGCTCCCGGCAACAATCTCCGCACGCCCGGGCGTAATCTCCAGGCGGTAGCCATCCGCCGGCATCGCCGCGTCGCACGAGATATTCAGCGCCCCGTCGAGGGGCACGTCGGCATGCCGCACCCGCAACCCTTTGCCGAACACCGGTTCCAGTACCTGGTCGAGCGCCCCGGTCACACAGGCCAGACTGTCGTCGCCGGACAGCAGCACCGCTTCGGTCGAAGCGGTCAGCAAAAAAGTTCCCTGCCCCTTCGCGACGCGTTCGGGGAGCGGTACCACCGCGACTTCATCGTCGGCGGGGATTACCTTACCGCAGCCGCAGAGGGCCGCACAGAGGACAACGAGGGGTATAAGTCTCTTCATATCGGGCTTGTTTTAAATGGGGTTGCTCAGGAACACAAGGTAAAAATAAAGCAAAAAACGGACAAATCAAAACCCCGGCCCGTTATTCGCACGCCGAAGCCCCCAGCAGCCCCACGTGTTCGACCGACGAACAGCAGATATGGAGCCGTTCGACCGTCTTGGCATACGGGAACTGTTTCAACTGCTCGTACATCGCCTCCCGGAAAAACCCGAAGGCATGGGCGATGCTCCCGCCGAAAACGATCGCTTCGGGGTCGTAGGCATAGAGGATCATCATCACCAGCCGCCCGATATGTCCGCCGAATTCGTGCCACAGCGCCAGCGCCGCGGGATCGCCCGCCAGGGCACGCTCGTAGGCTTCCTTGCCCGTCGTGCCGCGGCCTACGAAGAAACGGCTGCTGCAATAGTATTCGTAATCGCGGTCGAGGTACGGAATGCTCCCGATCTCCCCGGCACCCGTATCGTGCCCGCAATAGAGTTCGCCGCCGATCACGATCCCTGCGCCGACACCCGTGCCGAGCGCCACGCACACCACGTCGCTATATGCGCTCGCCTCGCCGAAGCGGCTGACGCCCAAAGCAAAGCAATTGCAGTCGTTGTTGACATATACGGGGACACCGAACCGTTTTTCGAGCAGGTCTTTGAGGTATACCTCGCGCCACGACGGGATGCCTACGACATTGTAGACGATCCCGCGCGCCGCATCCACGACCGACGGCACGCCGATACCGATGCGGGCGACGTCGGGGGTGATGAGCTTCCCGATGAGCGAGGCAATTTGATCCACGACCTCCCCTTCGGGGCGGTCGGCTTTGCAGGGTTCGGAGAGCAACCGCACGATGCGGCCATCCTTCACCAGGCCGGCGCGCACGTTCGTGCCGCCTAAATCCACACCAATCCTCATCGTGCAATCAGTTGTTATTTTTGACTTTCGCAACTTTCCCGCCGCGGAATTCCACATGGTCTGCAATCCGGCCGTCGCGCTCGTGTATCCACGTCTCGAAGCCTCGTTCGCCCTCGGTCAGCACGAGGATGCGCACCCCCGGCCGCAGGTTGTTGTAGGTCGTATCGTCGCCCGAAAAACGGCCGTAACCGAGGGCGATACCCTTCTCGGCCACCACATAGTCGATGTCGTGGTCATGCCCGACGAAAGTGCCCATCACATCGCCGCACTCGGCCATCGCGGCGAACATGCCGGGGTTCAGCGCCCCGGGGCATTCATCCTCGGCGGCACGGCCGACATGCGTATTGTCGGGGTTCCGCCATGCAGCGACGTATTCGGGCAGGGCGATATGGAAAAACGCCAGCGCCGGCAGCGGCTTTCCCCCGCTTGGCGCGGGGTAGGGTGCGTGGTGC
>OGQG01000509.1_pt1 | contig 39083 bp, 26 predicted proteins | sample 1553201 | NCBI WGS metagenome assembly OGQG01 (sample SAMEA2579925, study PRJEB22360) | human gut metagenome | biome: human gut; feature: human-associated habitat; material: faeces | place: Denmark | collected 2008/2010
TTTTTCGGGCGCTCTGTTTCAAAATCAACTCCCCATTCTTTTAATTTGGAAAGCAGCTCTTCCTTCTCAGCAGCCATCATTTCCCCATTTATATAAACAGAGTATCTTGGTACTGCTAAAATTGGTCTATGCATTTTGAAATTAATATTAAAACTACCAAAAGGATATCTTATTGGGAAAAATTCACAATTACTATTTTGTTTCGGTTGATGTTCGTATATCGCAAAAAATAATCCCTCATCATAACAATACTCTCCTAAATTTTTTCGTAATTGCCTGATTTTAAACTCTTTCCACTCATACCTTTTTTCATAAAAACACATTTTAGCCAAAACACCCATTTTATCTAATATTAGCTCTCGTCCTATATCCCTCCACATTCGATAAATATTTAATATCAAAAATATATTTACTATTATAAATCCCACTATTATACATTTTTCCAAAACATTGGCTATTTCAGGTACGACTGCCTTTCTCTTTCGTAAATCATAGTTGAAAGCTATCACAACTACAATCTCCATTAACATAAAAGGGATTATTCCACTAACTCGAGCCTTAAAATACTGTATCCATTCTTTATCCGATTTTATAACTAATATTTCTTTTTTCTCTTCTTCCATTTTGATCACCTTTTGTAGGAAGAGTAAATATCCATTCACTCTTCCTATCCATATATTACTCTTATCCCTCTCTCAATTGATTCATTTTAAACATAAAATATTTTCGCGCTCTCTCCTTTTGTTTTGCTGTTTTTTTATAATTTTTAACCACAGGATTTGACTTTCTTTTATTTTGTGAGATATTTTTTTTACTACTTGAACTACTTGACTTTCTGTACGGAAATGATGCTACTACTCCCGCTGTGACTAATCCATTTCCGATTCCAAAAATGGTACCAGAAATATTTTTAACAACATCTGAAACAGGTATTTTCCATCCTGCAATCGCGTTAACGCTAACCGCCGTGCATAATGCGGTCATTCCACCCTTCCACAACGCTTCTTTTATATCACTTCCACCAGCAAGACTACCAATAGTCGTTCCAACTCCAGATATAAACGCACTAACCAAAGTAATATATAAACTACTCTTTGTCATTCCACTTACAAGTCCTGCAAAAGCCGCAACTGCTAAATCCCAAACTCCACACTCCTGACCGGTTACTTTTGCTGCAAAATAAGTTGTTTCCACATTGGTTACTGCACCAAATATTCCTGACACAATATCAAACATTCCCGTATCATCCCGATACATCACTGGATTATCATCACAGTAAGCATACAGATTCTTCTCCGTCAGCTGCTCTGGATCCTTCGTCAGTACACTCGCATCATCTGCATTCAGGAATCTTCTCACCTTCGGGTCGTAGTATCTTGTCTGCAGATAATACAGTCCCGTCTCCTGATCGTAATAGTAGCCTCTGTATCGCAGCGGATTGATCTGGGAAAGACCGAATCCTGATGCATCTGATGACACCAGAACTTCTCCCCATGCATCATATCTATATACTACAACCTGACTTCCTTCACTGTCAACAATCCCTATGATGTCTCCCTGAAGACTGGTCTGGTAGAAGTACATTTTTCCCTGATACTCAAAGGCAAACGGTGTCCCTTTCTCATCATACAGGAAGTCCATTCTCTCTCCGCCTTCTTCTTTCTGGGCTATGATCTTATCCCCATCCAGATAGAATCGGATTACCTTGTCTCCGACGGTTTTTTGGATTCTTCTTCCGTCATTGTCATAGACATACTGGCTGAGCGTTCCGCTCTTCTTCAGCGTCTTTAACTGCCGTCCCTTTTCCCAGGTCAGGTTCATTCCCATATAGGAAAGCGGATTTCCCATTGCATCATAGGTTATAGCCTTTCCATTGAAAGAGGTCAGCTGGTCTTTCCAGCCTGAGCTGTAGGTATAGGTATCCGTGCCTCTCAGCTCTTCCACTCCATTTACAAGATAATATTTCTTGTTTTCCAGAAGATTTCCTCCCAGATCATATGCATACGTAAAAGTCCTGCCTCTGACTGCATCTTCTTCCCGGATCACCTGATTCATTCCGGTGTAAGTATAGAGCATATGATCCGTTACTTTTCCTGTATCCAGTTCCTTCGTACAGATTTCCAGAATGTTGCCACGTCCGTCATATGTGTAAGCAGTCTCTTTTCCATTTTCCGTGATCGTGCCTATCAGTGCTGTTGTGGTTCCTTCTTTTGCTCCCGGCACATATGTATATGTGATCTCCTTCTTTTTGCCGGACGGATAGGTCTGTGTTTTCTTCTTACAGCGTCCCAGCAGGTCATATGCATACTCGATACAGGTCTTTCCGTCTACCTGTACGCCATATTCAAGTCCCGGTTTCTGCTGTTTTGACACTTCACCGTAGAGATACTTCGTCTGATGTCCGGTTCCGTCCACACGGTACTGCTTCTGTGCCACCCGGTTCTTTTCATCATAGGCAACTTTCACCTTCAATCCATCAGTGGATCTGCTCTCCAGAAGTCTTCCGATCAGGTCATACTGATAGTGGGTTTCCAGCTGTGTCCGCTCATCTTTGTGGACTGCAATATTTCCATAATGATCATACACATTGGTAAAAAGCTTTTCTTCTGTACCGTCTTTATGGATCAGATACTGTCCGGTCAGGCGTTCTTCCGCATCGTAGACATTGCGTAGCGTTTCTCCTGTTGCAAAGGTCAGCCGGTCTTCCAGCCCGTTTTTATTTCGGTAAGTTACTTCCTTCAGGATCTTTCCATTCAAGGTAACACCGGTCTGGTTTCCATACGCATCATAAGCATAGCCATAAGTGACACCATTTCGTATGATCGTTTTGATCTTATCCTGTTCATAGGTGTACTGAAGCACATAGTCTTTTCCATCCGCATTCTTCTTTACACGGATCAGCTGATCTGTATTTTTGTCATAATCATAGGTGGTCGTATATCCTTCCGCATCCGTAACCAAAGTCAGCAGACGATTCTTTTCATCATAGGCATAGGTATTGCTGTAACCTCTTCCATCCGTGATCTTTTTGACCTGTCTTCCATCGGAAGTATATTCCATCGAAGATTCCATGCGGTCACTGTAGCTTTCCAGAATCCACCATTTATGGGTCGGTGTGCCGGAATGATCAGAAAATACAAGCTCTGTTCCCGCTGTATAGGATTGTCCTTTTACCGTCAGTTCTTTTTCTCCTGCTTTACAGATTACAAGATATCCGGTTCCTTTTCCTTCTTCGATCTCCGTAAAACCAAACAGCTGGTTTGCCGCACCTGCTGTATATTTCTGGAGGATCAGGGTGTCTGCGGAAGTGGCTCTTGCCAGAACCATTCCAGGTGCGTGAAGCGGCTCCATCGTATAATACTTCTCTTCTCTCTTTTTGAGTCGGAACATCTGATTTGTTTTACAGTTCTTATAATACTGGTTTACCCGGTTGCCTTCCACCGTTCCATAATTATGAACATCTATATACTGACCGGAATGGCGCACTCGTACACTTACTACCAGCCCGTCTGCCGGGGCATCTGAGATGGTTCCTTCATCTGCCGGTTCAAAGTACCAGCACTGTCCCGGATTGTCTTCTGCCAATGTACAGCTTGTCACCGGAGTCTTAGCTTCGGAGCTCTTTTTCTCATTGGTCAGACCCTTTTTATCCGATGTGAATTTCTCACTGATCTGATAACTTCCGTCACTCTTTGGTTGAAGCTTCCATCGCTGTGCATCGGTTCCATTGTCAGCGAATATCTGGATCACCGTTCCTTCTGCCGTATTTGCATGTTTCACATCCAGACACATTGCCGGGGCATTCTGTGGCTGTAGTTTAAAATATCCGTCATCGCAGGCTGTCACCTTCCACTGCTGTGCCTTAGTTCCATTGAACGGGAACAGTTGAATGACAGATCCGGAATCGGTTCCCCCATTCTGTACATCCAGATAGTTTCCGGATATTTTTTCACGGATATAATAGATTCTCTCTGAAGTAACTGCCCCCAGATGTCTGCCGCCTTCTACACGCATATGGACCGGCTGCCCTTCGTCTGCCACCTTTTCGAGATACCAGCTCTGACCTCCATGGCTGTCGGATACAGTTATATGTTTCAGTGCTTCTCCGGATGCCGTACTCTTCTTTTCGTTTGTAATGCATTTCTGTGTCCCCGTCAGTTTATTCAGGATTTTCCAGGTGCCGTCACTGTTCTTCTGCATCCTCCATTTCTGGGCATCGGTTCCATTATCGGTAAAGATCTGGATTGCTGCTCCGTCTGCTGTTGATGCATCTTTCAGATCTAACCGCATGTCCGGCGCATTCTGCGGTTCCAGATTCCAGTATCCTTCTTCCGCCTTGGTAATTCTCCATCTCTGGGATACCGTACCGTTAAAGGCAAACAGCTGAACGGTTGTCCAGGAGGATGTCCTTCCATCCCGCACATCCATGTAGTTGCCGGAGCTCTTTTCCCGCAGGTAATACAGCTCTCCATCTGTGATCTCTGTTACTGGGACTCTCTTTGTATTGTATTCAAAAGAATATCTGACACCTTCTGAATTGGCAGCCAGTTTGAGATGATTTTTGTCATCATAACCGTACTCAAAAGCTGTCCCATCTATTTCTCCAAGCCGGGTGAGATCTCCTCGTTTGTTGTAACTGAAACCGGATTTTTCTGCTGCATCCTTTGCGCCCGACAGATTGCCTTCTCCATCGTATACATAGCTTTCCCCGTCATCGCGTATCAGCTGCACGCCATCATAGTACACCTTATTCATCTGGTTATCGTAATACAGATATACCTGGATCTCTTTATAAGCCTCCTCGGTACGGAAAACACCGCTGACAAACTGCCAGTCAAGGATGTTCGGATTGCAGTTAAAATGATGCCATTTTTCTTTTCCGGATGTGCCGGTTACTTTTACTGACAATGAGAACTTCTTTCCCGGAATACCGCATCCTTTTACCCAGCTGCTCACACTGTAGACTTCATCTTTTTTCCCACTGACATGGACCGTCTGGCTGCAATATAAGCTCTTGTCCCATCGTCCGGAGATCGTTGCGCACCTTCCTTTTCCCGTCACACCGGCAACTCTGGATCCGGTTACATCTCCTGCATAATTCCAGCAGTCCGGCTGACTTGTGCTGCCCAGTTCGAATCCCGGATTTGTGATCAGGTTCAGCTTGTTTGCAGCGTTTCCTGTTTCCAGCTGCGCTCCGCTGACATAGAGGATTCCTGTTCCCTCAGTGATACCGGCACATACCGTAACACTTCCTGCTGCCGCTAAGGTAAACTGCAGCTGATGGCGTTCCCATCCGTTCTCCATTTCCGGATCTGTCGTCCCGGAGATTACAGAAGCTTCTTCTGCTCTGCTTCCATCCGGCATGAGGATCATCAGACCAGCCCTGCTGTTTTCGGCATTCTCTGTTTTCAGATATGCGGAAAAGGTATAAGTTCCCGTCTCAAGCGTTACATCCTGACAGATTCCTTCTTCAGATTCTGCTCCTGTTTTGGTCAGTTTTGCACTTTTAGTTCCTGCATATCCCTCCGCTTTTGCAATACTGCTTCTGGTTCCGTTCGTCAGATTTTTCTGATACCAGTTTCCATCCCCGTAAGCACTGTCAAATAATGGATTCTTCAGTAAATGACAGACTGTCTTCTGAACCTTTCCTTCTTTGTCCAGCTTATGGTTCTTGCTTCCGGATGTGTAATAAGTATAATTGTTCGCACAGCCATCCTGATCCATGACATCGGTCGGGCGGCCCATGTTGTCGAAATGATAGGTGATTTTCCGGTTATCTCCGGTCTGTGCAATCTCTCCGTCCAGTCCCGGAGTCTCAAATACAGTAGTATTCCCGTTCGCGTAGGATACTTTCATCTCCTGTCCTGCTTTATTACCGGAACCATATTCCGCGATCCGGCTAACCCTTGGTACACGGAAGTCGTTCTTATACTCATACTTAAGACCATATCCATCCGGGTTCGTCACACTGGTTAAACGGTGGCTTGCATCGTACCCGAAGCTGCTTGTCTTTCCATCCGGATAAGTAATGGATGTCAGATTGCCCGCACTGTCATATGCATACTTTGTAAGGCGGCCTGCCATATCTTTTACTGCGGATACACGTACCGTATTTCCTGCTGTCTCATACTGGATCTCCAGTCTTGCTCCACCGGAATCCTCCACATAGCTGATCACCTGTTTTCCGGAAATGGTCTGATATACATATTTGATCTGATTTTCATCCAGATCTCTGACAAATCTCAGATAACCGTCTTTTCCAAAGCAGTACCGTACCCTGTCTTTTGTTTCCATGGTTCTCGCATAGCTGTCGTCATACCCGGATTCTACCGTAATCACAAGTCCAAGTCCGTCTTCATCTTTTAACTTATTGCCATCATTTGTGTCTTTATAGAAATAATGTTTTGTGCCGTCTTCATCTGTGTATACATAAGGATATTCTTTGATTCCGGTTGTGTCCAGACGCTGCACACAGCTCAGTCTCCATCCATATCCCTGTCCGAGATTTGTTCCGGCTTCGCTGGAATTATAGACATGACTAATCTCTGCCTGCATCGCTCCGCCGGTTGTCACTGCATCCTCATGAATCCATACCTGATTACCGGTAAAGTCATTGGTATGTCCATTTCCCGCACGTCCTGCAGACTGTTCATGGTAACTCTGATAATCCTCCAGTCCGTTTACATTTCGATAATAAAAGACTCCGCTCGGAAACTGATCTGTTGAAATCTTTGGATAATCCGATGCATAAAATCTGGCAAACGCTGTCTTTGTAAGATCGCTTTCATTTTCATACATACCGCGCAGCATGATTCCATAATTATTTCCCGTATTGTACCACTGTCTTACCAGTCGAGTCACGTCAAACCCGATCGGTGTGATCGTAATCGTATTGCCGTTCTGTACCTGTCCCACTTCTTTATAGTCCAGTACATTGCCTGATACAGATGGCTGATTGTGCCAGCGCACATCCTTTTCTGTCCAGTTATTCAGGATCTCATTTGCAACAAGCGGAAGTTTTGCGATTCCATAACTGGAATACTCATACTGCCAGAGATACATGGTCGCCGCATACAGGATGGAACCTTTTCCGATATCCGGCAGATTTCTGAATCGGAGCAATGACCTGCAGTTTCCAAGTGCAGTTGACTTCCCTGCCACAAAAGAACCATATGCATAAACACTACTCGGGTCAGCCGAAGAATCCGTTCCGCCTGTAAAAATGTAGGTATCCTCGATATTGGTTTTTGTTTTACTGGTTTCTGTCATCGGATCAATAATAACCGGATAGCTTCTGTCCTCGGCAAGCAGCCATTCTTTCTCTGCACTGACAGTAACTTTGCATCCTCCCTCTTCTGTTTCCATAACCAGTTCCACATTCTGTGATACACATCCTTTTGCATCATACATATATGGCTTGTCAAACCAGAAGATTCTCTGATTCTCACTGTAAAGTCCCAGACTGCCGTCTTCTTCCTTCTTCATTTCCATATCGGTATATCTAAGATGGAAGATCAGCTCCTGCTCTGCAGCCTGTGCCGTTTTCAGACGGATATTTTCTTTTAATCTCTGACTCTGAATGGTATAATGCAGATCCACGCCCGGAAGAATTTCTTCATACATCCCTTCACTTGTCAGATGCTTTACCCCCATCTTCTGCTGGATCTCTTTGACTTCCGGCATATCTTTACTGCCTCCGTCTGCCGGAGTGTCTTCTGAAGCCGGTGGAAGGATGGTAATTTCATCCCCCGTCTCGTCACCTGAACCCTCTGTCGGCTCATCCTCCGGAATATCCTTTCTCCATGTCTCCTCGTAGAGTTCTTCTGGGCCTTTCGGGAATTCCTCTTCAGTTAATATCTGAAAACTGCTTTTTCCTGTTCTTGCCTGCCTTGCGCTTCTTGCCAATACCACATTTTCTTCCATTGTCCATGAAACTTTTTTCCCATCTTTTTCCATGCTTACAAGCGTATTCTCTCCTGTCTGCTTCGCAAAACATACCTGTAAATCAGATGCCTTATTCTGGTAGCACTCTTTTCCATCCTTTGATACTGCTTCCAGCCGGTTATCAATTTCTTCCCATCCACTTTCCGTCTCATAATGAACCGGTTCCGGATAGACCGCCGCGGCAGTTCCTTTTTCAGGCAGCATGAAATGCTTTGTATACCGGTCACGTTTTTCTGTAATTTCCTGTAATACTTTTTCTTTCATAGTCTTCTCCTTCTGATCTGTTCTGATTTGTATTTGAACAATAACATTACAGTCAGAAAACGCGCGTATCAGATATCTTTCTCTCTTTCTCTCTGTCCTGTATCTGTATCGTTCGATGTTATTGTATATCGAACGTACGTTCTTGCTGTCCCCGATTTGTCCCCTCTTTTTATACTATTTTTTTCAGCAGACACGCATAGAATTTTCTTCTGTATCCATAAAAATCTGTCTTTCCAACCGGAATACGTCCCAGCGTATCATCAAATTCCAGATACTCATAGCTTAGATCATCCGTAACACTTTTCAAAAGATACGGCGCCAGTTCTTCACTGCTTTCCCTTGCCGCTTCTTCGATCATTTTGCAGTCTGCCAGATCCTGGCTGTTCCCCCGCTTCTTTTTCTCATCGTATAAAAAACAAAATTCTTTGAGTTCTCTTTGTGTCTGTACGGAAATCCCATAATCTTTCCATGAAATATTTCTTACTCTTATTCTTTTCATCCATATTACCTCACATTCTGTGTCGATTTTATATTTTTGTCACGTTTTGTGTCCTTACTTTTGTTATACAGCCACAGAAGTCATGTGTCAATCCTTTTATTCACAAAACGTGTCATATGTCATTTTACTTTTGTCACAGTTCGTGCTATTATAGTCATATATGGAGGTAACAAAATGGGTGATTTTCACAATATATTTAAGAATTTAAGAATGCAGAATCATTACACGCAGGGACAGATGGCGGATCTGCTCGGCATTTCCCGAAGTGCTGTCAGTATGTATGAAACAGGGAACCGCGAACCCGATCTCGAGACACTTGAAAAGATTGCGAAGCTTTTCAACGTAGATATGAATTATCTTCTCGGCTCTTCAGTTACAGTAACATCCGATAACACAGAGCCATCATATGAAGATATTGAACAGATGATTGCCCGTGGCAGTCATGGTTTTTCTGCGACACAGAAGATGAAACTCATTCAGCTGTTATCTGAAATCGACTTATAGGAGGCTTTGCTTTGGATTGTAACCAGATTCGTAAAGTGGCAGCTAATGCGCTGATTACCTGCAATATCCATTCCTTTCCGATTGACTGCTTTGCTATTTTGAAGCAATATGGTTTTCGTGTTTATTCCTATCTTGAGCTCCAAAAGAAGAAGCCGGAGCTCTACAATCTATGTATTTCCTATTCTCAGGATGCATTTTGTATAAACAGTCTGAACTTAATTGCTTACAACAGCCAGAAATCAGCCAACCGGATTCGTTTTTCGCTGATGCATGAACTTGGACATCATCTTTTAAGACACAGAAATGACCTTCCTTCCAATGAAGATGAAGCCAATTATTTTGCAAGTAATATTCTGGCTCCGCGCATTGCCATGTATTATGCTCATCTGAAATCTGTAAATGAAGTCGGACAGTTCTTCAATCTTTCTTCTTCCGCCGCTTATTATGCTGCACAGGATTTTTCGGAATGGTGTCAGGATGTCCGCCGGAATGGGATGCACTCCTATGATAAAGATTTATACCAGCATTTTTATAATCCTGACTATAAAGGGTTTGTCTATTCCATCCGCACCTGTGCATTCTGCGGCGCACGTGTTTATAACTGCCTTGATTTTGAAGCGCACTGCTCCGGTGCGTGTAAACTGCCGGACGAACCGGTTCGCAAAAAAGCGCATGCTTTTACACCACTTTCAGATGACGATAGCCGGATACTCAGGCGGCTTGAGAATAAATGGTTATATGATTTTTAATATAAAGAGAACCTGCAACTGGTAGCTTTTTTTGCATACCAAGGTAATCAAACGGGAGAATGTAATTCACATCAAATTACATTCTCCCGTTATTGATTTCGTAATATCATTTTCTGATATTCAGGCAGTATTTTTTACTTTTAAACGTTAATTTGTAAATACTCGGTAATTTTCTTTCTTATCGTAATCTTTGCGGATCCCGTCATCCTCATACATGGTATAACTGCTGTTTTTATATCCGATAAGCTGCAGATGTTCGGTATCAATATCTTTCACACACTCTGCCGCTTCTGCAACCGGGATACATTTACCATTTCGAATGAAGAGCGGTACTTCATTTGATGCCACATCTACATAATGGATACCTTTCGCGAGAATCTCTTCCGAAATGCTTCCATCCGGCAGAAACTTGACAAATTTCATTTCTTCCGGCAGATAAACATAACGGCCTCTTGCGTTCTGCTCGTAAACCGGAGCGATCATAATCTCGTTTCCGAGCATCAGCTGATCCTCTACTCGGATTGCTCTCTTGTCATCTGGATAAACAAACCCTAACGGCTTAAAATACATGTCATCACTCAGCGCAGCTTTCATGTACTCGCTGTACAGATACGGCACAAGACGATATCTGGTGTTAATGACAGCACGGAAATCCTCGATATTTTCGAACTGATAACATTCCTGCTCTCTTGTTCCCGTCGCCGAATGATTACGCATCAGTGGTGTAAATACACCAAGTGCGAGAAAACGTAGCAGCAATTCTCTTGTTGTATCAGCACCAAAACCTCCAAGGTCAGCACCTGTATACAGGAAACCACACATGTTCAGAGACGGCAGCATCTTCAGGTTAAGAAGGATATGTGACCACCAGGATTTATTATCTCCGGTCCAGATTCCTCCATAACGATGCATTCCGATGTAAGAAGATCTGGAAAACATCAGAAAACGTTTTTCCGGGTCAATGCGTTCAAACGCTTCTCCGGCCGCTCTTGTCATATTATAGCCAAAAAGATTATGTACTTTGTCATGGCGGATCTTTTTGCCATCCACATTGTGATAAAATCTTTTATAGTCTTCCGGATTATTTGCAATACTGAGCATCTTGTCCTGCATTTCCCAGGAATGGATCTTGCCTTCGGTATCCTTTGCAAACTCTCCGGCAAGTTCTTTTGCCTCTGCAAGGCCTTCGGAAGAATAAAAGATCGCAGGCTCGTTCATATCATTCCAGAAACCTTCTATTCCCTGTTCGATCAGAAAACGATATTTGTCCCCGAACCATTTTCTGGCTTCCGGATTCAGCATATCCGGAAAATGGGTATCTCCCGGCCATACAGCTGCAACGAAATCACTTCCGTCTTCTCTCTTGCAGAAATAGTTGTTTTTGACACCTTCCTCGTAAATCTCATATCCCGGCTCAACCTTGACACCGGCATCAATGATCGGAATCAGGCGAATATCCTGGTCATCCATTTCCTGCACAAATTCTGGAAAATCCGGGAAATTTTCTTCATTCACTGTGAAATCTTTGAATGACTGCATGTAATCAATATCCATGTAAATCATGTCGATTGGGATATGATTCTCCCGATATCCTTTTGCAACAGTACGGAAATCTTCTTTCGTCGTATACCCCCAGCGGCTCTGTCCGAAACCAAAAGCAAACTTCGGCGGGATATAGCTACGTCCGATTACATGGCGGAACTGTTTTACGATATCATAAGCATTCTCACCTTCAAGCACGTAGATATCCAAGTCAGCATTTTCGCAAGATACCTTAAGGGTATCCTCTCTGTCATATCCAATATCAAAGGTCAGTTTCGACGGATAGTCAAAAAACAATCCAAATGTAGTCTTTCCACTCACAATAATAAAGTTGTGGGCTCCGTACAGAGAACGCTTGTCCTCTGTGTGTACCGGATCATCTGTACAATTACTGATATAACAGTACCCTCTCTTGTTGATTCCACGATTGGCTTCACCCAGACCATAGACAATGTCATCTTCATCCATGATATAAGTAAAAACAAATCCTTCCTCCTGACTGACCTCTCCATATGGGAGAATGCCCTCAGTTGTTTCAATTTTTTCAGTCAGTGCCTCCGTATTAAACGGAGTTCCATATCTATATTTTCTAATCATTTCTTTATCACCTAGTGTTTATAATATAGTACAAATGCTTCATATGGATTCAGAACAATTTTTCCTTCAAATTCTTTTCTTCCAAGGTTTGTGATCAGACACTCTGCGCCTTTAAATTCTTCCGGCACTTCTACTTCTGCATTCTTATCGCTGAAGTTGCAGACAGTCAGAAGCTTTTCCTGATCCTGTTTTCTTGTGTACGCAAAAATCTGTTCATCCTCACGGTAAAGAGGTTCAAATTCACCATAAACAATAATGTCTTTTTCTTTACGCAATCGGATCAGTTTCTGATAGTAGTGGAAAACAGAATCCGGATCTTCAAGCTGCTGTGCTGCATTGATCTTCTTGTAGTTCGGATTCACTTTGATCCACGGCTCGCCCTCTGTGAATCCAGCCTGTTTACTGTCGTCCCACTGCATCGGAGTTCTCGCATTGTCACGGCTTCTCAGCATCAGACATTTCATCATGTGTTCCGGAGTCATAAGACCTGATTCCGTAAACTCTTCAAAGTAATTAATACTTTCAATATCACGGTAATCTTCCAGTTTGTCAAAGTAAATGTTTGTCATACCAAGCTCTTCACCCTGATATACATATGGCGTTCCCTGCATCATATGAATACAGGTCGCCAGCATTTTTGCGGAGGTTTCTCTGTATACCGGATTGTCATTTCCAAAACGGCTGACACTTCTCGGTTGATCATGATTACCTAAAAACAAACTGTTCCACGCCTTACCCTGAAGTTCTTCCTGCCATTTGATCATAATATTTTTGAACTCTTTGAAGTCATATTTTGCAGTCGTCCACTTTCCATAATCTCCGCATCCACTCTCCACATGCTCGAATTGGAATACCATGTTCAATTCATTTCGGTCATCACCCGCATATTTCTGTGCTTCTTCTATTGTGACTCCTGCGGTCTCACCGACTGTCATGATATCATATTTTGAAAGAACTTTTTGATTCATTTCCTGAAGGAATTCGTGGACCCTTGGACCATGTACACAATATGGTCCAAAGTCCCCATAAAGACCGTTATTCATTTCTCCGTCCGGAAATCTCTGATCTTTGGAAATCATACTGATAACATCCATTCGGAAGCCGTCAATTCCTTTTTCACACCAGAATTTCATCATGTCATAAACTTCCTGGCGTACTTTTTCATTTTCCCAATTGAGATCCGGTTGTTTTTTTGAAAACAGATGCAGATAATACATCTGAGTTTGCGGATCATATTCCCATGCAGAACCACCAAATACTCCGCCCCAGTTATTAGGTTCTTTTCCGTTTACCGGGTCTTTCCAGATATAATAATCACGATATGGATTATCTTTTGATTTTCTGCTTTCAATAAACCAGTTATGTTCATCTGAAGTATGGTTGACTACGAGATCCATCAGAATCCTGATGGATCTTTTGTGTGCTTCACACAACAATTCCTCGTAATCCTCCATCGTTCCATATTCTTCATAAATTCTGCGGTAATCAGAAATATCGTAACCATTATCGTCTTGAGGTGATTCCAGCATCGGAGAAATCCACAATACATTTACCCCAAGTTCTTTAAGGTAATCCAGTTTCTGTATGATTCCTCTGATATCTCCCACACCATCACCGTTACTGTCTTTAAAACTCTTTGGATATATCTGATATACTACACTTTCTTTCCACCATTTTTTCTCCATGCCAAATCTCCTCGTTTATAATTGTTTAGTATTATTTAACCGCTCCTGTAACAACACTATTCATGATACCCCATACATCTTAGCAAAATCAAGAGGTTTCTCGCGAAACTATAAAAGACAACAAAGTTTATTTCCTGCTTTTATACAGTCTGCACAAAAACAACCAGACCATTCCACCGGCTTACCTGTATACATGCAAAGTTGAAAAAAGGATCCTGTCATTCCCTGACAGAATCCCTCTTTACCAGATAGACTGGATTTTTTATATTTAATTCGTCCAATGTCTCTCCCTGAATTAATTTCAGCAGACGTTTCAGCGCCACATGCGCCTTTTGCGGAACATCCTGATGAACCGTTGTCAGTTTCGGTCGAACCATACTTGCGTAGACACTGTCATCATATCCTGTAACAGAAATCTGATTCGGGACCATGATGCCTTCATCAAAAAAGAAATTTATCGCTTCTATCGCATTATAATCTGAGGAAAACGCAAGTGCTTTTGCTTCTAAAAAACGTGGGAGAAGCTCTCTGTATTTTCTGAGACGCAATCTTTTTTCACCCGGAATAATTATATATCGGGAACGACTGCAGAATCCCCCCGATTTTTCCATCGCCTGTTTGAATCCCATCCACCGATAGTAATCACTGTCTCTCTCCGTTTCCGCAACAAACAATGCTTTCTTATATCCACAGGAATACAGGTATTCTCCGATCTGATACCCTCCCGAATAATCATCTATACCGACATTCTGGAACGTATAAGCACCTTCCGGATAAGCATCGATCAGAATCATTTTCTTGTTTAATCTGCGCGAAAGACTGCGATACTGTTCTTCATTGTAGCCAAGGATAAGCAATCCCTCTACATTCCATTTTGAGGCAATATCCACTACATTCTGAATACTTTCACCGCCAATAAGCATAACATAATATCCATTTTCTTCCGTTTCCATCTGAATCGTTCCGATCAGTTCTCCCACAAATGGATCCTGAAGTGACTGCATACCATGGGCATAAGAAAATCCGAGTACTACACCTATAATTCTGGAACCATGGCCGGAAAGCATCACGGAACCCATATGCGGAACATAGTTCTGTTCTTTAAGAATAGTCGTGATTTTATCAATCGTTTTCTGGGAAACTCTTTTGGTATTGCCATTTATAACATTAGATACCGTAGTACGGCTGACACCTGCCATTTCTGCAATATCCTGAAGCCGAATCATAAAATCTTCCTCCTTGTCTTTACAACATCACCTTATGATATGCACATCCCATCTTTTCCAGCATTTCCATCTCCCGCTTCTGACAGCTGAATATAATTACCTGCCGCTTACTGTCTTTCAGCCAGCGAAGGGTCTGCGCAAGTCTACTGTCGTCATAATAGCCGAATGTATCATCCAGGATCACCGGACATTCTTCCTCGTGGAGAATTTTTGTTGCGGCCATCCGGATTGCAAAATAAATCTGTTCCAGAGTTCCACGGCTTACCTGATCCATGGATATCTTTTTCCCATTACTCATAAGTTGCACATACAGATTTTCATCTACCCAGAGTCTGTTATATTTTCCATCTGTGATGGCATCCATGATTGCAGATACTTCTGTATTCATAAGATCGCTTGTCCGACTCTGCATCTGTGCGGCAAGTCTGGTCAACTGTTCCATAGCAAGTTCAACACCCTGCTTGTTTTTTAATCGCTCTATCTCTTCACTGTTCATCTCATCGAACTCGCCGACTCGTTCCTGCAGATTTTCATACAACACTTCTTTTTCATGATAGGTTTCCTGTACTTTTGCAAGCTTTCCTTTCTGCCTCTCATAATCTGCCTTGAGAGAAATGCCCTGTTCTTTTATCTCCTGTAATCTGGCTTTCTTTTTCTTCTTTCCATCTTTCAGACAATTCCAGACATACAGCCCTTCAGCCAGTGCCACCACGATTGCCACAAGAAAATTCCACGGCTTATGAAAAAGCAGAAAAGTCACAAAAAATGCCCCCAGCATACTCACTGCCTCCAGTGGATGAATCCTCCACCCGGCAAAATATCCTGCTGCCTCTTCCCGTTTCTTCCGCTTTTTATCTTCATTTACCCAGCTTTCCCATTCTCTGCGTTTCTCTTCACAGCTTCTTTTCAGCTGTTCCGCTTCATTTTCTAACTGATGCAGATCCCGCCAGACATAGGATGCCTCCATCTCTGCCCGCTCTTTCTTTTCGCTGATCAGCTGCCTCTTTTCACGTTCTTCTTTTTCCAGCTCTTTCTTCCGCTCTTTTAAAAGGGCAAGCGCCCCTTCGAGGTCAATCTCGCTGTTCCCGGTTGCATAATAATTTGCCGCATAATTCTTCAGCTCCGCCGCCAGTATTTCTCCGGTCTGTACCCGGAGCTGTCCTACCGAAACTGTATTTTCATAATCACTTTCTGTCATACCACCTAACAGAATTTCCAGATCCCCATGCTCAAGTGACAATTCTTCTCCATCATCTTCACAGATCAGAGAGCCGCCTTTTGCATACCGATCGAAATTTCGCTCCAGCAGGAATTTTCGACCGCCACAGGTAAACCGCAGGATTCCCGCATAAAAGTTTGGATTCTCCCAAGGCTCATAGGTACGAAATGTATCTGTTGCGGCGGCACGTCCGCGCTTTCTTTCCATTCCAAAAAGCATTCCCTTCAGAAAGGTATGCAGCGTTGTTTTTCCCGATTCGTTTTCTCCGTAAATAATATTGATCCCATCCGTAAGCAGGATCTGCTTATTCGTGAACTTACCGAAATTCTTCAGGATCAGTTCTGTTATCTTCATAATTTGCTCCCCTTTGCCTCCAGCATTGCCTGTACTCCCTCAGCCAATGCGATTGACTCCACACTGTCATCCTTTGCTTCTGCAAAGCTTTCTATGTACCAGCCCAGAAGATTTCCTGCATTTTGTTTTTTCAACTTTTCATAATCATATGCCGGCTTTGTTTCATCCAGGATTTCGACAATATTTCCATAGGAATCCATCCGGTCGGTATCATAGATCATATCCGGATCCCGAAATCCCCGCAGAATGATTTTATAAATGTTCTGTATACCTCTTTCCCGTATGGCAAGGGAAATTTTTTCTTTCATTTCCCGTCCGGTCATCTCTCTTCCTGCTTCTACTTCCATATGCACATATTCTCTGGATGCAAAAGGAATAAATTCCGTCCGGGTTCTTCCATTTTTAATCTCCCCTTTGATATAACCATGCTTCCCGGTGTCATTTTTATCTGTAGGCTCCAGGGATCCTGCGTAATACATCCGGTCCTTTGCAAGCTCTGCCGGAAGATGAATGTGCCCAAGAGCAATATAATCATATCCCAGCTTCAGTAATTCGTTCTTTCGGAACGGGATATGCTTTTCATCGCCGCCATGGGCCAGAAGGATGGAGGCTATTCCTCTTTTTTCCGGAAGGATTTTCTCATAAAGCGGTTCTGTGATCTCGCGTTCCTCATAGCTGAGTCCGTATATGCGGACTCCAAGCTCTTTAAATTCCATACAGGCAGGTTTCTGAGACAAAAACATGTGCACCGGTCCCTGCCATTTATAATTCCGGTAATAGGACGTACTTTTCAGGTAATCATGGTTGCCCGCCATCAGCACGACCTGTGTATGTGTCAGTCTGGAAAATAAATAATCCAGTTCCTTCAGCTCTCTTAAAAGCGGCTGTCTGTGAAACAGATCCCCTGCGATCAGAAGAAGATCTGTCTGTTCTTCTTCACAGATATTTAAAAGACGCTCAAAGCTATTCCACAGTTCTTCCGGTCGCTTTGCGGTGTAAGAACTTCCTGCGTCCGGCTCTGCCCCCAGATGAATGTCCGCTGTGTGTATGAATTTCATTACTTTCTACTCCTCCTTTAAGGGGAAGTGTCACGATAAAACGTGTCTTTCCCCCACTGCTCTCGGCAATGATCTGTCCCTTGTGCAGCTCTACAATCTCTTTTGCAATGGCAAGCCCCAGTCCCGCTCCTCCGGTACTGCTGGATCTCGACGCATCCGCGCGATAAAATTTATCAAAGATCCTCTTCAGGCTCTCTTCCGGTATCGTATCTCCTTCATTTTCAAAACAGATTCTTACCTGGTTCTCCTCCTTGGCAGCCTGGATCAGAAGCACACTTTTCTCCCGGCAGTATGCTATGGCATTTCGTAGAATATTATCAAAAACCCTGGCAAGCTTATCCGGATCTCCCTCGATCAGGATCTCTTCCTCTGCTTCCACCTTGCAGGTCAGCATCTTCTCCTGAAGTACCCCATAGAGTTCGTCTGCAATCTGTTCCAGCATCATGGTCAGATCAATATCCACCTTATCCAGTTCAATATCCTGCAGATTCAACTTTATACTTTCAAAAAACTCTTTCAAAAGATCCCCCAGTCGATTCGCCTTCTCCAGAGATATCTGCGTATATTTGGCGCGCTCCTCTGCCGGCATCTCCGGATGAGAATCCAGCATACTCAGGTACGCTACCACAGAAGTAAGCGGTGTTTTTAAATCATGTGCCAGAAAAAGCAGGACATCATTTTTCCTCTGCTCAAGCTTTTCTGCCTCTTCCTCCTGGCTCCTTAATGTCTCTTTAATCTCATTGAGACGATCCTCGATTGGTTTTAACTCCGTAATCAGTCGGATTGGCTGGTCAGACGCAGAAATAATATTTTCAATCCCATCTTCTACCTGTTCCAGATAACGCGTCATTTTTGAAAGTGCCACATAAAAAAACAACGAAAATAAAAGTAAAAAACCGAGGATCATAAAGAACACTTTATTATTGCCGATCCACTGCCAATACAAAGATGTTGCGGTCTCTTCACTCACATGAAAAGCTTCCAATATTCGCAAAAAGCCATTGGCAAAGCTGTCATTATAAATACCATCGATAAAATACTCCAGAATAAATCTGCCAACCAGCACCGTCAGGGCCGTAATAAAAACCGTCTGAAGCAATATGCTCAGTTTTAATTTTCTGTAATTATTCTTCAATTTTGTATCCCACTCCCCAGACAGTCTTGATAAGATCTGATTTTCCAGTCGGTTTACTCAATTTCTCACGCAGATGCCGGATATGTACCATCACTGTATTGTTGCTGTTCTTCAGATACTCTTCATGCCAGACCTCTTCAAATAATCTTTGTGAGCTGATCACCTTTCCGCGATTCTCACAAAGAATCCACAGAATCTCAAATTCCGTCGGTGTCAGCGGAAGAGACTGCTCATTATAGATGCATTCATGGGATTCTTTATTTAACAAGATTCCTGCAAAATCAATGATATTCTCAGAATCACTTTTCTTACCATCGTTGTACTGCGTGTATCTGCGCATCTGCGCTTTCACTCTCGCTACCAGCTCCAGCGGGTTGAATGGTTTCGGAATATAGTCGTCAGCCCCCATCGTAAGCCCGGTGATCTTGTCCCGGTACTCCGTCTTCGCGGTCAACATAATCACCGGAAATGTGTATTTCTCACGGATCTTTCTCAGAATCGTGAAACCGTCAATATCCGGCAGCATCACATCCAGGATTGCCAGATCCACATTTGTCTTCTCAATACATTCCAATGCTTCCTGCCCTGTGTAAAATTTCAAAACATGGTATTCATTTTGCAGATATAATTCTACGACATCCGCAATTTCTTTTTCATCATCTACAACTAAAATATTCATATTTCACTTTTCCTTTCCGTATATAGAAAGATTTGCGTATAAAACAGCAGACCGGAAAACACACCTTTTTGATGCAGTTCCCGGTCCCCTTTTTCTTCATTCTTCTTTTTTACAGTTCGCAGTTATTCACAGTTCTTGGGAACGGAATTACGTCACGAATGTTGGACATTCCTGTAAGATACATGATGCATCTCTCAAATCCAAGTCCGAATCCTGCATGTCTTGTAGATCCGTACTTTCTCAGATCCAGATAGAATCCGTAATCTTCTTCCTTAAGTCCAAGCTCTTTCATTCTTGCAACAAGCTTATCGTAGTCGTCCTCTCTCTGGCTTCCTCCGATGATCTCACCGATTCCAGGAACCAGACAGTCAACTGCTGCTACGGTCTTGTTATCATCATTCATCTTCATGTAAAAAGCTTTGATCTCCTTCGGATAATCGGTAACGAATACCGGACGTTTGTAGATCTCTTCTGTCAGATAACGTTCATGCTCTGTCTGCAGATCTGCTCCCCATGATACTTTGTATTCAAATTTGTCATTGTGCTTTTCAAGGATTTCGATTGCTTCTGTGTAAGTAACTCTTGCGAAATCAGAATTTACAACGTTGTTCAGACGGTCGATCAGTCCTTTGTCTACGAAAGAATTGAAGAAATTCATCTCTTCCGGAGCGTTTTCCATCACGTAGCGGATAACATATTTCAGCATGTTTTCTGCAAGGATCATGTCATCTTCCAGATCTGCAAATGCGATTTCCGGCTCGATCATCCAGAACTCGGCGGCATGACGTGTGGTGTTGGAATTCTCCGCACGGAATGTCGGTCCGAATGTGTAAATGTTGCGGAATGCCTGTGCATAAGTTTCACCGTTCAGCTGTCCGCTTACGGTAAGGTTTGTCTCTTTTCCAAAGAAATCTTTGGAATAATCAACAGTTCCGTCTGCATTTTTCGGCACATTGTTCATATCCAGTGTTGTTACCTGGAACATTTCTCCTGCACCCTCGCAGTCACTTCCTGTGATCAGCGGTGTATGTACATATACGAATCCTCTTTCCTGGAAGAATTTGTGGATTGCGTAAGCAGTCAGTGAGCGTACTCTGAACACTGCCTGGAAAGTATTGGTTCTTGGACGAAGATGTGCAATACTTCTTAAATATTCAAAGCTGTGACGTTTTTTCTGAAGCGGATAATCCGGTGCAGAGGTACCTTCTACAACAACTTCTGTTGCCTGGATCTCAAATGGCTGCTTTGCCTGTGGTGTTGCGACAAGTGTTCCTTTTACAATGATTGCCGCACCAACATTCAGCTTGGAAATCTCGCCAAAGTTCTCCATATTATCATGATATACTACCTGAAGGTTTTCAAAGAAAGATCCATCATTTACAACGATAAATCCAAATGTCTTAGAATCACGGATACTACGCACCCATCCCCCGATGGTCACTTCTTTATCCAGATATTCCTCTCTGTTTCTGTATAATTCTCTTACTGTTACCAAATCCATCTGTTCTGTTCCTCCGTATTACTCTCTTATATATTTCACATAACCCCAATGAGCCTTGTAAACATTGCCGACAGCTTCTGCTGCCATTTTCTACTTTTGCAATATGTCCAGTATACCATTAAACTACCGCAGTTGCAACGATGTAAAAAGAATCTGATTACATTTGAAAGTACTTTCGCAATGATTTTTTTATTGTACTCTAATCAATATTCCTTAATCGATAGTTCATTTTTCCTTAAGAAATTTTCTTTTTCTTTTATGATATAGACATATTTTGAACACAATTTATCTGTATACTAAGAGTCAGATAGTTGATAAACAACTATCTCCCCCCTCATAAAGTAAGCGCAATCGGGTTACCCCGATTGCCGCACTTTACTCTCATTCCTTTAGAAATTAAATAAAAGCACAAGAAAACCCGCTGGTCGAAAGATCAGCGGGTTTTCTCGTTACTGTTTATGAAACACAAAATATCAGGAAGCTGCAAAACAGCTCCCTAAATCACATACGATTATTCTTCTACATCCTGCACATCATAATACTTGATCAGCGCCTGTGTCCCAAGATCTCCAAGCCCTTCCTGTGCCAACTCTTCATAATTTGACAGTACCAGACTCAGCACCTCAAGACTCAGTCCGCTCATATTTGCCTCAGTCAGCGCAAGCTTCATATCCTTGATGAAATGCTTCATAAAGAATCCCGGTGCATAATCTCCGGCAATGATCTTTGGTCCGAAAGCATCCAACTGTTTGCTTCCTGCTGCCCCGGTAGAGACCGAATCAAAAAGGACATTCAGATCCAGTCCTTTGGCCTGCGCATAGGAAAAGGCCTCACATACACCACTTAAGGCCCCGGCGATCATAATCTGATTAGCAAGCTTTGCATGCTGTCCACATCCGGCTTTTCCCTGATAATTGATGTTTGTTCCCATTGCTTTGAAAAGCTCCATACAAGCTTCATAATCTTCTTTCTCGCCGCCGACAAGGATGGATAATGTAGCGTTTTTTGCTCCGGTATCCCCACCTGTTACAGGCGCATCCAACACATGGAATCCTTTTTCTGTGCCCTCTTTTGAAATCTTTTCTGCAAGCATCGGGCTTGTAGTTGTCATATCGATCAGATAGGTTCCCGGATCTGCATTTTCCAGAATACCGCCTTCATCGAAGTAAACCTCTTCCACATCTCTCGGAAAACCAACGATGGTGATCACTGCATCACATCCAGGTACACATTCTTTGATAGATTCATGGAAAATTGCACCCTCGCTGATCACATCATCGACTTTCGCTTTTGTTCTTGCGTAAATATGCAGTTCATAACCTGTTTTCATAAGGTTGCGCACCATGGATTTTCCCATGATGCCAACACCGATAAATCCAATTTTTTTCATAGTGAACTCCTCTACTTTGGACTTACAATCTTTCCTGCCACCGCGCAGCTTGCCGCTGTTTTCGGAGATGCCAGATAAATCTCGACCTTAGAAGTTCCCATACGTCCAAGGAAGTTACGGTTGTTGGTTGCAACCACACGTTCTCCGTCTGACAGAATTCCTCCGGTACGTCCACAGCAAAGTCCGCAACCAGGATGGGTAATGATCGCACCTGCCTCAGATAAAGTCGTAAGGATTCCCATATCTGCTGCCTGTTTGTAGATCTTACGGCTCGCCGGAGTCACGATCAGTTTTACAAAATCCGCAACTTTTTTGCCCTTTAACACTTCTGCTGCTGCCTGAAGATCCTCCAGACGTCCGTTTGTGCAAGAGCCGATAAATACCTGATCGATCTCGGTCCCTTCTACCTCGGATACATTTCTGATTTTGTCAACCTGTGACGGAAGGGCCATAACCGGTACAAAGTCCTCTGCTTTATAAGTGATCGTTCTCATATAAGTTGCATCCGGATCACCAACCAGACTCTTCTGATAATCATTTAATTCAATATTGCAATACTCGGCAGTTTTCTCATCCGGTGTGAAAAGTGCGCATTTTGCTCCTGCTTCGATTGCCATGTTTGCCATTGTCATACGGCTTGCAACTGTCATATTTTCAATGGTGCTTCCGGCAAATTCCAATGCTCTGTAAGTAGCACCGTCTGCTCTCAAATCACCGATCAGTCGTAAGATGATATCCTTTGACATGACATTTTCCGAAAGTTCACCATCGATCACAACTTTGATCGTCTCCGGTACCTTGATCCACATCGTTCCGGTTCCAAGGATACTTGCCATCTCGGTATAACCGATACCAGATGAAAATGCTCCAACACAACCATAAGTTGTGGTATGGCTGTCGGTTCCGAATGCGATATCACCCGGTTTAACATAGCCGGCCTCTGTCATCAGCTGATGGCAGATTCCGTCACTTCTGTGTACATGTGTAAGTCCGTATTTATCTGCAAATGCATCTCCGGTACGAAAATGTCTGGTATCATCCTGCTGACTTGCCGGAACCAGATGATCATAGATCAGAACAACCTTGTCCGGATCATGCAGTTTCGTAAATCCCATTTCTTCAAATTTTTCTGCCACAAAGGGGATGAAAATATCATGGATCATCACGCGGTCAACGTTAACCGTCACAATGTCTCCCGGCTTTACGGCTTTTCCTGTATTGTGTCTGATAATTTTTTCAATAATCGTCTCGCCCATTTTCTTCTCCTTTCCGGTTAATCCAGTCCATTCAGCTTGCGCATGGCTTTTACCAGACCGCCAGCCTGAATAATGCTCATCAGATTCTCCGGCAGAGAAGCAATCGGATATTCCTTGCCATTATAATCCACATGCTCATTCATCACTACCGTGATCTCGTCGCCCTCTTTCATATCATCATAAAGATCCGGCTGTTCAATCAGAAGAAGTCCGTTGTTGATCGAATTACGGAAAAAGATCCTTGCAAATGATTTGGCGATCACACACTGCACACCCATTGCCTTGATGATCTCCGGTGCCTGTTCTCTTGACGAACCGCAACCAAAGTTCTTTCCTGCTACAATGATATCCCCCTTCTGGATCTGTCCGGCAAGTTCCGGACGAAGAGGAGAAAAGCCATACTGCTTCATATCATCGATTGTCTTGAGTGCAAGGTATTCAGTTGGAATGATGATATCGGTATCAATGTCATCTCCAAGAACCCATACACGTCCTGTAAATTTATCCATCTTATGTCACCTCGTCAAACGTAATTTCGTCTCTTACACATCACTTGCCAGTGCAATTTCTCCGGCAATGGCAGATGCTGTAACGGTCGCAGCCGATCCAAGATATACCTTGGAACTCGGATGTCCTGCACGTCCCTTAAAGTTGCGGGTTCCTGTACTGATCAGGACTTCATTTTCACCGATTACGCCCTGGCAGCTTCCCCAGCATACACTACAGTTCGGGTTCATCACGATCGCACCTGCATCCATGAAGATGTCGATCAGTCCTTCTTCCAGAGCCTGTCTGTAAATAGTCTGACTTGCCGGAACAACAAGGAATCTTACTTTTTCAGATACTTTCTTTCCTTTGATAACCTGTGCGCCTACACGGAGATCTTCGATACGTCCGTTGTTGCAGGATCCAAGGAATGCCTCATCAATCTTGATACCACGCACGTCTTTTGCCGGCGCAAGATTGTCTACAAAATCCGGTTTTGCAACAACCGGCTCTACCTTGGATAAGTCAAATGTATATTCTCTTACATAATGCGCATCCGGATCGCTGTGATATACAGCCTTTGGCTCGCGTCCATGCTCTTTTAAATATTCCATTGCCACATCATCAACTTCAAAAATACCGGTCTTAGCTCCGGCTTCTACTGCCATATTGCAAAGTGCGATACGGTCACTGATTGTCAGAGTCTTCGCGCCCTCTCCGGTAAATTCCATCACCTGATAGTTGCATCCGTTGGCCCCAACTTCACCGATGATGGTGAGGATCAGATCTCTCGCATATACACCTTCCGGCAGCTTTCCAACCAGGTTGAATTTCACAGTCTCCGGTACCATTACCCAGGAAGTTCCTGTTACCATACCGTAAAGGAAGTCTGTACATCCAACACCGGTTCCGAATGCACCAAGTGCACCGTAAGAACAGGTATGGCTGTCTGCACCAAAGATCAGTTCTCCCGGACGAACATAATTTTCCATCATAATCTGATGGCATACACCTTTCCCTTCCCAGAAATCAATGTGGTTTGCCTTTGCAAAATCACGCATCTTCTTCTGGGATGCGGCTGTCTTCGGACAGTCAGACGGTACGTTATGATCTACGATAAATACCAGCTTGCCTGTATCTGCAATATGTGGATTTTTTAATTTATTATTATACATATCAACGGTAAGATGTGTAGTTCCGTCATTACTCATCAGACGATCCAGTTCTACTGTATGGATGTCACCCGGCTTTACGCTTTCCACACCGGCTGCCGCTGCAATGATCTTTTCAGCAATTGTCATTCCCATCGTCTATTCCTCCTCACGGTTCAGAGACGCAATAAGTCCGCCCTGATTCAAAATATTCTGCATATATTCCGGCAGTTTTGTGCAGGAATAAACCTTTCCATTTGCCTCAGCGGTTCCTTCCAGCATATGAAGCTCCATCTGATCTCCGGTCTTTACTTCATCCGGAAGGTCTTTACAGACGATAGCAGGAAGTCCGATATTGATAGCATTTCTATAAAAAATTCTTGCAAATGATTTTGCGATAACAGCTTTTACACCTAACGCTTTTAACACACCCGGAGCCTGCTCTCTGGAAGATCCACATCCAAAGTTCTCTCCTCCGACCACGAAATCTCCCGATTTTACCTTCTGTGCAAAATCCGGATCCAGAGATTCAAATGCGTGGCTCTTCATCTCCTCAAGATTCGGCAGCAACAGATACTGGGATGCGATGATCTGGTCTGTATCCAGATCGTTATGAAATTTAAAAATAGTCCCTTTTTCCATAAAGCATATTCCTTTCTGTATACACATGATTCCTTTATTTTAAGGCTTTTCCAGCATTTCCGCAAGGGAATATTTTAACAGGCTAACGTTGTACTTTATTCAATTCCTATTTTTCATAGGTCCCCTTGCAAATGATTTTTTCTTTTTGCATAAAGATTTTTCCACCTGCAATATAACTGTCAAGCTTAAGGTCATTGTCCCACAAAAGCAGATCTGCATCGGCTCCTTTTTGTATTGTCCCTTTCTTACCCTGCAATCCCAGTGCCTCCGCTACATGTGATGTCATATATGGAAGTGCATCTTCCAGCTTCATATCAAGCTCATGTACCATATACAGAAGTTCTTCCCGCAGCGCATCTACTGAGGAAACACCGATTTCCAACAGGCTTCCGTCTTCTCTGTATTTTGACCAGCTTCCGTGTCCGTCGGAGCTGATGGTAATATGCTCTGTCGGGATTCCCTTTTCTTTTGCTTCTAAAATGCATCCGCCCGGACAAAAGTCCTCACTGATGCCACAGGTGAGATCGATGTATCCACCCTTTTCAAGCAACTGATAGCCCTCTTCCAGAAGACCTTTTCTGCGGTTCACATGAGTCGGACGGAAAATCTTGATTGGAATCATACTCTTTTCCAAAGCTTCAAACACCGGCGACAATCCAGCATCTGCATCTCCCATATGAAGCACCACGATTCCAGGTTTTCCGCTTAACATACCTGCCGTTCTGGTCTTGCTCGCAAGCTGGATCAGTTCGCTTTCCGTCACATTCGGTGCCCGATGATCTGAAATGGCAAGTTTCACGCCAAGTACTTTTTCAACAAACATAATATCCCGATCTACCTCTCCGGTAATAGTCGGACTTGGATATCCATATGCACCGGTAAGCATATACGCACTTACCCCTTCTTCGCATAAAGCCTGTACTTTTGCGTAAAGATTTTCAACACTCCTTGTAAGTCCGTCCGTTCCAAGAAGTCCTACAACCGTTGTAATTCCGCCTTTTACCAGTTCTGACAGCTGAAGTTCCGGTGTACGGGTATGAAAGCTTCCTTCCCCACCGCCTCCGGTAACATGAACATGCTGATCAATAAACCCCGGTGTAAGAATTCTTTCCTCTGCATCAATAACTTCACATGCGATCGGAAAATCCTCGATCTTATCTTCCATACATTCAATTTTTCCCCCACATACTAAAAGATCCTTTTTTCCAACATACTCCGGTGCATAAACTTTTGCATTTTTAATAAGTAACATTTTCTTTCCTCCTCTTTATGACATTCTTTTATTTTCATACATTAATTTGTCTGCCTGATGAATTGCCTCCGCAATCGGATGTCCCCATGTGTATCTACTATCTCCCTTCCCTCTTAATTTTATCTTTCTATATTATCCTGCTTCTTCAGCAATTCCAAAAGCTCTTTTTCAGGAAGCGGCTTGGAAAAATAATAGCCCTGGATCATCTCGACTCCCCAGCTGCTGATCTGTTCCATTTCTTCCTGTGTTTCCACCCCTTCGGAAACAATATGATAATTCATTTTATGAAATGTTTCTACAACACTTTCATAGAAAATTGCCCGTTTATTATAAAGGAAACCATTCATCGTCTGATAATCATCCTGTATCACCTCTGTCAGACCATTTTTCGCAGATAAGGCTTCCAGATATTCAGCATATTCTAGAATAAGCCCGCTGTCTCCGAGTTTCTGCGCATTCATGATCCCGCTTATGATCACAGGCATCGTAATAATTTTATTGTTGACATTCAGCTTACTGTTTCCATCAAACATTCTCTTCAGCTGCGTAAGATAATATTCATATTCTTCAAGTGAACCAGTAAGTATCATAAAACTCTTTCCCGTTGTACGAAATGCTTTTTTCCCGCACATCTCACCAAGTTTTCTTGCTGTCAGCTTTAAGATTGAATTACCGCCCTGTACCCCTGCGATTTTATTAATGTGCTTCAATTGATAAAGATACACCGTAATAATGTGAAATGATTTTCCCGCACTGATCAGCTCATTGCTTTTTCTGGCCAGATACAGATGATTATATAATCCGGTAAGTGTATCGATATTTGCATGAGGATTGTTGATCGTAATAAATAGTACCAGAATTCCCAGACTCATACCAAACCCTGTTGTAAGAAGCGGATGATATAAAAGCTGGATCACCACTCCCGCACCGGATATCAACAGGATTTCCAGCAGACTCTTCACTTTTTGATAGCCCAGTTTTTTCCGCCATATGACAATAAGGATCAAGGCTGCTGCCCTATGACAAAGTGCACTGTAATACATCAGCATATACCATGGACCTTTCATATAGCCTGCCGGTATATCAAAATAAAACAGCTTTTCCGTGAACGGGTTTGTCAGAATCATCCCCATCAGAATGAATGTCGGCACACCTGATAAAAACATCTTTTTTGCCGAAATGATCTTATTATCATGTAATGTCTGAATATAACAGATCACCGTAAACGGCAGCAATGCCTGAAGCAGATAAAAGATCGTTGTTGCAAGCATTGCAGCAATTTCACAATTACTATTTGGAAAAGAAATATAATAATTACTGGCAAGTTCCGCAACCACATCTAAAATACCGATGATGGCAAAGAAAAGGAATACCTGATTATTCAGATCCTCTGCTCTTTTCTGTCCCAGAAAATACCATAAAACCAGCAACAATATAACCATTGCCGCAATAAGAAAATCTATATTATAAGTCATATTTATCCTCCGCCGGTTTTATTTATTTGAACAAAGCATATCGTCTGCCTGCTGTTCCAGAACACTCCTTTCTGCACTCTGGATGCTTCTTGCCGTTCGGATAACCGTTTCATCACCCATCTGTCTTCCAGATATATCATTAATCTTCTTCAGTTCTGCAATTTTCACAAACAACAATAATACATTTTCAAGTAAAATCGCACCCTCCTGGATCTCTTCAATATACATCTCAAATGATTTCCGGTTTTTCATATCTGTCATCCGGTCTTCCAAGGACATTCTCCTATAAATCTCCTGTTCCAGGCAAAACTGAATGTTGTTGGATACTTTACAAAGCAATCCCCAAAACAAAACAGCAATATAAAGAAGAATGCCAAACTGGAAAATAGATTCATACCAGTAAATGGATAATACCCAGTACAGTACCAGTGCGATTACACCGCTTATCCCTAATACACCAAATGCCTTTAGACAGAGATTTACTTCCTTCTCCTGCGTTTTCCGATACTCTTTCCACAAAAGAAGAATCATAGACACAACCCCCGTAAATAATAAAAGATGTGTGATAAATAACATGTCTATAAAAGGAATCCTAAACAGAAAATACAAGAATCCCTGTAAAACAGCATTTGCATAAAGAAGAAAAATCCAGACCTGCGGTATCCATCTTACACTTTCACTCACTGTATTTTGTACAAATAACAGCATGGGAACAGGCATCGTCATAAACGCATAAAAGGATATCAGTGTTCCTGCTGCGTTCTGACTTCCATACATCTGATAAATCCCTGAATCAAAAATGCACCACAGACTGCATAGAATCAAAAACAGTGCTACATTTAAAAATTTTTTTTCTACAATTTGTCTGTGTCTGGTATATAAAAAGACAATCACCGAGACGAGACCGAGACCAGTCATTCCCAAAATCATCAGTATCGAAAAAAATGATCCTAGAAGATGCTGCCTAAAAATAAAACAAAACTCTCCGATCATCGGGGCATACACATATAGTCTGGCATTCTTTTTAGTTTCATAGCTGATTGATAACACTTCCTGCCCGATTTTCTCCGGCAAAGAAATATCTGCCCATATTTTCCCTTTCATCTGCCTGTTTTTTTCAAATCTGTTATCTTTATATTGGTAGAGAAGCCGGTCTCCTATGCAGACTTCCAGCTGATACCATCCATTGCTGAAGGTGTACAACTCGCCCCTTTCCGACTCCGTACCCGGCTGATACAGTATTTTGACAAAAATAAGCAACAATGTCACAATGAGCAAAATGCAGAATGCTTCAATTTTTTTCCATTTCTTTCCTTTTTTCATTTCCCTCATCTCCTATGCATTCTGCCGGAAGCTTTTCTACATAGAAAATGTAATTTCCTATGCAAAAAAGTCACCTGCGTTATACAGGTGACTAAAATTTAAGCCGAATAGCTTTTTTCACTTACTCTATTAACCTATCCGCATCTTCTTATTGCAACCGGCTGACATAGCGTACTGCCTTAGTCCCTTTGGCTTTGCGTCACAGTTTTTCAACAGCTTTGCCCCTATAAACATAGTTCAAGTATAGCATATTCAAGATAACGAAACAATATTTTAATTGTTATAATAATCTATAGTTTTACACATAATCCATAACAAGAAACATCGGATACTTTCTGATATATTCTTCCATCTGCTCAATGGCTCCCGAAAGCTGATTTTCAATATATTTTCTGTTATTTTTTGATGTAGGAAGCACATTCTTCACATACCGCATTTTTATATATGGTATATTATATTTGTATACCAAAAAATCTGGAAACAATTGTTTCCAGATTTCTCCTAGAGGCGCCAACCAGATTTGAACTGGTGATAGAGGTGTTGCAGACCTTTGCCTTACCACTTGGCTATGGCGCCATGCCTTACGTACTGTTAAGTATAACAAATACGTAAGATGAAGTCAAGAAAATCTGTATGTTAAAATCCGAGATCTTCATTTACCAGAATGACTTTGATGCGCTGCGGTGTCTTGGAATATCTGGTGATCAGGATTTGACAGCAGATCGTATCCGGTGTTTTGCAGTCGAAACAGGCACCTGTTTTGCAACAAGGAGTGCTCAGGTTGAAACGCTGTGCGTTGATCGGCGCGGCTTCATTTCTTGCACGGGACATGGCAGAATCTACATCGCGTGTAACTTTATTCATTCCGATGATCATCAACACATTCCGTGGTCCGGCAGCGATAGAGGATACACGGTTGGAATGTCCGTCAATATTGATCATAATTCCATCTTCCGTGATCGCATTTGCACTGGTCAGAAAGTAATCACAATCATATGCCGCAAGCTCGATCTTGCGCTTATCTTCCGGTGTCAGTGCGGTATCGCGGTTGTATACATGATAATTTCCCTGACAGACAGCTTCTTTTAAGCCGATCTCATTGACAGACATGGAACCGCCCCAGGAGATGCTGCTTCCTTCCGGGATTAATTCCAATGCTTTCTTCAGAGCATCTTCTTTGGAGTCTGTATAATAAGCTTCCATGTTGCGGGCTGTAAGTTCTTTTACAATCTTTGCGCCTAACATCTGGTTTCGTTTGATTCGATTCTGATCCATAATGAATCCCTCCCACGTTTATGTTGTTTAGATATTTCTACTTGAAATTATAACACAGATTCAGGTCTGCAGTCTTTGAAATAACGCAGAAGATGAGAAAATGAACATTTATATACTGCGCTTTTCCAGTCTTAAAATATAAAAAGAAAGCATGATGTTTGTCCGGTTCTCATTGGTCAGGATATCATAATCCAGAAGTTCTTTTATCTTATTCAGTTTATACGACAGTGTATTCTTATGACAATAAAGTGCATCTGCGGTATGGATGATACTACAGTCATGATCAAAGTAGACTTCCAGGATATGCAGATAATCGGTATGATGCACAGCGTCATAGTCAAGAATCGGGCCAAGTGTGGAGTTCAGGAAATCCGCTGTCAGCGATTGATTGTGGATATCGGCCAGAAGTTTGTATACACCAAGCTTATCGTACTCAAGGAAGTTCTTCGGGAGAGCAGTTTTGGTGAGCTGATAGGCGGTAAATGCGGTCTCGTAAGAGCGGTGAATGTCTGTAAGCTGCGAGACCGTAGTTCCGATCCCGGCATAGACATCGGAGTTATTCTGACAGACATCGTAGAGCTTCTGAGATATATCGTTTACAGATTCACCGGCAAACAATACGATCAGATGCTTCCCTTCTTCATATACGATCCCTTTAGACATGAAATAACGGATCTTTTTTTCCAACTGTTCCAGATAAGAATTACCGGAATCACTGTCATAAGTGTGGCAGCTGATCATGAGAACAGTATAGTTCATGTCGCGGAAGAATCCATTGCTTTCCAGAGGATTCAGATAGGAGTCTTCATTCTCGGGGTAATAGATCGCATTTTTCAAAGCAGCGGCAAGACTGGTCTCACGGTGTTCGTTTTTTAACAGAATCTCAGAAAAGATTCGCATGATATCGATGAACGGAGTGTCCCAGGAAGTGGAGAACAGCGGAAGCTGTATCTCGTTGCAATAGTCGATAATCTCCTGGGAAAATGCAGGACGCGATTTTACAGAGATGATCAGTCCGCTGGCGTGTGCATCTTTCAATGACTTTAAGAACTCTTTCAGCCAGTCCTGAGAGGTAAAATTCAGACCTGAGTTAAAGATCAGTTCATCACCGTGGAGCAGATGGGAGAATTCACCCTGTTCGACGGTATGGATCCAGGTTACTTCTTTATTGAAAAAACTATTGGTATGAAGGATGACATCGAATTGGTTGTTAATTGCTTCATACAGGGATTGTAATTTAATTGCCATAAGTGTGATCCTCCTGATATGTGTTGATCAGAATATAGATATATTTTATCATAATTGTGTGTGACGCACAATTTATAGAATAAAATCTGTCGATTAAAACTATATTCATAGTAAATTTTATGTGATATATTGTATGAGAAGTACAAAAGAATGAATATTCAACCCCGAAAAATGTGCTTCTAAAAAAATCCATTCTCTAGATTTTTAAAAGAAAAGGCTCTCTGGCAAATGCCAGAGAGCCTTTTCCTGTAATGCGTTTGATGATGTAGGTTCTAATGGATTAAAGTCCAAATCTACCAGGTAGTGAAAAAATCTGTACACATCAACTATTGATTGCTCATTTCACCAGAACGGTCTGGTGTTCACGTTTGTGACGGCTCTTTCGATATTCAGTAGGAGATATTCCATGATATTCTTTAAATATTTTTGAAAAGTAAGAAGGAGAATTGAATCCACAGATCTGACTGATATAGTCTACAGACCAGTCAGAGGTGAAAAGAAATTCTTCACTCTGGGTGATGCGAAAATCCAGTATATATTTTTTTAATGGAACACCCATCTGCTTTGAAAAAATCTCTGAGAGATAGGAGCGATTCAGGCCCAGTTTGTCTGCAATATATTGAACAGTCAGATCCCGTCCGTAGAAATCTTCTACAATGGAAATTGCCCGTTGGACATGACTTTCCGAATTTTGACGACTTTTTCTTTCTGGAAGTTCTTTGGAATCTTCGATAAATGTACCGACTTTTGAAAGAAGGAGAAGAAGGATTCCATTCGTATACAGATCATTTTTTGTATTGTTATTTTTTATGGAAATCAGAATATCGAGGAGATCTTTAATCTCTTCAAAGACTTCTGTAGAAAGTTCCTTGGTAAGTGAGGGGTAACCGAATCCAAGACGATGCATGAAATATGGTGCAAGTTTACCATTGAAACCGACCCACGAATATGTCCAGGGGTCTTCCTTATCGGCCTGATAGAAGACCATCTGATCTGGTTCGACCAAAAAGAGTTGATTTTTTGTAATCTGATATTCTGTTTTATTTACTACAAGGCGCCCTTTACCGGAAAGAACGAAATGCATAAGATAATAAGGTCTTGTTCCAGGGCCATAGGAATGAAGTGGAAGGCATTCTGAGTGACCACAGAAACGAAGTTTTATATCATTCCAGTTGGTGTCTCTGTATAGATTTAATTTTTCTATTTCCATATAAACTCCTTTCAGCGATGTGAATATCAGACAAAATTTATAAATTACCCAACAAAAGTGACTAACATGATAATAAGATTATAGTATATGATATCAATGTAGACAAGAGAAAGAAAAGAAAAAAATAATCTAAAAAATCAGACACGAAACGAATCGATTCAAAATCACAGAAAAAGAAAAAGCTATAGTTATGAGAAAAAAAGTCAGTTTGCAAAAAGTGACCTGTATTTTGTGCACCCGAAAATAATATAGAAAGGTAAGGGAAAAGATATGTTAGAATTTGCAAAAACACCACCGAAAGGATGGAATAGTTGGGACGTGTATGGAGCGTCTGTCACAGAAGAGGAAGTAAAAAGAAATGCAGATATTATGGCAGAAAAGCTTAAAGTATATGGATGGGACTATGTTGTCGTAGATATTCAATGGTATGAGCCGGGGGCTGAGTCTGCAGCATATCGTAAATTCGCAGATTTGAAAATGGATGAATACAGTCGTGTACTTCCGGCCGAAAATCGCTTTCCAAGTTCGGCAGATGGGGCAGGATTTGCGCCACTTGCGGAGTATGTACATAAACTTGGCTTGAAATTCGGTATTCATATTTTGAGAGGAATACCAAGACAGGCTGTTCACGGAAGAATGCATATCAAAGGTACGGACAAAACAGCAGATCAGATTGCTGTTAACAGCATTTGTCCATGGAATTCAGATATGTATGGAGTGGATATGTCAATTCCGGAAGGACAGTTATATTATGATTCTCTTATGGAACTGTATGCTTCATGGGGAGTTGATTTCATTAAGGTAGATGACATTGCATATTCAACGATTTACAGAGATTCTCATAGAAAAGAGATTGAAGGTATTCGAAAGGCCATTGATAAAACGGGACGGGAGATTGTACTTTCCCTTTCACCGGGACCGGCAAGACTTCAGGATGGAAGCTTTCTCCAAAAGAATGCCAATATGTGGAGACTTACAGACGATTTCTGGGATGAGTGGGAATTGCTCTATGATATGTTCGATCGTTGTAATTATTGGTCGCCATTTATCCGTAAAGGAAACTGGCCTGATTGCGATATGCTTCCGCTTGGACATATTGGAATCCGTTCCGGTGAGCGTGGAAAGGCAGACCGTATGACTTGCTTTACGAAACCGGAACAAAAGACAATGATTACATTATGGTCTATCTTCCAGTCGCCACTAATGTATGGCGGGGAACTGGCTGATCTGGATGCCTGGACTCTTTCACTGCTGACGAATACAGAGGTAAATGAAATGCATCGCACGCTGGAAGGACAGAGACAGGAGTACAGAGATGATGAATGGATCGTCTGGTCCGGTGAAAATAAGGAAAGTACATATATTGCAATCTTTAACGTATCAGATGAAAAGAAAGAAATTCCAGGTAAATTGACAGAGCGATATCTTCGAAAAGATGCAAAAGAAATCTGGTCAGGAAAAAAGGTAACAGAAGGAACAGAAGAAGTAGAAAACCATGGCTGTGTACTGTATCAGATGAAAAGAATATGATGAACGTTAGATAGGAGGAATGAAGTGATGGACACAATAGGGAAGAAACTTGGTCTGAAAGAGAAGATGGCCTATGGCTGTGGTGATGCGGCAAGTAATATTATCTGGGCATCTACGGGAACATTCCTGATGTTCTATTATACAGACGTGGTAAATATCAATGCGGCAACGATTGGAGTCATTTTTCTCATTGCCAGGGTGATCAACGCAGTTGTTGCGTTACTTACAGGATGGTTGATTGACAATACACATTCTAAATATGGAAAGGCAAGGCCTTGGCTTTTATGGTTTGCAGTTCCATTTGGAATCGTAACATTTGCAATTTTTGCAGTTCCGGATGTAGCAAAGCTGTATCAGATTATCTATGTATTTATTGCATATAATGCGATGATGAGTGTTTATTCTCTGATTAATATTCCATATGGATCTATGGCTACAATGATGACCAAAGACCAGTATCAGAGAACATTGTTAAATATCTTTCGTCAGTTGTTTGCACAGATTGCAAGTCTCCTTGTTACAGCAGGAACACTCCCATTGATAAACTTTATGACAGAGTATGTGGGGGAAAAGAAAGCGTGGAGTATCGTATATGGAATATTTGGAGTTATTGCAGCAATTCTGTTCTTTTTATGTTTTGCAGGATGTAAAGAGAGAATTCATGAAAATGAAGAGACGAAGACAGAAAAGATTCGTGTTGTTGACGGAGTAAAAGCAGTGTTGAAAAACAAATACTGGCACATGCTGATGGTGATATCCATTTGTATCAATATCTTCTTTCAGGCCATCAGTACGGTAAACACATATTATAGTAAAGCGGTTCTTCATAATAGCAGTATGATCAGCATATTGAATACGGCTTATATCGTTCCTGCAATTGCAACCTTTTTCTTTGTACATCTGGTTGTGAAGAAGTATGGAAAAGGAAAGACTACGATGTTTGGATGGATGATTATCTGTGTCAGCTATGTGATACTTTTACCATTTACAGAAAATACAACAGTACTGATAATCACAGCTGCTATGCGTGGCGTGGGATATTGCTTCCTGCTTGCAGTGTCTTCTGCAATGGTAAGTGATGCAGTTGAATATGGAGAATGGAAAACGAAAATTCGTGTCGAAGGTCTGACATTCAGTATGCAGGGATTTGTAGGAACAATTGCGGCAGGTATTGTTACGGCAGTCATCGGATGGGTACTCAACTTCAGTAAATATGATGGAACACTTTCATTTGCTGATACACAGGCAGGATCTGCAGTACTTGCAATTAAACTGTTGTTTATCGCAGTTCCGTTTGTTGTTGGAGTATTGAATATTATATTGTTAAAATTTTACAAACTTGATAAAATGTATCCGCAAATCATTGAGGATTTAAATAAGCGGAACGGAAAATAAGTGGGGAATGTATATGAAGACAAGCATATCAGAAAAAATAGCTTATGGTATGGGAGATGTTGCGTGTAATGTAGTATATGCACTCACATCTGGTCTTATCGTATATTTTTATACAAATGTAATCGGAGTATCAGCAGGAGTAGTAGGTACGATCCTGCTGGTATCTAGAGTGTTTGACGGTGTCTCAGATCTTTTGATTGCCCAATTGATGGATAAGATTAATTCCAGACATGGAAAAGCAAGAGCGTGGATTCTGTGGATGGCCGCGCCGTATGCGGTTTCAGCTACGGCACTATTTGCAGTCCCATCGCATGCGGGCAAAATGGTACAGGCAATCTATATCTTTGTTACTTATAATTTGTGTACGACAGTTGTCTACACGGCATTAAATCTTCCATATTCGGCAATGGCGCCGTTGATGACAAATGATGAAGAGGATCTGGCTAAATTAAATATTTTCAGAATGTCTATGTCGCCTGTCAGCAACATGATTGTAACCGCCTTATCACTGCCACTGATTAACTTTCTTGGTGGAGATCAGAGGGCATGGATTATAGTAACGGCGGTATATGGAATTATTGCGTTTGGAATGCTAATGTGGACCTTTTTAGGAACAAAGGAACGTTTTCACACGAAAGCGGCAGCAGAAGCGGAAAATCTTCCGTTCCTGGTTCGCCTGAAAGCAGCTTTACAGAATAAATATTTTATTATTATGTTCTTGATGGTAATGGCACTTGCTTTATATCAGAATGTCAATGGAACAGTATCTACTTATTATGCGCAGTATGTGCTTGGAAATGCGGAAATTATGGGAGTCATGCAGACGTGTGAGAAAATTCCGTGGATTCTTGGGATTATCTGTATGGCACCATTGATTAAGAAATTCGGAAAGCGTAATCTGGTCCTGGGAGGAGCTATCATATGTATTGCTGCTCAAGTTATTTTGATGATTAATCCGGAAAATATAAAATTAGTTTTAGTGGCTTCCATTCTGCGGGGACTCGGAGAAGCTCCGATTAACGGACTTACGTTCACCATGTTGGCGGATGTGATTAATTATGGCCATTGGAAAACAGGAATCCGTGTGCATGCGTTGATATTTTCAACCTTTACAGTCGGGCAAAAATTTGGTGGCGGTGTGGCCGGATGGGCAATCGGTCAACTGATGCAGCTATCCGGATTTACCGGAAGTGTTACAGAGACAGTGGAAGCTGTCGCAATGATTAAAAATTTGTATATTTACGGAGTGATATTGGCATGGGGATTAATTGCAATTTGTATGTTGGCATATCATCTGGACAAGGAATATGATCAGGTGCTGGCAGAATTGAAATGAAAAACCAGTTGGAATGGGGATTCGTCGAGAAAGCTGATCAGATGTAAAAAATCGTTAATATTTTAATTACTTTTGGACGTGTTGCATTTTATATCGTCCTATGTTACATTGACAACAGAGTACAAAAAGAATCAGAAAGAGCCAAAAACAGTGCCCCTCTAACAACAGAGACCGGAACAGGATAACCGGCAGACAAGTATGTCTTAATCATGACAAATATACATCGGATATGCCGGTTGTATCGAATGCATCATGTACTACGAATTGTCTTGCACCAATCTGTAAAGTTCTGGAAGATAATTATGGAATCGAATATGGGCTGATGTCAACGATTCATGCTGCAACTGCAAAACAAAAGGTTGTGGACAGCCGTTCCCAGAAAGACTGGAGAACCGGACGTTCGGCATTTGGTAACCTGATTCCATCTACAACGGGAGCCGCAAAAGCAATCTCGCTTGTCATTCCGGCTTTAAAGGATAAGATGAGTGGTATTTCTTACAGGATTCCAACTTCAGATGTATCAATTGTTGATCTGAATGTAGCGTTAAAGAAGCCGGCATCATATGATGAGATCTGCAAAAAAGTCCGGGAGGCCTCTGAGACATATTTGTCCGGCATTTTGGATTATGTAGAGGATGAAGTGGTATCTTCAGATTTTATCGGAGATTCACATGCATCGATCTTTGATGCAAGGCAGGGAATTCAAGTGAATTCCCACTTTTTCAAGGTCATTTGTTTCTATGACAATGAGTGGGGATATACAAGTCAGATATTCCGGCTGATTGAGCATATGGACAGGATAGATCACAATCGCTAATAATTAAGATGACGACAGGGGCATGTAAGATCTGATTCTGATGTAACACGTTTGATTTTATATCATACACTTCTGTAAGGAACATATGGATTCGTTATTACGATTATGAACCGGACAAGATGCGGACAGAAAAAAGCAGGCAAAGCTTTTGCTGTCCGCAGAAAATAAGAAAAAATCTGAAAAATAAAAATTTTTTGGAAAATTCAAAAAAACACTTGCCAAACAACCGAGTTTATGATATATTAAATCTCGGTCGTGTGAAAAACACAATGACAAATAAATATACGGCTCCATGGTCAAGCGGTTAAGACATCGCCCTTTCACGGCGGTAACACGGGTTC
>OGQG01000579.1_pt1 | contig 36099 bp, 29 predicted proteins | sample 1553201 | NCBI WGS metagenome assembly OGQG01 (sample SAMEA2579925, study PRJEB22360) | human gut metagenome | biome: human gut; feature: human-associated habitat; material: faeces | place: Denmark | collected 2008/2010
CGTATAAATAGAAAAAGCCCTTTGAGAAAAGGATTTCTCCTCTCTCAAAGGGCAAATTGACAAACTTGAATTTGTAATTACATTTCATACATATTGGCATTCTTTACAAGTACTTTATCACCCTTTTCTAATTGTTCCTTGGAAATTCCTCGTAACCCAAGTCCAACATGCTCTGTTTTATATCCACAACCATTTGCTTTTCGTTCTTTTGTATGTACATCGACAGTAGTAATTCTGGTTTCTAAGATATCTCCATTTGCTTTATAAATACATGCATTTTCCCCTTCTCTGCACATCCCTGTTAATATGTTTCCTGTGGCAACTGTTCCAACTCCCATAATTGTAAATATATCATCAATAATCAATTCAAAATCTTCTTTTAAACACGATGGAACATCTAATCTGCTCATGTATTCTGTTTCTCGTTCTTTTTTGCTTTTACCAAATAATCCCATGGTATTCCTCCTTTAAAACTTCCGATTTGTATTTCTGTTTGTTTTAAAAATGGGCAATCCCGATTGGAATTGCCCACTCTTTGTACTAATTATGCGATTTTTTCTTGCTTGCACCGATTTCTGCATCAATTGATGTAAGTTTGATGTAAATCGCTGTTTTTTTAGTTTTTTATCAAATGAAGTACGTCCCGTCTATTTGGTAAAACGGTACATCTTTACATCATCTTAATAGAGCTTTGCACCTGCCGGAATGTGGTCATCTACCATCAGAAGATGAAGTTTTTCTTCGCCCTCTTCCTCATGAATAGCACTGAGGAGCATACCGCAAGAGTCAATTCCCATCATCTTTCTAGGTGGAAGATTTGTGATGGCAATAAGTGTCTTCCCAACAAGCTCTTCTGGCTCATAATAAGCGTGGATTCCGCTTAAAATAGTGCGGTCTGTGCCTGTTCCGTCATCTAAAGTAAACTGTAATAATTTCTTTGACTTAGGAACTGCTACACACTCTTTTACCTTAACAGCTCTGAAATCTGACTTGCTGAATGTATCGAAGTCTACTTCTTCCTCAAATAAAGGTTCAATCTTTACATTAGAGAAATCAATCTTCTCCGGCTCAGCTTTTACCTCTTCTGAAGGCTTAGAACTTACGCCATTTTCAGCCTTTACACCACCGATGCTCTTCATTGTCGGGAACAGCAGAACGTCACGGATTGCAGCGGAATCGGTCAGCAGCATACACATACGGTCGATACCGAATCCGATACCTCCTGTAGGCGGCATACCGATCTCCAGTGCATTCAGGAAATCTTCGTCGGTGTGGTTTGCTTCTTCATCGCCCTGTGCGAACAGTTCTTCCTGAGCTGCGAAACGTGCTCTCTGGTCGATCGGGTCGTTCAGCTCGGAGTAAGCATTTGCCATTTCCCAGCCGTTCATGAAGAATTCAAAACGTTCTACATATTCCGGATTTTCCGGTTTTTTCTTGGTCAGCGGTGAAATCTCAACCGGATGATCCATAACGAACGTCGGCTGAATCAGATGTTCTTCTACAAATTCTTCAAAGAACAGGTTCAGGATATCGCCTTTTTTGTGACGTTCTTCATATTCGATGTGATGTTCTCTTGCGGCTGCACGGGCAGCTTCAAGATCTTTGATTTCGTTCCAGTCTACACCGGAATATTTCTTAACAGCATCTACCATTGTGATACGTTCAAACGGTTTGCCCAGATCCATCTCGATACCGTTGTAGGAAATGGTGGTTGTGCCAAGAACAGTCTGTGCAACATAGCGATACATATTCTCAGTCAGATCCATCATGCCGTGGTAATCGGTGTATGCCTGATAAAGCTCCATCAGTGTAAACTCTGGATTATGACGTGTATCCAGTCCCTCGTTACGGAATACACGGCCGATCTCGTAAACACGCTCCATGCCTCCGACGATCAGTCTCTTCAGATACAGTTCCAGGGAAATACGCAGCTTCAGGTCTTCGTTCAGTGCATTGAAATGTGTTTCGAACGGTCTTGCTGCTGCACCGCCGGCATTGGATACCAGCATCGGTGTTTCAACTTCCAGGAATCCCTGTCCGTTCAGATACTGACGTACTGCACTGATGATCCTGGAACGTTTGATAAAGGTTTCTTTTACGTCTGCGTTCATGATCAGATCGACATAACGCTGACGATAACGGATGTCGGTATTGGTCAGACCATGAAATTTTTCCGGAAGAATCTGAAGACTCTTGGAAAGCAGAGTTACCTTGGATGCATGAATGGAAATTTCGCCGGTCTTTGTTTTAAATACTTCACCTTCCAGACCTACGATATCTCCGATGTCCATTTTTTTGAAAGCTTTGTATTCTTCCTCACCGATGCTGTCTCTTGCCACATAAGACTGGATATTGCCCTGCAGATCCTGGATATTGCAGAAAGATGCTTTTCCCATTACTCGCTTGGACATCATACGTCCTGCGAGCACTACACTCTTTCCTTCCAGATCCTCAAACTGATCTTTGACTTCCTGGCTGTGATGTGTCACATCAAATTTTGTGATCTGAAACGGGTCTTTTCCGTCTGCCTGCAGTTCTGCAAGCTTATCGCGGCGGATTTTCAGCAGCTGATTTACGTCCTGTGTCTTTTGATTCTTCTGTTCTCCCACTGTTGTCACTCCTTAATTAGATCTGTGGATGCTCAGTACTTTATAATGGATTTCTCCTGCCTGAGTCTCTACAGTTACTTCATCGCCTACTTTATGTCCCAGCAGTGCATGACCTACCGGTGATTCATTTGAAATCTTTCCTTTCAGGCTGTTTGCCTCGGAAGATCCTACAATTTTGTATTCCATTTCTTCTTCATATTCTTCATCGTAAATCTTGACGCTGCATCCAACGCTGATCTTGTCCAGATCTACTTCATCTTCTACAACTACTTCCGCATTTTTCAGAATTTTTTCGATTTCTTCGATACGTGCTTCGATATCTCTCTGCTCATCTTTTGCTGCATCGTATTCTGCATTCTCTGAAAGGTCGCCCTGTTCTCTTGCTTCTTTGATCTTACCGGCAACTTCTTTACGTCTGTTTACCTTCAGATCATGCAGCTCATCTTCAAGAGCTTTTAAACCTGCATAAGTCAGTAAGTTCTTCTTTTCTTCCATCTTTACCTCCTGATGCCGCTCTTAGCAGCATAACTTTAAGTGCAGCGAAAGATTTTCCTGCACTTTTTAACAAATAATTTTGGGAATTCTATGATGCCAGGGTCAAAAGGTCAAAATGTCGTTCTTGCTTGCAAGATAAGACATTTGAACTTGGGACCCGCTAAACATGAGGAAGTAGCTATTTACGCAGTAAATATGCGGATTCCGAATGTTTATAGAATTGCGAGAGTTACTTTGTAACGGAGCAATTCGCAGGCATCTTGTTGGGGGCAAAAGACCTTTTGACCCCAATATCATAATATACATTCGTGAAACAAGATAGCCACTTTTTGCAGCTATCTTGTAATCAAAAATTATACCTTGCGTTTTGTGCCTTGTCAAGCAATCTGCCCTTGTTTTCTGCGTTTTTTACAACAGTTCAGCCTTACGAAAAATATTGTCGTCCGTTTAAGCTTCCGGGTTGAACTGTTTTCAAGACGAACTGCAAAGCGTTTATCTCACTCCCAGCTTTGCAGAAGTTCTTCCAGGGCTTCCATGGATTCGACTTCATTCACTCTTTTCCTCAGTTTTGCCGAATGCGGAAATCCTGCGGTGTACCATGCAACATGTTTTCGCATCTCGCGGATTCCGGTGTATTCTCCACGGTACTGCAGCTGCAGTCTTGCATGACGCAGCATCATTTTTTTGACTTCTGTGATCGTCGGCGGCTCAATGATTTTTCCATTTTCCAGATATTCGCTCACCTGACGGAAAATCCATGGATTTCCGCGGGAGGCTCTTCCGATCATCACGCCATCACATCCGGTCTGTTCGATCATGTTCGCAGCATCTTTTGCACAGGTGATATCCCCGTTTCCGATCACCGGAATGGAAACGGCCTCTTTGACCTGGCGGATGATGTTCCAGTCTGCTTCTCCGGAATAATACTGTTCTCTTGTTCTTCCATGTACAGCAATCGCTGCTGCCCCGGATGCCTCAAGAATCTTTGCCATCTCTACGGCATTGACACTGGACTCCTGAAATCCTTTGCGGATCTTTACCGTCACCGGCTTTTTTACTGCCCTGGAAACCCTCTCCACGATCTCTCCCGCCAGTTTTGGATTCTTCATCAGTGCGGAACCTTCGCCGTTATTGACTACTTTCGGCACCGGACAGCCCATATTGATATCGAGAATATCAAACGGCCGCTCTTCAATCTCGGCGGCGGACTGTGCCATGATCTCCGGATCGGAACCGAAAATCTGCAGAGCGATCGGATTTTCTCCCTCTGCGATCTGCATCAAATCCAGCGTATTTTTATTATGAAAGGAAATCGCTTTCGCACTGACCATTTCCATACTCAGAAGCCCGACTCCCTGTTCTTTGCACAGCAGTCGGAACGGCAGGTCCGTAACGCCCGCCATCGGTGCCAGCACACACGGATTTGCAATCTCCACATTTCCTATCTTAAGCTTCATCGTAATCGAATTCCTCACCCAAAAATACTACGCGATAAAACATTTCCAATGCTTCCATCAGTTCTCGTTTCTCATTCTGAAGTTTTTTGATCTCCAGTACGCTTCCGATCTCGTCATAGAAGAAGTCGTTTTCTTTCGCTTCGGTCTTAAATTCCAGATGACCTTCCGGCGTAAATTCCAGCATCAGGATTCCGCCTACTTTCTGTGTATACAGTACACACATGATCTGCAGTTCCTGACGGATGTGCTCCGGCAGTTTGGAGAACTGCGGATTCAGATAATATTTTTCTTCGTAGGCACTCGCTCCGCACAGAACGACTGTCTCGTTTGCTTTTTTCATGACGTTGTTCCTTTCTTCTTTCTGTTTCATGCGATGTTTAAGAATGCCTCTGGCATTCTTACTGTTGATACCAACAAATTGCCCGCTGCAAAGTCATTCACACGTATCCATACACACCGCGTACGGACACTTCTCCGGCGTAGACATTTTCTGTCGTTCCATCTTCTTTTTCCACCAACAGTTCTCCGGCATCGTTAATGCCAAGTGCTCTTCCGCGGTATTCGCCGCACGGGTCAAGCACGCAGACTTCACTTCCTCTGTTCACCAGCATCTGGTTATATTCTTCCATCAGTCCGGACATATCGCTCGTCTCTTCAAATTTTTGATAATATTTTTCCAGCCATTCCAGAGACCGCTGTATGATCTGTGCACGATCCACTTCAGCCCCGGTGATCATTCGCAGGGAAATGGCCTTTTCTTTCAGTTCTTCCGGGAACTCTGTCATATTTGCGTTGATACCGCATCCGATAACCAGGTAATGGATCGCATTCATTTCAGCACTCATTTCTACCAGAATACCGCAGATTTTTTTTCCTTCCCAGACCACATCATTTGGCCACTTGATCTGGCAGTTCAGACTGTAAAGTTCGTTGACTGCCCTTGTTACTGCCATACCCATCACCAGAGTCAGCATACTTGCTTTTTCCGGTCGGAGATTCGGACGCATCAGAAGTGTCATGGCGATTGCTGTGCCTTTCGGCGTCTCCCAGGCTCTTCCGCATCTTCCGCGTCCGGCGGTCTGTTTATCCGCGATCACCAGCGTTCCGTTCGGTGCTCCTTCTTCTGCCATTCTTTTGGCACAGATATTGGTGGAATCAAGTGTATCAAAATATCTCACTTCACAGCCCGCCCAGTCCGTGTGAAGTCTGCTTTTTACTTCTTCCGCAGAAATAATATCCGGACATCCTAAAAGGCGATACCCCTTATTGTGTACCGCCTCGATCTCATAGCCTTCTTCTTTAAGCTGATTGATTGCTTTCCATACTGCCGTTCTGGATACGCCGAACTCTTCACAGAGCTGCTGTCCGGAAACAAATTCTTCTGCACCACGCAGACGATTCAGTATTTTACTTTTCATGTTCTTTTACCTCTGTTTAAAACTGCTTTGTATTTCCACAGTTACACTGAAATGCCATACGAATTGTTCCGTACTTCGTACTCTCACAATTCTTTCTACGATCCGCTTCGGTCAGTGTTAAACATGTGCCACTGGCACATAACACTCCACTATTCGCATATCGTGAAGCTTACGCTCCACTTTTATATCTACCCTGGCATTTTTACATAGCCATGATCTGCATAATAAAAGTTGCTATGAGAAGCAGTGCAAAAATCATAAAAATAATACTCGGTACGGTCTTCTTTTTATAATAACAAAGTATCATAAGTACCACATTGACTATGCTTCCGCATCCGACAGCCAGTGCCATCAGCTGCATGGCAATACTATCCAGCAAAAAGGTCCCGACTGCGGATACGATCACGATCGCAGCGGCGGAGGCTCCTAAGATCTCCAGCCGTTTGATCCATTTTTCTTCTTTTCTTGACATAAAATTTTATGCTCCAAGTGTTGCCGCCATAACTGCTTTTATGGTGTGCATTCTGTTTTCCGCCTCGTCAAATACAACGGACTGTTCAGACTCAAATACTTCATCGGTAACTTCCATTTCTTTGAGGTTGAAACGTTCGCCCATTTCTTTTCCGATCTTTGTCTCCCAGTCATGAAATGCCGGCAGGCAATGCAGGAAAATAGCTTTCTCTCCTGCGTTTTCCATCACTTCTTTTGTTACTTTATATGGAGTTAATTCGCGGATACGCTCTTCCCAGACTTCATCCGGCTCACCCATGGAAACCCATACATCGGTGTAGATAACGTCTGCATCTTTGGTTCCGACCTTGACATCTTCGGTCAGTGTGATGCTTCCGCCGCTCTCTTTTGCATAGTCCTGGCATTCCTCAACCAGTGCTGCGTTCGGAAAATATTTTTCCGGTGCACATGCTACGAAATGCATACCGAGTTTTGCACATGCGATCATCAGAGAATTACCCATGTTGTAACGTGCATCGCCCATGTATACCAGTTTCACACCTTTCAGATGTCCGAGGTGTTCACGGATCGTCAGCATATCAGCAAGCATCTGTGTCGGGTGGTATTCGTTCGTCAGGCCGTTCCATACCGGAACCCCTGCATATCTTGCCAGTTCTTCCACAATTTCCTGTCCAAATCCACGATACTCGATACCTTCAAACATTCTGCCCAGTACGCGTGCGGTGTCGCGGATGCTCTCTTTTTTGCCGATCTGAGAACCTGAAGGATCCAGATAAGTCGTTCCCATGCCAAGGTCATGTGCTGCCACTTCAAATGCACAGCGTGTTCTCGTGCTGGTCTTTTCGAAGATCAGAGCCACATTTTTTCCTCTTAAGGTGTCAACCGGGATTCCTTTTTTCTTTTTTTCTTTCAGTTCTGCTGCCAGATCGACCAGATAAATGATTTCCTCTGCCGTGAAATCTTTTAAAGTCAGAAAATTGCGTCCTTTTAAATCCATTTTTTTATCCTCCATATTCGTTTTCAAACCATTTCATTTTTCATAAATTCAAAAATGGCCTATACTTTCTTTTAAACCGGATCTGCTGTTTCTTTTTTCTCGGTTTTTACAGTCTCTGCAAGTGCTGTCAATGTACCGGCAACATTCTGCAGTTCCGATGGTATGATGATCTTGGTTGCTTTGCCGTCTGCCACTTTTGTCAGTGCTTCAAAGCTCTTCAGTGCCAGAACGGTTTCATCTGCTCCTGCATCTTTTAAGAAACGCAGACCGTCCGCATTTGCTTTCTGAACCTTCAGGATCGCTTCTGCCTGACCTTCGGCTTCGCGGATCATCTTTTCCTTCTGTGCTTCTGCTCGCAGGATTGCTGCGGTTTTTTCTGCCTCTGCATCCAGGATTGCAGATTCCTTTTTGCCTTCTGCCACAAGCACGGTAGATTTTTTCTCACCTTCTGCACGCAGGATCGCTTCTCTTCGCTCACGCTCTGCTTTCATCTGCTTCTCCATCGCATCCTGGATTGCAGCCGGCGGAATGATGTTTTTTAGCTCCACACGGTTGACTTTAATGCCCCATGGATCCGTGGCAATATCAAGCGATGCACGCATTTTTGTGTTGATCGTCTCTCTGGATGTCAGGGTCTGATCCAGCTCCAGATCACCGATGATATTTCGCAGTGTCGTTGCAGTCAGATTTTCGATTGCCATGATCGGATTCTCCACGCCGTATGCAAACAGCTTCGGATCTGTGATCTGGAAAAATACAACCGTATCGATCCGCATTGTTACGTTATCCTTTGTGATAACCGGCTGCGGTGCAAAATCTACCACCTGCTCTTTTAAAATGACTTTCTTTGCAACACGGTCAATAAACGGTGCTTTCACATGAAGTCCGACCGACCAGGTCGCACGATATCCGCCAAGACGTTCCACAACCATTGCGGTTGCCTGAGGCACAATCTTCACGCAGGAAAGCAAAAGTATCAGCACAATCAAAAGAAGTACGATCAATATCAACCATCCCATGTTTTCTTCCTCCTTTATTTTCCATTTTTTATTTGATGCCTGCTGATTGCTCTGTTTCAAGGCACTCCCGGCATCCTTTTCACTTTTTACAGTTTTGCCGTTTTTGGTATTTCTATCTATTCATCTTCGGAAATTTCCACGATGTTCGGCATCTCCTGAAAATTGCCCTGCGGTGCAGAATCTGTCAGTACGACGGCATCTTCTAATTTTGCAAAGCTGATCGGGCTGACTTTGTAAAATTTCGTGTGATCACAGAGAACAAAGCACCGGTGAATGCGTTCGATTGCTCTTTTTTTGACCATCGCTTCGTCCTGATCCGGTGTCGAAAATCCGGAGCGTTCGGAAACGCCGTTGCTGCCCAGGAAACCAAGACTGAAATTAAATTTCTCGATCTGTCTGCATGCCTCTTCTCCAACCACTGCTTCCGTGGACTGTTTGAGTCTGCCGCCGATCAGAATGACTTCCATGCCTTTGCGTGCCAGTTTCTGTGCATGCGATGGTGCATTCGTCACAAAAACAGCCGTTGTCGCATCGGAAATATAATCGAGCATACATCCGGTTGTCGTTCCGGCATCGAGATACACGAAATCATCATCCTGTATCAGTGATGCTGCATAACGTGCAATCAGTCTTTTTTCTTCTAAATTCTTTTCTTCTCTTCGTGACACCTGCTCATCGCGTATGCTCATGTTGTCAGCCGCAACTGCCCCACCGAAAACCTTGACCAGCTTCCCCTGTGCATCCAACGTATTCAGATCTCGACGGATCGTAGATTCTGAAGTATTTAAATGATCTTTTAACTCCTGAAGTGTCACGCTGCCTCTGTTTTCCAGAAGTTTCAAGATCTCTTTCTGTCGTGTTTTAGTAAGCATATTATCCCACCCCTTTTCATGCTGCAAAAAAATCATATAGTTACATCCCTTGACGCCTTTTATTATAGCTCATAGCAGATAAGAAAGTAAAGCAAAACCGCAGTGCTTTACAACTTTAAAGTCACTGCGGTTTTTCTGAGGAAAAGTTTTATGATGAAGTTTTGGTTTACTCGGCTATTTTTTTCTTAAGCACACCGAGCATCAGTGCTCCGACTACGGTTCCTACTGCCAGTGCAACCAGGTACATCAGCGGATTGCCGACTACAGGGAACACGAAGATTCCGCCGTGCGGTGCCATCAGCGTACAGTTGAATGCCATGGAAAGTGCTCCTGCAAGTCCGGAACCTATCACGCATGCCGGGATGACATGCAGCGGATCGGATGCTGCAAACGGAATCGCACCTTCTGTGATAAATGCAAGTCCCATGATAAAGTTTGTCGGAGCGGATTCTCTTTCTGTTTTTGTAAATTTATCTTTAAACAGAAGAGATGCCAGAGCGATCGCACACGGAGGAACCATACCGCCGATCATAACTGCTGCCATGATTCCGTAATTTCCTGCTGCAATGGATGCCGTTCCAAATACATAGGCCGCTTTGTTGAACGGGCCACCCATGTCAACTGCCATCATACCTGCTACGATAATGCCAAGAAGAACCTTACTGGAACCACTCATGTTTGTAAGAGCTGTGTTCAGTGCCGTGTTCAATGCTCCGATTGGAGGCTCTACGACAAACGTCATAACAAGTCCCACGATCAGAATGCCGAATACCGGATAGAGAAGGACTGGAGCAATTTTTTCCAGTGCTTCCGGAAGTTTTTCGAACAATTTTTTTAAGAGAAGGATAAGATAGCCTGCCAGAAAACCTGCTACTAATGCACCAAGGAAACCAGACTTGCCGTTTGCTGCAATTGCACCACCCACAAATCCGACTGCCAGACCAGGTCTGTCTGCAATGCTCATAGCAATAAATCCTGCCAGAACCGGAAGCATAAATCCAAATGCAAGATTTCCTATGGATTTCAGTGTTGCCGCCACCGGTGTGATCGAACCGAAACTCTGTCGTGCTTCTGCTGTCAATGATGTCATATCTACACAAAGTCCATCGATCAGGAATGCAAGAGCGATCAAAATACCGCCGCCTACGACGAATGGCAGCATGTGTGAAACACCATTCATCAACTGCATATAAATCTGATGGCCTTTGGAGCCTCCTGCTTTTTTCTCGGAAACTTCTGCATTTTCCGATGCAGTATAAACCGGTACATTTCCGGACATTGCCTGCTCTATCAGTTTATCCGCTTTGCTGATACCGTCAGAAACCTGAACTTCGATCAGCTTTTTACCATTGAATCGATCCATCGGAACTTTTGTGTCTGCTGCCACGATGATGCAGTCTGCATTTTTGATCTCTTCCGCAGTCAGCACATTTTTCGCTCCGCCAGAACCTCTTGTCTCTACTTTAATGAAACATCCTTTCGCTTTTGCAGCCTTTTCCAGACCTTCCGCTGCCATGTAAGTATGTGCGATACCGGTCGGGCATGCTGTGACAGCCAGAATACGGAACTGATCTTCCGAGGTCGCTTCGTCTGCTTTCAGTTTTTCATCCAGATCCGGTGCTTCCTGATCTGCTTCATCGACGATCTTCATAAATTCTTCCGGGCTTTTTGCATTCTGCAGTGCTCTGGAAAAATCCTCATCCATCAGAAGTACGGAAAGTTTGCTCAGTACGTCCAGATGTACGTTGTCTTTGGTATTCGGTGCTGCAATCAGAAAGATCAGATGTACCGGCTCTCCATCAAGAGAATCGTAATCTACACCGTCCTTTACAACCATCGCTGCCAGTCCCGGCTTATCTACAAATGCACCTTTTCCGTGAGGGATCGCAATCCCCTCTCCGACACCTGTCGTTCCTTCCTCTTCACGGCGGTATACTTCCTGGCGATAAGCTTCCAGGTCATTGATTTTTCCACTCTTTGCCATCAGTTCGACCATCTGGTCGAGAGCTTCGTTCTTGGATTTTGGAGCACCGTCGATCCTGATGCTTCGCTTATCCAGCAGTTCTGTGATCCTCATAAGTTCTCCTTTCTTACATTTCTTTTTTGTGATAGATTTTCTACAAGAAGCTAATTCAAAAATGCCATACGAATTGTTCCTCACTTCGACATCATAGTTTCAGGATTTTGACCCTGGCATCTTTACAATGTTTTATAAATCGCTTCTACTTCTTCTTTTGTGGCAAAATTCTCAGAAAATGCACTGGCACTTCCGGTGGAAACGCCCATTTTGAATGCATGTTCATAGCTGCCTTTCTGCATATAACCTGCAGTAAAACCAGCCACCATGGAATCTCCGGCTCCAACCGCATTGATCAGTTTACCTTTCGGTGCCGGGCTTTCATATACGCTGCCATCCTCAGCAAGAAGCACTGCACCTTTGCCTGCCATGGAAACCAGAACATTTCTTGCTCCCATCTCCTGTAACTTCTTCGCATATGGTGCTACCTGGTCACGCTCTCTGATCTCCACTCCAAAGATATCGCCCAGTTCATGATTGTTTGGTTTGATGAGGAACGGATGATATTTCAGTACATTGACCAGAAGGTCTTTTGTCGCATCCACCACGATCATGACCTCTTTTTCTTCCAGACGTTCCATAATGTCACTGTAAATAGAATCCGGAAGACTTGCCGGGATGCTGCCTGCAAGGATCAGCACATCTCCCTTTTTCAGTGTATCCAGTTTCTTAAGCAATCTTTCAAGTTCTTCACTTCCGATCGAAGGTCCTGTGCCGTTGATCTCCGTTCCATCGATGGATTTGAGTTTGATGTTGATCCGGGAAAATCCATTCTCAAGCTGGATAAATTCGGATGTAATGCCCATCTTCTCGACTTTTCTGCGGATCTCCTCTCCGGTGAAACCGGCGATAAATCCAAGTGCCGTACTCTCAATGCCGAGATTTTTCAGAACGATAGAGACGTTGATCCCCTTTCCACCGGCAAACATCTGCTCTGAACAGGTGCGGTTTGTCATTCCCAGTTGAAAATTTTCCACACCTACGATATAATCCAGACAAGGATTAAATGTTACCGTATAAATCATATGCCTTACCTCTTTCTTTTGCACTTTTGTGTGCCTCTCTGTTTCATGATTGTATTATACAATCATATTCGTTCAATTTCAATCATACTAATTCACAAATTTCCCTTTCCGTTTTTGTATAGTTTTCACAAACGTTCATTTTCATTCATATTCGTTCAATTTGCATTCAAAATTTGCCATGATGTCAGGGTCAAATTTGTTGCTCGCCATTTATAGAAGTGGGAGTCTTCTCCGACTGAGATAAAAAAAACCACGCACCACCGACCGATTCAGTCAGCAAGTGCTGTGGTTCCTTTTCTTTGCATTTTCAGATCAGTCCTCGTTTGCCCGCTTCCATCACGGCTCCTGCCTTATTGGAAACACCGAGTCTTTTGTAGATCTGCTGTGTATGATATTTTACATTAGCGGTTGTCATATTCAGCTCTGCCGCAATTTTTTCTTTTGACATTCCATCTGCCTGCAGTTTCAGGATTCGAAGCATTGTATCACTCAATGTGACTTCTTCCACACCCACTTTTAAATACGCCGGATAGAATCGTGCCATTTTTTCTGTCTCGTCCTGAACCTTTGCCCAGAACTGTTTGTTCTTTCTGGTCTGTGCCGGATCTTTTTCTACTTCCGACGGCTTCCAGGATGTTGCCCGAAGCAGAGGCCGGATAGCCGCACCTTCTTTTGTGATGATCCGTACAAAATGATATTCTTCTGCTTTTGTCAGTGCCTCGCCAAGTGTTTCATCCCATTTTTTCTCACCCATGCGGTACTGCGTGATCGCAAGAAGCAGTTTCACTTCTATATCAATGTAGGTACGCTGCATCACTTTTGCATAATAGGCACATTTCAAAAGCAGATGATAAGCCTGCTCGTTTCTGCCATTCTGCAGATACACACGCACTTTCGTAATATAATGAAAACGATCATAAATAGAGAATATCAGTTCTTCATCCGGTGCCTGGGCAAGCCATTTTGCAATCGCTGCTTTGTCCGCATCATATAATGCACAGCGAACGAGAAAGGTATCGATATTCGGCAGAATTCTTTCTGCATTTTCCTGCTGTGCTTTACCCTTGAATCTGGTCAGAAGCTCCTCCGCTTCTTTTACTTTTCCGGTAATAATATGAAGCCAGGCAAGCATGCCGTCTCCGACAAAACACTGCTCGATCTTGCCTCCTGCCTCCGCCTGCATTCTTCCCTTATTTGCAAGCATCGCAACTTCATAATTATCTCCGCCCTTTTCAAAAAAGCTTTCTGCAAGTGCCAGATTTACAAGCCCCTTACCATATTTTCCAAGTACAAATTCCACAATCTTGCCAATGCTTCCGGCAAGCTCCCGGTCACGCTTGCTCCACTCACAGAAATCCTTGCCGCCGTTCATCTGGGAAGCCTGATTGCTGGTAACGGAAAACTCCTGTATTTTTACTTCTTTATCCAAAAGAAGCAAATATGCATTTTTCAGGATTTCTACCATATGGTCACTGCCACGGTGCGGAAGTCCGATATCCAGATACAGGATCTTTCCTTTCGCCGAACGCCGTTCACTTCCGGTATGTTCTTTTGCATATTTTTGAAGCTCCCGGTACCAGCGTTCGCTCTCTTCGGTATTTAAAAGCAGCGACTGCAGCATACTCATGCCACACATCAGTTCCGGGCTTTTGCATATTTTTTCTTCCGGCAGTTTAAGATAATACGGTTTCAGTTCATAATAATAAGCATTGTTTGGTGCTATCCGAACATTATCGATCAGCACCGAGGCGATTCTTTCCGTGTCATTCACCTGTTGATACATGGAAAGAGCCTTTAACGGCTGCTTACTGATCTGGTAATAAAGTCCTGCATTTTCGTAAAGCTTACGGATCTGCTCTTTTGTGTATTTTCGCCTCAGCCTCCGGATCATGCTGATCCGCATTTGATTTCTGAGTTTGTAGACCGTTTCACTTCCGTTTCGGACAATATCCATGAAATTACCGATCCACTGAATCCTTTCAAGAAGCGATTCTACATCATTGCGTCCGGTGATCATCTCCGCCATATATACGGTAAAATCTTCCACAATTGCAACTTCCATCAGAAATTCCTGTATTGATATTTCCCAGCGGTCATAGACATGATATTCCAGATAATCCCACATCTGGCTCAGTGCCTCTCCCACCATCGTCCGGTATTCTTCATCTGAAAACGGTTTCGTGACATCCTTTTCATCCTGCCCCATACGCATCTGCCAATAGACACTATTTGTGATGCTCCAGCCGATCGGCATACCAACGCAGTATGCTTTTTCTTTTGCCCGCTGTTCTTCACTGAAGATCATCCCGGTCATGGCAATATACTGATCTGCCTGATCTTCATCAAACAGCAGCTCCTGCTCACCGATCACATAGAAGACTTCACGATACCGCACAGCAGTCAGCCACGGCGGTACCGCACAGCGTCCGCTCAAAATCAGCCACACATCCTCACGCTCCACAAGTTCGATGATCACTTCCCGGATCTCCTCAGTATCATTCTGCATCGCCATATCGTGCAGACTGTTGATCACCACGGTTTTCCGCTGCTTGGAAACCTTGATCTCACGCAGTTCCTCCACTGTTACCAAACCAGCGTTAAACAGCGTATATTTCCGGTTCTTCAGATATCGCATGACCAGTTCCGTTTTGCCGCAACCGCTGACCCCATAAATATACGCTGTTATATTCTCTTCATCTGCCGCTTTCAGCCGCCTGATTGCACGGCGGGGTTTTACATAGCAGATTTTCTCCCCTTGCATCATCTCTTCCCACATGCTGTTTTCTGCCAATGCAACACCCCGCTTTCTCTGTTGTTTTACTACGTTTTATGTTTATAAGTTCCTCTTCCCAAGAAAAAGTATAGCAATTTTTCCGTGTTTTGTACACTATCCAAACGGCTAGTTTTTTTCTGAAAAACAGGAAAAATTTACAGGATTGTGAGAGTTACTTTGTAATGGAGCAATTCGCAGGCATCCATTGAAGTCAAAAGTTTTTTATCTCAGTCGAGAAGACTCCCACTTCTGCAAGTGGTGAGTAATAACAAGTCTTTCTCAGTGGGAGTACAATCTCCGACTGAGATAAACGCTCCGCGAGGATGTGCAGTGATTCTGAGAAGAATATGTCAGCTTTCGCTGACCAGAATCACGCACCAAGTCTCACGTGCGTTCGACTTGAATTAATCAGATATTTTTCAGCAATCTCTTTTAATTTCTCCGGTGTCTTTTCATACCATGTGGCAAACACGGTGTTTTCCTGCTGAACGGTTTTTCCAACTTCCATGAGAAAGTCCGGGATATCGCTTTCTTTGATCATGCCCCAGGATTCGCCAAATGCCTCCTGACCCTGTCTGTCACAGCCGTTCACATGAAGCGTAAATACCGGCTCTGTCACACCGTCAATTCTCTTTACTCCGCCGTGGAAACCGATCTTTCCGATCTGATGTGTCCCACAGGATGAAGTACATCCGGAAATATGGATCTGCGGCAGTACACCGTCCGCAAAATCATATTCTTTTGCTGTCTCAACCAGTCTTCTTAAAAGTCCCTGGGAATCACGCACACCAACCTGGCAGATCGTTGCTCCGATGCAGGATACGGAACTTTCGAATAAAGTTTCTGCTCCGTCATCCGTAGCTGCAAGCACTTTTTCTGCTTCTTTTGCCGTCAGGTTGATGATATAGACTGTCTCATCCGGTGAAATGCGGATTTCTGCATCCGATACATTTTTGATGCTTTCATAGATCTCGCCAAACTTTGACACTTTCGGCACACCGCCGATCGGATGATATTTTACTGCATACAGTCCAGGCTGTTTCTGTGCCACGATTCGTTTGTTTTCTGTCTGAAGTTCACCGTCGGCTGCTTTTTCTGTACCGGAAACAGCAAGGTTCAGATCCAGTTTTTCATTTTTCTTTACTTCTTCGAGTTTCTCCAGAAATGCCTTCACATAGCCTTCGCTTCCCAGTTTTTCCTGCATATAACGTGTTCTGGCTTTTCCGCGGTTCTCATAGTTTCCGTATGCCAGGAAGGTATTGACCATCGCCTGCACATAATACAGGATCTGTGACGGCTCTACGTTTTCTGCCACTTTCACACCCATGCGTGGATTGTTGCCCAGTCCGCCCGCACTATATACGGTAAATGTTCCGTCCTCTGCTGCTACAAATCCAAGATCACGGAAGGTCGCATGTGTCACATTGGCCGGAGAATTGGAAAATCCGACTTTCAGTTTTCGCGGCATGGTCACTTTATCTGCGTTTTTCAGAAGATAATCAGACACAGCCTCTGCATACGGCAGTACGTCAAAATATTCTCCCATTTCTACGCCGGAAAGCGGAGAGCACATCACATTTCGCGGGAAATCTCCGCCACCGCCTTTTGTGATGATACCGACATCCACTGCTTTTTCCATGATATCACAGACGCTGTCTTTGTCCAGATCATGCAACTGCACTGCCTGGCAAGTCGTAAAATGTGCTTTGTCCACATGATACTGTTCTACCATCTCTGCGATAAATTTCAGTTTTTCTTTTGTCAGTCTTCCGCCCGGCATACGCAGACGCAGCATGCTTGCCTCGCCGCCTTTCTGGGCATAGCTTCCGTATCCTCCGGAAAATCCTTTGTATTCTTTCACGCTTACTTCTTTCGCATAAAATTTTTCTGTCATCTCCCTGAATTTGGGAAGAGATGCTCTCCATTCCTGAATCAGCTGTTCCATACTTGTTCTCCTCATATTATTTATTCTTTTGTGTTAAACAAATGATGTTATAAAGATACTCCTGAGCAGATTTTCACTCCTGCCACCGCTTAGTGCTCCGTGCAGTTGAAGCGGGGGAATGCTTCTCTGCGATAAAGTTATACAAATTGCTTTTTGCAGAGTAAGACACTCAATTTTACATCACGCTTTCTTTATACCATAATTTCAGTATGTTTCATAGGTATTATTTGAAATTCTTTTAAATTTCTCCGAAAATCATCGGACGTTTCGGTGGTTGCGTCTCGGAAAACCGGTATGCACGCAGGAATCTCTCTTCTGCCTGCCCGGCTTTTTCCTGATCATTTGCATGCAGAACCGCCAGTGTCTCGCCTTTTTCGACATAATCTCCGACTTTCTTTTTCAGCTCCAGTCCTACCGAAAGGTCGATCACACTGTCTTTTGTCTCTCTTCCGCCGCCAAGAAGCAGGGAGCAGACTCCGATTTCATCACACTGGATATGAGAAATATAGCCGCTCTGCGGCGATGGTACTGCAATCTGCATAGAGGCTGCAGGCAGTTTCTCCGGATGAGAAACTTCTTCTCCTGTGCCGCCCTGTGCTTTGACAAATGCTTCCAGTTTTCTAAGTGCATCTCCATTCTGGATGGACTGCCGCAGCATTTTTTCTGCGGAAGCGACATCCTCTGCCTTTTTGCCGGCGATCAGCATCCGGCTTCCGAGTGCCAGAACCAGCTCCGTGAAATCTTCCGGGCCGCTGCCGTTCAAAGTTGCGATCGCTTCCTTTACTTCCAGAGCATTTCCGATTGCATAACCAAGCGGCTGATCCATATCAGTGATCAGTGCATGCATCTGACGCCCTGCATTTTTGCCGATCGTCACCATCTCTTCTGCCAGAGCAAACGCATCTTCTTCGCTTTTCATAAAAGCTCCGCTTCCGGTCTTGACATCCAGAACAATTGCATCGGCACCGGCAGCCAGTTTCTTGCTCATAATCGAGCTGGCGATCAGTGAAAGATTGTCCACGGTCGCCGTCACATCCCGCAGGGCATAGAGTTTTTTGTCAGCCGGAGCCAGATCTGCCGTCTGTCCCATGATCGAAATGCCGATCGTATTGACATTCTTTATAAATGTTTCCACCGGGATTGCCGTTGAAAATCCGGAAAAACTCTCCAACTTGTCGATCGTGCCGCCGGTATGCCCAAGGCCTCTGCCGCTCATTTTCGCTACCGGAATTCCGCAGGAAGCTACAAGCGGAACAAGTGCCAGCGATGTCTTGTCCCCAACACCTCCTGTCGAATGCTTGTCAACTTTAATCCCATGGATTGCCGAAAGATCCAGCCGCTCTCCGCTGTCCGCCATGGCAAGCGTCAGATTTAAGGTTTCCTGTTCATTCATCCCTCGAAAATAAATCGCCATCATCAGTGCAGACATCTGATAATCTGGAATTTCCCCATTTGTATAACTTCGGATCATCCAGTCGATTTCTTCTTTTGCTAATCTTTCCCCATCTCGCTTTTTCCTGATCAGATCATACATTCTCATAATAAAACCCCCAATCTGCGGAAAAAATCTGATATCCTGCACCTCTGCAGTCCGCCGGAAGCTGTATCAGACCAAACGCACAAAACGCCGGCTTTCGCCAGCGTTTTGCTTACTTAGTTAAAATATACCATTTCATCTGCCGGCGGTTCGCACGGTTCTACCTTGCTTGCATACAGCACAGGACCTTTTCCGCGATAAAACTTATCGTATTCAAATGCTACCCTTGCAGTGACCATAACCCACTGTCCATGTTTCAGCTGCGGAGCGATCGGACTCTTACAGATGTAGCCGATCATCTGCATATCATCTGCACAGCAGGTCATCGCTTTTCTTCCCGGCACAAAATAAGGTGCCTCTTTGTTTTTGCTCTTCATGGCACGAGCCTTGAACTTCACCGTTTTCCCCACGTATTTGTCCGGATGGTCATCCATATCCACATAGAAGATACCGTAATCCACATCTTCTATTTCGATAATCGGAGCATCCATATCGTACGGCGTGTTTTCCTCAAACAGGTCGATCAGTTCACCATCCTCATCCTCAAAGCTGATATCACAGGAAGGATTGACAACCTTGATGCCTCTTCGATAATTGGTCAGCGGATCACTTGATTTACAGCGATTGAAGATCACCATATCTGCATTCTGCACCATCTCTGAGAACAGAGACTGCATATTTGCACGGTAAATCTGATAGCTGCTGCCGTCTACGATCACGATCTCCTGAGAAATGCCCCATCCAAGCGGCAGTTTCATCGCACGCAGTTTGTTGACACCCCAGAGCGGATTGTACTCAAGCAGCACTCGCTCCGGATGATATTTGCGATGCAGAACACGGAGGTTCTCAAATGTAAAATCCTCCGGCTCTTCAATCTTCTCGACAACCGTGTTGTATTTCAGAAGTTCTTTCTCGTCGTACTCCTCCTCACCCTCTTCGCAGGTGATCAGAAGTGTTGTTCCTTCTATTTGAAAGTAATCCTGTTTCGCAGTAAAATCCAGAAAAGAAGTTTTGCCGCTCTCCAGGACACCGGTCACAAGATAAACCGGTGTTGAAATATTAAAATCACTCATCTTTTTTTACCTTGTTCCTTATTTCGCAAACCACAGCTGCTCTAATTTTGCTTCATCCAGTTTGGAACCGATCACGCAGATACGTCCTGTGTATTCTGCACTTCCCTCACGGATATCCACTTCTTCCGGAACCATGTCAAAATAAGTCCAGACACCGTCTTCGCTCTCCAGCATACCTTTTGCACGCAGGATCATTCCGTAAGAATCGTCTTCTGACAGAGTTTTCAGAATCTTTTCAATCTCTTCACGGCTGTATTTACGGACGGTTTCCTTACCCCAGCTTGTAAATACCTCATCTGCGTGATGATGCTCATGCTCTTCATGATCGTGGTCATGGCAGCCGCAGGTGCAGCCCTCTCCATGGTCATGATGATGCTCATGCTCTTCATGGTCATGGTCGTGATGATGTTCATGATCACAGCAATGGTCATGCTCTTCTTCTACATGAGAAAGGTCGATCTTCATTCCTTCGATCGTGTCCAGGATCTTCTGTCCACCCAGATCTTCCACCGGTGTTGTGATGATCGTAGCATCCGGATTCAGTTCACGGATCAGTTCGATGGCAGCTTCGATTTTTTCCGGTGTTGCCTTTTTTGTATCAGTACGGCTCAGAATGATCGTGCCGGCTGCTTCTACCTGATTCTTGAAGAATTCACCAAAGTTCTTCAGATACATTTTGCATTTCAGAACATCGACAACCGTAACGGCACTGTTCAGTTTCACTTCTCCGTCTGCTTCCAAATGCAGATTTTCAACTGCATGGATAACGTCAGAAAGTTTGCCGACACCTGACGGCTCGATCACGATGCGGTCCGGGTGATATTTCTCTACCACTTCTTTCAAAGCAGTTCCGAAATCTCCTACCAGAGAGCAGCAGATGCAGCCGGAATTCATTTCCTTGATCTCGATTCCTGCATCTTTCAAAAATCCACCGTCAATACCGATCTCGCCGAATTCATTCTCAATCAATACCACCTGCTGTCCTTTAAATGCATCCTGTAACAGTTTTTTGATCAGGGTCGTTTTACCTGCACCCAAAAAACCGGAAATAATATCAATCTTTACCATAATAACTTCTACATCTCCTTTATCCATTTCGTCCATCCATCGGACGACATTCTGCCCCGATTATACAACCTGATTTTGATTCTGTAAAGCAGACACCAGATTTGTCAGGCATTCAGAATGGCATTTATTTTCTCATCTTTTTCTTCTTTTGTGATAATGCCCATCTCAAACTGCTGCTCGATTTTTTTGATCTCTTCAAAATTTTCTACTTTTTTCCTGGCAATATTCAACTTCTGCTCATATTCTTCCTTAGAAATAATTTCCATGGCAAGTGCTTTGTCGAGAACGCCTTTTTCCTGTTCAAAAGACTCTTCCGCTTTTGTCTTCTCACGAAGAAGTGTATTCTGTTTTGCTCTCTTCTCTACTTCCGCCAGCTGATTTTCCAGCTCCTTTTTCTTTGCCTGATCCTGTTTGATGATCGTCAGGAAATCAGAAACATCAAACACCGGCTCTTCGTCCTCATCAGATTCTTCTGCAACTTTATCTTCTGCCGGCTCTTCGGATACTTCTTTTTCTTCGTCGATCGTTTCTGCTGTATCTTCTGCTTTCACTTCATCGATGGTTTCATCAGCTGCTTCTTCTTTTGCTTCATCGACCGTTTCAGCTGCTGCTTCTGCCTTTACTTCGTCAATTGCTTCTTCCTTCACTTCATCGATCACTTCTGAAGGTTCTGTTGCTTCGGTTGTTTCAGCTTCGGTTGTTTCAGCTTCGGCTGCTTCATTTTCTGCTGTTTCCGGTTCTGCATCATCCATATCTGCTACAAATTCTGCATATTTCTTTCCGATCTGCAGATACTGTGCATCCATTTCTTTCTCTAATTCACGGATCTGTCTTTTCAGACCGGTGATCTCCATTGTATCCTGTACACTTGTCTCAACAACTGTTTTTACATTGTTTGCTGATGCGGCAATGTTTTCTCCTACATCCTGTACCTTTTTTAAAGCTTTGTCAAAAAATCCCATGATATCAACCCCTGTCTTATTGTGTGTAAATGCACATCGATTCTGCTAAGTAAATATCATCCAAACCGACCAGAATCGCATGCCAAGTCTCGCATACGTTCGACTTGATTTTAGAGTTCTATGTCTAATATAACACACCCGAATCATTCTAACAAGTCCAAAGGCGTACACCGGAGAAAAAAGCACAGCCAATTTTTGATTCCTGAACTCAACACAAATTACGGTCAACAAGTGGGACTTCTCTTTTGTGCAAACTGCACGAAAAAAAGCACCGTCCCCGATGCTCTCTACTTGTCATCCAAAACAGTGCTTTTATAGTGCGCGATCAGGGGTTCGAACCCTGGACACCCTGATTAAGAGTCAGGTGCTCTGCCAGCTGAGCTAATCGCGCATATCTTGTGTTGCGTTACCTTGAACGCAAGATATATTATAATATACGGTTTTACAAATTGCAAGCTTTTTTTTAAGTTTTTTTATAGTTTTTTTAAGAAAGAACACTTGAACTAATTTTCCGTGCCTTTTATAATTAGAAGTAACTCGTTTTTTAAACATTTTATAAGGGGGATGCCCATGAATCTGGAGAAACAAAACAAATCGGATGATGACATCAAGAAAAATAAATTTACGGCCAATAACCGTTATTTTACAATCTGTATTTATACGATGTTTGTCATCTTTTTCGGTGCGATCATCATCAATCTGATCACATCCTGGAACACGACACTGAAAAATATTGAAAAAGGTCTGGCTGTTCTGATGCCGTTTATCATCGGTGCTCTGATTGCCTACATACTGAACCCGGCAGTTGCCCGCTTTTACAAGCTGTTCCGTGATAAATGTAAGATTAAAAGTGATGCTCTTTGTAAGATCCTGGCGATCATCACTGCTTATGTTCTTGTGATCGGCATCATTGTGATCGTACTTTTCGGTGTTATCCCGCAGATTATCACCAGTTTGACGGATCTGGTCAATTTTATTCCGACTGCGGCACAGCAGCTTTATCATTTCTTTGATACTTTAGAAGAGCGTTTCCCTTCGCTGGATACGGAAGTGCTGAGAAATACGATCAACAATGCGATCCCGAACTTTATCAACTATGCGAAGGATTTTGCCGCAAATATGATACCGGCACTGTATTCGATCTCCATGTCCATCCTTAAATGGGTGCTGAACCTCTTTATTGCGATCATGGTTTCCATTTATATGCTGGCTGACAAACGACCTCTGATCAATTCCTGTAAAGCTGTTGTCTATGCATTTGTCCCGGTAAAATATATCCAGCTGATCCTGGATGTTTCTGCAGAAGCCAATCGTCTGTTCAGCAGTTTTATCGTCGGAAAGGCGATCGACTCTACGATCATCGGAGTGCTCTGTTTTGTACTGATGCTGATCCTGAGACTTCCTTATGCCGTGCTGATCAGCGTAATCGTCGGAATCACAAACATGATCCCTTATTTTGGTCCATTCATCGGTGCCATTCCAAGTGCGATCATCCTGCTTTTTATCAGTCCGCTCAAAGCCGTGATCTTTGTTGTCATGGTATTTGTATTACAGCAGTTTGACGGTCTGATCCTCGGACCGAAAATCCTCGGAGATTCTACCGGTCTGAAGCCGCTGTGGATCATCTTCGCCATCACGGTCGGCGGCAGTATTGCCGGGGTCCTTGGTATGTTCCTCGGTGTTCCGGCAGTCGCATTTATACGCTATCTGATCCAGCGTCTTATCAACCATCAGCTTCAAAAGCGTGACGAATCACTTCCGGAACATCTGCAGCCGTTTGAGTTTGATGGTACAAAGCACTGATATAAAGTAAAAATCTGCTGGCCGCCTGCGGAAAATCGAAAACGTTCCACATCAAAAAATAGTTCGAAACAACATAAGGCGTTTACACCGGAAATTCTCCGCTGTAAACGCCTTCTTTTTATTTTTTCTTTTTTTCATCCCCGATCAGGTGCTTTACTTCCTGAAAAGATTTCTGCATGGTCACCAGTTTCTTGTTCAGCTTTTTCTTTTCATAGACTGCCATGCCAATGCGATCACGAACATTCTGTCTTCGTGCCATTTTTCCTCCACCGAACGAAACGGATAGTCCGGTTTCTATTTCGTTTCTATATAATATGACATCTGTTTACCGGCTGATGATCATTTTATAGATTGGATTTCCCATACTTGAGAATTTTTCTTCGTACTCGGTCATCACGTTGCCTTCATTCATGTTTTCATCATGATGCAGGTCAAAGGTGCAGCCGTCCAAGTTCCAGCCGGCGATCTCCCTTTGTTCCAGTGCAAAATCAAACAGTCCGCGATTATCGGTCTTGAATTCTACTTTGCCATCCGGCACAAGGATCTGGTCATAGCGTGCCAGAAATTCTTTTGACGGCAGTCTGCGTCTTGCATGGCGATCCTTCGGCCATGGATCTGAGAAATTCAGGTAGATCTTTGCCACTTCGTCTTTTGCAAAGATTTCCGGAAGTTCACTGGCATCGATACACAGATAGAGCAGATTCGGCAGGGCTTCTTCTGTCGGAAGCTGCTCTCTTTTCTGTACGGCACGCAGAAGAACGCTCGTATAACGCTCGATTCCGATGTAGTTGATCTGTGGGTTTCTCTTTGCCATCTCAGTGATAAACTGCCCTTTTCCCATCCCAACTTCGATATGGATCGGATTTTCATTTCCAAATACCGTATTCCATTTTCCTTTTTTATCTGCCGCTTCCTTGATTACCCAGTCACAGTTTCTGATCACTTCATCCGCTCCCGGTATATTTCTTAAACGCATTTATTTTCCTCCAATTTTATGTTTGTGCAAGCACATCGTGCTTTCAGGCTTTTGACCCTGGCATTTATGACATTGAGATTTGTCAGTAACTGATGCCATACGGATTGTTCCGTACTGCGTACTCTCACAAGCAAGCTTGCATCGTCTTTTTGACCTTTTGGCCCTGGCATCATATAAATTTTATATACTAGGTATCACTGACTTTCTTCTGAGTTATACCCATGTATTCTATCATATCCATTCTAATTGTGCAAAACAACCATAAAATTTTTTTATTTTTTTGAGAATTTTGCATATGGAAATCAAGTGGAAATCGTGTATAATGTAAGCTGTCAGATGGAGTGAAAAAAGGACTACCTATTATAATAGGTATCTGTAAACATGATTTTACGGTTGTCTGGCAATAATCATATAAGGGCAGAAGTGTCAGGGCAATAAACTTCTGCAGTTTTTTTGTGGGCTGAGCTGTGCTTTTGCATATGTTCAGCTTGAATTTCAAAGCTGCAACTATACTATACTAAAGGAGGGATGCACATGGATCTCGTCATCAAGCGTCTGTCTTCAATCGAAGAGGCCTCAGCCGGTATCATTGAGGCTGCCGAGAACGAAAAGAAGGCACTGGAACAGCAGATGCGTGAACGTATTCAGGCATTTGATGAAGAGGCTGAGAAAGCTACGCAGGAGAAGCTTGATCAGATTCGTTCCAGCTTAAATGAAGAAATGCAAAAAAGTCTTGCCGATCTGCAGAAAGCAACTGAAGATTCGATTCAGGCAATCGAAAATGATTACAATCAGAATCATGAAAAGCTTGCTGCCGGATTGATCGCAAAAATGATCGAGGAGTAAAATTATGGGAAATCTGTTAGCCTACAGCGGTACAGCGACCAAGATTCGCGGTATGCGAAGGAAGCTTCTGACCGCTAAAGATTTTCAGCATCTCGCCTCTTTGACATCCGTTTCCGATGCCATCGGATTTCTGAAAACAAAGTCCGCTTATGCTGGTATTTTCGCAAATTCCAACGAAAATTCCCTGCACCGCGGAGAGATCGAGAAAATGCTCACAAACGCAATCTACACGGATTTCCAGAGTATCTACCGTTTCGCAACCATACATCAGCGTAAAATCCTGGATCTGTACTTCCGCAGATACGAGATCGGACTTCTGAAAACCTGTATGCGAATGGTATTTGACCACAGAGATGTTGAATTGAATTTCGATATTTTCAAAGATTTCTTTGAAAAACACTCGGACATCAATTTGACCGCTCTTTCCAACTGTAAAACTCTGGATGAGTTTGTAAGCCTTCTGAAAGGAAGCATCTACTATCGTCCTTTATCTCTTCTCTCCGGTCTGTCCGAACCTACTTTGTGGGATTACGAGATGGCACTTGACCTGTGCTATTTCAAATGGTTCTGGGACAGCCGCAAAAAGGTTCTGACTCGTGACGAAGAAAGAATCTTTATGGACGATTACGGTGTCAAAATGGATTTGCTGAACATACGTTGGATTTATCGTTCCAAGCATTTTTACAACATGAGCAATGCGGACGTCTATGCACATCTGATCGGTATCCAATACCGTCTTCAGACCTCTCAGATCAAAGAGATGGTCGAAGCTACAACTACAGATGAACTGACCGCAGCCATCAGAAATACTTACTACGGACGACATTTCCCGGAGGAAGCAAAACTTTCACTGGACGATGCCTATTATCAGATCCGTTATCGTGTTCAGCGTAAGAACGCAAAGGAGGATCCATTCTCCATTGCAGTTATCATTTCATATCTCTATGAGAAAGAACATGAGGTTGACGACCTCACAACCACGCTTGAGTGCATCCGATACGGTCTTCCGACCAGTGAGACGCAAAAATATATTTCAAATCTGAAAAGGGGGTGTAATCGTTGATTGAGAAAATGAAATTTCTGAGCGTTACCGGTCCGAAAGAAGACATCGACCGTGTGGTGAATGACTATTTATCCAAATACGAAATTCATCTGGAAAATGCTCTTTCTGAGCTTAAGACTGTCAAGTCTCTTCGTCCTTATATTGAGATCAATCCTTATAAAGACAAGCTTACAAAAGCAGAAGAATTCGCTTCCATGCTCGGTACGGATAAAAATCAGGAAAACCCAACCGGCACTATTTCGATTGAAGAAGCTTCTGAGACTCTCGCAACTCTGGAAAGCAAATTTTCTGATATTTATACAAGAACCAATGCTCTGGAAGCAAAGAAGGAAGATCTGAAAGCTTCTTATGAACGTTTAAGACCGTTCCTTGGATTCGATTTTGATATTCACAGCGTACTGCAGTTTAAGTTTATCAAATATCGTTTCGGTAAGATCACACGCGATTACTACAAAAAACTGGAGCACTATGTCTACGAAAATCTGGACACCGTGTTCTATCGCTGCAGCGAAGATGAGCAGTATGTATGGGGTGTTTACTTTGTGCCGGCGGGCAGAGCCGGACAGATCGATGCCGTATTTTCTTCCCTGCACTTTGAACGCATCCACCTTCCGGATGAATACGAAGGTATTCCACAGGAAGTCGGTACAAAACTTCAGTCTGATATCCATGATCTTGATGTCCAGCTTCAGGAGTGCCGTGAAGAAAGTGCGAAACTGCTCAACGAGTACAAAAACAAAGTCCTGCTTTGCAGAGACAAATTCCGTTCACTCACTTCAAACTTTGATGTGCGTAAACTTGCAGCCTGCACAAAAGAAGGTAAACAGGTCTTCTACATTCTGTGTGGCTGGATGACGGAAAGCGATGCCGCTCGTTTTGAAAAAGACGTAGCCGATGACAAGAATCTGTTCTGTCTGATCGAAAGCAATGAAGATCAGGATAAAGACAGCACACTGACACCGCCTACCAAATTGAAAAACCCTGGTATCTTCCGTCCGTTTGAATTATTCGTTCGTATGTACGGTCTTCCGTCTTACAATGAGATCGACCCGACCATCTTCGTAGCACTGACCTATTCCTTTATTTTCGGTGCCATGTTCGGTGATGTCGGTCAGGGACTCTGCCTGGTGATCGGCGGTGCCCTGCTCTACCATTTCAAAAAAATGGAACTCGCAGCATGCTTAAGCAGTGCCGGAGTCTTCTCTACGATCTTCGGTTTCCTGTTCGGCAGTTTCTTCGGTTTTGAGGATGTCATACCTGCACTCTGGATGCATCCGAAGGATGCAATGACAACGCTTCCGTTTATCGGTACTATGAACACCGCTTTCGTTGTTGCCATCGCATTTGGTATGTTCCTGATCCTGACAACGATGGTTCTGCATATTATCAATGCAGTCCGCAGAAAAGATGCTGAGAACATCTTCTTTGATACAAACGGTATCGCCGGTTTTGTATTCTACGGTGCGATCGTTGCAGTCGTTTTCTTATTTATGACAGGTCATGCCATCCCGGCAGCCGGTGTTCTGGTGGTTATGTTCCTCATTCCGCTGATCCTGATCGGCTTCAAAGAGCCGCTCGGTAAACTGGTCGAGAAAAAAGCAGATGCTATGCCAAAAGAAAAAGGCATGTTCCTTGTAACTGCATTTTTCGAACTGTTTGATGTATTACTGAGCTACTTCTCCAACACGCTGTCTTTCGTGCGTATCGGTGCTTTCGCCGTCAGCCACGCAGCTATGATGGAAGTAGTCCTGATGCTTGCCGGAGCCGAATCCGGAAACATCAACTGGATCGTTATCGTACTTGGTAACGTTTTTGTATGTGCAATGGAGGGTCTGATCGTTGGTATCCAGGTACTTCGTCTGGAATACTACGAAATGTTCAGCCGTTTCTATAAAGGCGAAGGACATCCATTCACACCATTTGTTAAAAAATCCGTTGATTAACATTTAAAAGCAAAATAACGGAAATAAAATATTTTATATTTGTGAGTTCATAATCACACACGATTAAGGAGGAAATTACTATGTCAACTATTACAAAATTCATTTTTATCGCAGCACTGCTTCTGAGCATCGTCGTACCAACCGCAGCATTTCTGATCGGTGAAAAGAACCGTGGACGCTTCAAAACCACACTTGGCATCAACTGCTTCCTCTTCTTTGGAACCATGGCTCTTGCCGTTATCATGATCTTCACAGGCGACGGTTCTGTAGCACTGGCAGCTGATACTGCTTCTGCATCTGCAAGCGGTCTGGCAGCTGGTATGGGTTATCTGGCAGCTGCACTGGTAACCGGTCTTTCCTGTATCGGTGGTGGTATCGCCGTTGCAAACGCAGCAAGTTCTGCTCTGGGTGCTATCAGTGAAGACGGAAGCATCTTTGGTAAATCCATGATCTTCGTAGCCATGGCCGAAGGTATCGCTCTGTACGGTCTGATCATCTCCTTCATGATCCTTGGTAAACTTTAATTTCCTGTTCGCATATCAGGAGGCAATTAATTTATGAAAATGTTCTTAATCAGTGATAACGTCGATACTCTGACCGGCATGCGTCTGGCAGGCGTAGAAGGCTGTATCGTGCACGAACGTGCGGAACTTCGTAAAGCACTGGAAGACGCGATTGCCAATAAAGAAAACGGTATTATTCTCCTGACCGAAAAATTCGGTCGGGAGTTTCCGGATATTATTGATGATGTCCGCTTAAACCGCCGTCTTCCACTTCTTATCGAAATCCCTGACCGCCACGGTACCGGCCGCAAACCGGACTTTATCACTTCCTATGTAAGCGAAGCAATCGGAATAAAATTATAAAGAAGGTGAGATATTTTGACTACGGAAGAAAAGCTTAAATATTTTGAAGAATCTTCTCTGGAAGAGGCCAGAAAACAGGCTTCTGCCATGATCGAAGAATATAAAGTAAATCTGGACAAGGTAGAAAAAGAACACAAAGCAACCACACTTCGCCAGTCTGATTTACAGTTAAAAACAGAAAGCGACAATCTGAAGAGAAATAACAATATGGCTCTTTCCAAAGAGCAGCTTCAGATCAAGCGTAAGATCACACAGAAACAGAATGAACTGAAAGAAAAGCTTTTTGTCGAAGTAAAACAGCTGCTTGAAGATTACATGACTACTTCAGCATATCAGCAGCTGCTGATCAAACAGATCAAAAACATTCAGAAAGAGGCCGGTTCCGGAAAACTGATCCTTTACATTGACCCTGCAGACTCCGACAAACGTTCCAGTCTCCAGGTCGCAACCGGAGCTCCTGTTACCGTTTCTGAATATTCCTTTATGGGCGGCACAAGAGCCGTTCTTCAGGATCGCAACATCCTGATCGACAATTCTTTCGCTTCCAAACTGGAAAAGTTAAAAGCAGACTTCTCATTTAACGGAGGTGCTACAAATGCATAAAACAGGTACTATTTACGGCATTAACGGTCCTGTTATTTACCTGAAAGGCAACACAGGATTTCAGATGGCTGAAATGGTCTACGTCGGAAAAGAACGTCTGGTAGGCGAAGTTATCCGTCTGACAAACGATATCACGACCATTCAGGTCTTCGAGGAAACCACAGGACTTCGTCCTGGTGACCCGGTAGAAGCTACCGGCGATGCTATTTCCGTAACACTTGGCCCTGGTATCCTCAACAATATTTTTGACGGTATCGAGCGTCCGTTAAGTGAGATCGCAAAATCCTCCGGTAAATACATCAGCCGTGGTGTCAGCGTTGATTCTTTGGATACGGAGAAAAAATGGCAGACACATATCACCGTAAAACCGGGTGAATTTGTTTCTGGCGGCACGATCATCGCAGAAGTTCAGGAAACACAGGCAATCGTCCACAAATCCATGGTTCCTCCGAACATTTCCGGTACTGTGCTGGAAGTTGCAATGGATGGAGAATACACGATCAACGAACCGATCGTAACCGTTCAGCTTGCAAACGGAAAAGAAGAAAAACTGACACTGGCCCAGAAATGGCCGATCCGTGTTCCGCGTCCGACTGCTGCAAGATTCGCAGCAAGCAAACCGCTGATTACCGGACAGCGTATCCTCGATACTCTGTTCCCGATCGCCAAAGGTGGTACTGCTGCTATCCCTGGCGGTTTCGGTACCGGAAAAACCATGACACAGCATCAGATCGCCAAATGGTCCAACGCCGACATCATCATCTACATCGGCTGCGGTGAGCGTGGTAACGAGATGACACAGGTTCTGGAAGAGTTCTCTGAACTGGTTGACCCAAGAAGCGGCAAACCTCTGATGGATCGTACTACTCTGATCGCCAATACTTCCAACATGCCGGTAGCTGCCCGTGAGGCTTCTATCTATACCGGTATCACACTGGCTGAGTATTACCGCGATATGGGTTACGACGTTGCGATCATGGCAGACTCCACTTCCCGTTGGGCTGAGGCACTTCGAGAGCTGTCCGGACGTCTGGAAGAAATGCCTGCAGAGGAAGGTTTCCCTGCTTACCTGGCATCCCGCCTTTCCGCTTTCTACGAGCGTGCCGGCATGATGCAGACCTTAAACGGCTCCGAAGGAAGTGTTTCCATCATCGGTGCGGTTTCCCCTCAGGGCGGTGACTTCTCCGAACCTGTCACACAGAATACCAAACGTTTCGTACGCTGCTTCTGGGGACTGGATAAATCCTTGGCATATGCAAGACATTTCCCGGCTATCCACTGGCTGACCAGTTACAGTGAATATGTAAATGACCTGGCACCATGGTACCGTGACAATGCCGACAAGAATTTCGTAGACGAACGAAATCAGCTGATGGCGATCCTGAACCAGGAAAGCAACCTGATGGAGATCGTAAAACTGATTGGTAGTGATGTACTTCCGGATGACCAGAAACTGACACTGGAGATCGCCAGAGTCATCCGTCTGGGATTCCTTCAGCAGAATGCATTCCACAAAGACGATACCTGTGTTCCGATCCGCAAACAGTTCCTGATGATGGACCTGATCCTGTATCTGAACACAAAGGCAAAAGCCCTGGTTACCATGGGTATGCCGATGTCCATTTTGAAAGAAAGCAACATTTTTGACCGCATCATTTCCGTGAAATACGATGTTCCAAATGACCGTCTGGATATGTTCGATGACTACCGCAAAGAAGTCGATCGTTTCTATGACGAAGTACTTGAAAAGAACGCTTAGGAGGAAAAGAAATGTCAATAGAATATTTAGGCCTGAACGAGATCAACGGCCCTCTGGTCGTTCTGGAAGGCGTGCAGAATGCCTCCTTTGAAGAAATCGTAGAGATCGTTGTGGATAACAACGAAAAGAAACTCGGTCGTATCGTAGAGCTCTACGAAGACAAAGCCGTTATCCAGGTATTTGAGGGAAATGAAGGTATGTCCCTTAAAAATACCCACACAAAGCTGACCGGACATCCGATGGAGCTTGCCGTATCACTGGACATCCTCGGCCGTACCTTCAATGGTATCGGACAGCCGATCGATGGTCTGGGTGATATCTATCCGGAAGCACACATCAATGTAAACGGTCTGCCGCTGAACCCGGTTACCCGTGAATATCCGCGTAACTACATTCGTACCGGTATTTCCGCGATCGATGGTCTGACCACTCTGATCCGCGGACAGAAGCTTCCGATTTTCTCCGGAAATGGTCTGCCACATGACCGTCTGGCAGCTCAGATCGTAAAACAGGCTTCTCTGGGTGATAATTCCGATGAAAAATTTGCGATCGTTTTCGCAGCTATGGGTGTTAAATATGACGTAGCAGAATTCTTCCGCAAGACTTTCGAAGAAAGCGGTGTTTCTGACCACGTAGTTATGTACCTGAACCTGGCAAACGACCCGGTTGTAGAGCGTCTGATCACACCGAAGGTTGCCCTCACCGCAGCAGAGTATCTGGCATTTGAAAAAGGCATGCACATCCTGGTTATCTTAACCGATATGACATCCTTTGCAGAGGCCATGCGTGAGGTTTCTTCCTCAAAAGGTGAGATTCCTTCTCGTAAAGGTTATCCTGGATACCTCTACAGTGAACTGGCTACAATCTACGAACGTGCCGGTATCGTAGAAGGCGTCGAAGGTTCTGTAACACAGATCCCGATTCTGACTATGCCGAATGATGATATTACACACCCGATCCCTGACCTGACTGGTTACATCACCGAAGGTCAGATCGTACTGGATCGTCAGCTGCACGGACAGGCAATCTACCCGCCGATCAACGTACTGCCTTCTCTGTCCCGTCTGATGAAGGACGGTATCGGTGCAGGTTACACAAGAGAAGATCATCAGGATGTTGCAAACCAGTTATTCTCCTGCTACGCAAAAGTTGGAGATGCAAGAGCCCTGGCATCCGTTATCGGTGAGGACGAACTTTCTCCTCTGGATAAAACCTATCTGAAATTCGGACAGGCATTCGAGCATACCTTTGTCGGACAGGGCGAGGACGAGAACCGTTCTATCGTTGAGACTCTTGATCTTGGCTGGAAACTTCTGCGTATGCTGCCAAGAGAAGAACTTGACCGTATCGATACGAAGATCCTGGATAAATATTATAACGAATAGAGGTGAGCCTATGGATCCGAATACCTTCCCTACGAAGGGCAATTTAATTCTGGCAAAAAACTCCCTCGCACTTGCCAAACAGGGCTATGTGCTGATGGACAAAAAAAGAAATATTCTGATCAGGGAACTTATGGGACTCATCCAGCAGGCCGAATCCATTCAGAAAGAAATTGATTCTACCTTCCGCATGGCATATGCTGCACTGCAGATGGCAAACATCAAACTGGGTATCAGCCTTGTGGAAGAAATCTCCTACTCCGTACCGGTTGAGGATTCGATCCGCATCCGCACAAGAAGTATCATGGGTACGGAGATCCCCCTGGTAGAAGCTGATACCAGACCTGCTTTCCCGACTTACGCTTACTACAGTACAAACATTGCACTGGACCAGGCAAAAGCCTCATTTGAAAAAGTAAAGCAGCTTTCCATCAAGCTTTCCATGATCGAAAATTCAGCTTACCGGCTGGCAAACAATATCAAAAAAACCCAGAAGCGTGCCAACGCTCTGAAAAATATTACCATCCCACGTTATACCGTTCTTACAAAAGACATTCAGAATGCACTGGAAGAAAAAGAGCGTGAAGAATTCACCCGACTGAAGGTCATCAAAAGAATGCAGAGCAAGAAGGCTTAACAAGTGGATTTCCCGAACCTGGCGGACAATTTTTTGTCCCCTGGGTTCTGTCTTTTTTCTCCCACAGTTCTCTCATATTTCAGACGTAAAATCTTTATTCAGGCAGAACACACTTAAGACCCGGAATGTGATCTCGGTCAGGTCTGCTGACATTTACCTGTCAGAATATGTGTTTTCTCTTGACTTTCTAAGCTAAATCTTGTAAAATTCTTATGTAATAATTTTGTAATATATTTAACATGATTTCAAAATCTTGATCTTCATGATTTTTAAAAGGAGCAATTTATGAAAAAGCAGATTATCGTTACCATGCTTTTAGCAGCAGCACTTGGCACAGTCAGTCCTTCTATGAAAGCGGAAGCAAAGTGGAGGGCAGATGCAAACGGCCGCTGGTATACCATCAAGGCTGCACCGGGCTACGCTGTTGGCTGGAAGCAGATCGGTAAATATACTTACTATTTTGAAAAAAACAAATACGCCGTAACCGGCTGGAAATTGATCGATAAAAAATGGTACTATTTTGATATAAAAGGCAGGCTGCTCGCCAATCGCTGGGTAGATGGATATTATCTTTCTGCTGACGGCTCCATGGCTGCAAGCACTGTCATTACCTCCGGGGATCAAAGTTACACGATTGATGCAAACGGAAACATTGTCAGGGATCCTTCTTCTTCAGACGGTTCTGACATCCTGATTCCCGGCGTGACGGAAAACAAAAATACCTGGGTAGAGAATGATGGTAAGTATTATTACTACAACTACAAAGGTAAACTTGCAAAAGGCTGGCTGCGTATCCGTGACAAAACTTATTATCTTAATACCGAAACTGGAGAACGTTACAGTGGCTGGCTCAAATACAACGGCAAATATTATTACTTTGATGCTGAAACCGGCCTGATGCTGAAAGGCTGGAACAAGATCGGCAACTATACATACTTCTTTAAAACAGACGGTTCTGCACCGAGAAAGTGGAAAAAGATCAAAGGCAAATATTATTACTTCGGTAAAAAGGGCCGTATGTACACCAACAGAATCATCAGCAAAAAGTATTATGTAAATGCCGCCGGTGAACGTACTTATGGTTTCGCTCAGATCGGTGCCGACACTTACTATTTCCATCCGACAACCGGAAAGATGATGACCGGCTGGGTACTGGTTGGCAGCAAATATTATTACTTTGATGCAAACGGTAAAATGGTCACCGATACCTGGATCGGCAAACGCTACCTGAAATCAAACGGTCAGATGGCAAAAAGCTGCTGGGTAGGTGCTTACTATATAAACAAAAAGGGAAACCGTACCAGAAAGACACGTTCTACCGGAATCTGGACACAGAAAGGCAAAACCTACTTCCTGGATTCCAATTACCAGAAAGCAAAAAACCAGTGGGTCGTTTCTGCAAGTGGCAGATATTATTATACAGATGAGAACGGCATTGTCCTCACCAACCAGTGGGTAGGCAATTATTATGTAGGAGAAACTGGTGCAAGAGTCACCAGCCAGAAACTGCAGATTGATGATAAGACTTACTATTTTACTTCCGACGGAAGCAAAGCAACCGGTATTGTTACCCTGAACGGCAAAACCTATTTATTTGACCGTAACGGAGTCATGGTTACAGGATGGTATAATAACAGCGTCGCAACGTTCTATTTTCTTCCGACAACCGGTGAAATGGTCAAGAGCCAGATCATGATCATTGACAACGTATTCTACTCTTTCGATGCAAATGGATATATGACTGACCAGAATGCTTCCGATTCCGATCTGACATTCGGTTCCAAAATTGCAGCTTATGCGACTCAGTTTATCGGAAATCCATATGTTTACGGCGGAACCAGCCTGACAAACGGTGCAGACTGCTCCGGTTTTACGCAGTCCGTCATGAGCCATTTTGGCATCAAGATCCCTCGTACCGCCGACCAGCAGGCAATCGGCTACGATGGCACAACAACCAAATATGCTACCGCAAAAATCATTTCCATCAACAATATCCAGCCCGGAGATCTGGTATTTTATTACCAGCCAATCTCACACGTTGGGCTTTACATCGGAAACGGGCTGATTGTACACGCCTCTACAGAGGCAGCTTACCCGGTGGGCGGTATTAAGACCTCACCATTTGACTTTGCTACGATCCGTGCGATTGTACGCTACTGGTAAGCAAATGCAGAGAGGTTTTAGAATGTGCAAATGAACGAATTCCTCGAAGGCACGCTCTCGCTACCTCACATTGGCAACGGTACATAACCGACCAAAATACGGTCGCTAAGTACCGGCCATGTTCGAGTACCTTCTTAGGAATTGTTCATTTTGCACATTGCCAAAAGTTCCTGGCTTGCCAGGAGTCGCTTAAGCGGAACAGTCCTTCAGGCCAAATTACAAAACACGAAAAAACAGAGACACTGTAACGGTAGTAAATT
>OGQG01000580.1_pt1 | contig 36070 bp, 32 predicted proteins | sample 1553201 | NCBI WGS metagenome assembly OGQG01 (sample SAMEA2579925, study PRJEB22360) | human gut metagenome | biome: human gut; feature: human-associated habitat; material: faeces | place: Denmark | collected 2008/2010
TCTCATTCAACTATTTATTTATAAACACTTAGATATGGCAAAGATAAACGACAATCAAGCAAAAAAGATTTATAAAGATTATTCGGAAGAAGTACAAAAATACATGTGGGAAGTTCACAAGTATATCAAGAAGAGATACAAAGCAATCGCACCCGAATGGTTAGGCAGCCTTGCAATGTTAGCAGACAATTATTCAATTTTTATACAATGCAGAGATGCAATAAAAAAAGATGGAATTATGGTAAACGACCGATTCGGTGCACAAATTAAACATCCACTTATCAAAGTACAAAATGATGCACAAATTCAAATAGTCAAGTTGATTGCAGAGTTCGGATTGACACCAAAAGCAGCGACCAAATTAAATGGTGATGATGTAGAAGAAGATGAAGAAAGCACAATTGAAACATTCCTTAATAATGATGTAGAAAAACGATAAACGATGAATAGATTAATAGATAATATTGAAGACTTGGAAACCTTTTTATACAAGGTGAAAAACAAAATTGATAATAGTGATAATAGAGATATTGCAATTGCATTAAAATCTGCATTAACTTCAATTTCAAGATACAACAGAATTAAACGTTTAATTAGTGAAGCAATAGGAATTGGATATGAATTTACGGAAGAAGAAATTGAAGATAAAATAAATGAGTTAACAGGTGAATAACAAATATGAACGCAACAACAGACATAACAAACACAACATACTACCAATACATAGAAGATGTATTAAACAACAAAGTTATTGCATGTAAGAGTATTAAACTTGCGTGCAATCGCTTTTTGTCATTTTTAGAAAAAGATGAATATTACTTTGATGATGCAGCAGTTCAACGTGTTATCAATTTTATTTCATTAATTCGTCATTATCTCGGAAAACACAACGGCAAGCCGTTTATATTGCAACCATGGCAAACACTTATAATTGCAAGCGTGTACGGATTCAGACACAAAAAAGATGATACAAGAGTTTGCCGTAATGCTTTTATACTAATGGCACGGAAAAACGGAAAATCCGCATTATGCGCTGCATTATCACTGTATCACTTGATAGCAGATAATGAAGCAGCAAGCGAAATATTTTTTGCAGCAAATTCACGTGAACAGGCAAAGATACTACTTTCAATTACTTCAAATTTTGCAAAGAGTTTAGATGCGAAAGGGAAAACAATAAGCGTTTATAGGGATTTAATTAAATTCAAAAACAATTTCATCAAAGTTGTTAGTTCTGATACTTCAAAACTTGATGGTTATAATCTAAGTTTTGCAATAATTGATGAAGAACACGAAGCGAAAGACAGCAAAATGATTGATATTATTAGTTCTTCAATGGGAATGAGAACACAACCACTATTGATTGAAATTTCAACAGCAGGATTCAACACATTCGGAATCTGCAAAGAAAAATACAATACATGCAAAGAGATATTGAACGGATTGAAAGAAGATGATAGTTTGCAAGCATTCATCTTTGAACTTGATGAATCCGATAATTGGGACGATAAAACTACATGGATTAAAGCGAATCCCAATTTAGATATTACTGTTACGACTGACTTCATCCAATCTGAAATCACGAAGGCAAAAAATACATCAAGTCTTGAAGTATCAGTACGAACCAAAAATTTAAATCAATGGTTATCCAGTTCTGAAATATGGATTGCCGACATACATATTATCAATGCTACACAAAAATTGAAAATTGAAGATTTTGCAGGATTCAATTGTTATGTTGGAGTCGATTTAAGTGCTGTTAGCGATTTAACAGCAGTTTCTTTTTTGATTGATATGGATGATAAATACTACTTCTTCAATAAGTACTATATACCCGAATCCGCATTATCAGACAATAGCAATAGCGAACTATATAAAAGATGGCAAAGGATGGGATTGCTAACCATTACAGAGGGCAACGTTACTGATTACGACTACATCACAGCGGATTTAATGCGTATCAATCAGATTGTTACAATTAATTCGATTGCATACGATACATGGAACTCAACACAATGGGCAATTGATGCAACAAGCAAAGGTTTACCGCTTCAACCATTTAGTCAAGCATTAGGCAACTTCAATCGTGCAACTAAAGAATTTGAACGATTAATTTTAAGCAATAAAATTGCAATAGATGATAATGAAATAACACGTTATTGTTTTAGAAATGTAAGTCTAAAATTCGACCATAACGACAACTGTAAACCTGTAAAAAGTGTTAGGCAAAACAAAATAGACGGAGTTATTGGAATGTTAGAAGCACTTGGGATAATGCTTCAAGAACCACAATATAATAATGAAATTTTCAGTTTATAATCTGATATTTATATACAAACACAAATAAGATGAATTTCAACATATTTAAGCGAAACAAACATAAAGAAGAAAGAGCATTGACATATTACAGTGATGCTCTAAACTTCAATAACTATTCATCATTTTCAGCAAATTATGCAATGCGATTATCAGCCGTTTATCGTGCGGTTGAATTAATTTCTGACAGCGTGGCAATGCTACCAATCTATGTACAATTTGAAGATTCGGACGGATTTAAAACGAGATACACGGAACACAATGCAAACAAGCTATTGAACAATCAACCTAATTCAATTATGACACGTTACCAATTCATAAAATTGTTATTAATAGATGTGATGTTAAGGGGAAATGCTTTCGCATATATCAAACGTGATGAAACGGGAAATGCAACAGAACTTGTTTATTTACGTCCCGATACAGTTACAATTGATTACAATGAATTAACACGTGAATTAAAATATAGATGCAATACGGTGACAGGAATAATTGAACCATGTAACATCATTCACCTTGTTAAATATTCAACAGATGGTATTCACGGAGTTTCAATACTTCAAAATGCAAAAAATACATTGGCATTGACAAGCGACACGGAAAAACAGGCTTCAAACTTTTTTAAATCGGGTTGTGCTTTGAGTGGAATTTTGAAAGTGCAGGGACAATTGTCGGATACGCAAAAACAACAAATAAAATCGTCTTGGAATAGTGCCTATAATGGTGAAGCGTCAGGACTTGCAGTAATTCAAGGTAACATGGACTATCAACAAATCAGCGTGAATGCAGCAGATGCACAATTACTTGAATCAAGATTGTTCAACGTCAGTGATATTGCACGTTTCTTTGGCATATCCCCTGTTTTGTTAGGTGATTTGAGCAAATCTTCATATTCAACATTAGAGCAATCACAACTGCAATTTTTAAGCCAAACATTGCAACCATACATCACAATGATTGAACAAGAATTTAGCCGCAAAATCTTCCGTCCATCCGAAATTAATCTATCAATCAACATTGATGAAAAAGCGTTGATAATGACGGATAAAGCAGCGTTAGCAAGTTATTATGTACAACTTCAACAAAACGGACTAATGACGGCAAACGAGATACGAAAAGAACTGGGATTGCCTGCAATTGAAAATGGTGATACGACTGTAATGCAAGCACAATATTTACAACAACAAAACAATAATATGGTTAATACAGATGTAGAAGATGATACAGAAAATTTATAAGAACACGGATTTACTATTTTCAATTTCGATTGGTGACAATGATAACATCATCAACATTAATGATATTGCTGAATTAACCATTGTATTTTATACTGATACTACCAATGTGGAAAACCATATTGTTGTAACTAAAGATGATATTATTAATAACAATCAAATCTTTATTGATAACACAAAATTAGACCTATTGAATGAAGGATTGCTAAAATATAACATTAAATTGAGATTCAACAACACTTCAATTGATGAACCTTTCGATATTGCAAAAACTGTTGAGACGGAATATTTCATCAAAAATGATAATTACAATGATTCTACTTGCACAGGTGGCACAACAGATTCATATAGCAAAAGTGAAATTGATTTGAAATTATCATTGAAAGCAAATTCAAGTGATGTATATTCAAAAGCAGAAACAAATGAAAGATTAGCAGACAAAGCAAACAAATCTGATTTGCCCGACATTTCAAACCTTGCAACAAAGGATGAATTGAAATTAAAAGCAAATACCAATGATGTATATACAAAATCAGAAGTTGATGCAAAATTTGATGATATTGAAGAAGTTGATTTAACCAATTATTATACTAAAATTGAAGTCGATGAAAAGATTGCAGATGCAGGAACGATTGATTTAAGCAACTATTACAAGAAAACAGAAGTAGATAACAAGCTATCAACTAAAGTTGATGTAGTTGAAGGAAAATCACTATCTACCAATGATTATACAGATGCAGATAAAACAAAACTTCAATCACTATCAAATTATGATGATACTTCAATCAGACAATTAATAACTACAAAAGCAGATGCAAACAACGTATATACAAAAAACGAAGTAGATGCAAAAATTGATGATGCAATTGCAGGTGAAGTTGATTTATCAGCTTATTACAAGAAGAATGAAATTGATAGCAAGTTATCAACTAAAGCAAACCTATCCGACATATCCGACATGGCGACTAAAACGGAACTGGCGACCAAAGCAAACATTAGTGATATACCCGATACTTCCAGTCTGGCGACAAAGACGGAATTAGCAGCAAAGGCAAATTCAAGTGATGTATATAGTAAGGACGAACTTTATACGAAGACAGAAATAGATGATTTGATAGCAAGTGCAGGAACGGGAACAGGAACGTCCATCACGGCAGACGTTCTTCAGTGGAACAACACAATAGCAAGTGAAGAACGTGCAGCATTATATAACAAGTTATTAAACAATATATATTCAAAAACAGCTTCATTCGTCTTTTTAGACTTAGCGGACGGTAACAGGAAATATATGCTAAACATCTCAAATATCTTAGATGAAGGTCTTTCAAGAAATGAATTAAAATTGTATGGTAGTACTATTTCATCATCTTCAACAACTGTTTCAATCTTCAATGTTGAAGTAATATTGAAAAAAGATGGTTCATTCACAATTAATAAAAAAACTTCTGAATTATACAACAAAGCAGAAGTTGATAGATTGCTTTCAATGACACAAGATTTAACAGCAATTGAAGCAAGAATTGCAGTATTAGAATCAGAAATAAAGAATCCGTCAGAAATGACCGTTGATTGCTCTAAATTTTAACAAAGATGAAATTAGAAAAGAAATTAAATATAAAATTAGATAATGTAATCATCAATAACATTGATATTGATGATTATGTTACTAAAGACGAATACAACACAAAAGTTGAAGAACTAAATACCACTAAAGAGGAATTAGATAATACAGAAATTGAATTATCAGAAACGAAAGAAACATTATCAGAAACCAAAGAGGAATTAGATAATACAAAAGTTGAATTAGATGAAGCAAACACAAAGATTGAAGAATTGAAAGGTTTATTAATTGATTGGTCGCAAATTGGTTATACTCAAATGCCGCAATTAATAAGTGATGGATTCGAATATGCAAAAATAATCGTATCTAATGCACCTTATTACAATGATAACACAACATTTGAAAACGATAGGCAATTAGTGTATTTTCCTACTATTGATTGGTCTAATGTTTCACGATTCAATTATAAGTTTGCAAATTGTAGTAGATTGCAATATGTAGGGAAAATCAATGGTAACAAAATGAATCCCAATTTTACATATACTTTTCAAAATTGCCCTGCACTACATACAATTGAATTATTAGAATTAGATTATGCAGTAATAAATTTCACAACATTCAACGGCACAGATTATTTAACCAATCTAACATGTACAAATTTAGGTAAAATCTTTTATTCAACCGTTTTCCAATTCGGTAACTTACAATATTGGAGTTACAATACAATGATAGATTCATTGTTGAATTATAGTTATGACAGAAGCGGTGAAACCGATATAATAACTATTGAATTACATGCGGACGCAAAAGCAAGACTAACAGATACAGACATTGCAGCAATCACGCTAAAAGGTTATACAATCGCATAATAATTTTAAATAAAACACAAACAAAAATGATACAATCAAATTACACTGTTCAAATTTTAGAAGCAGAAGCAGGTCACAAACTGACACAAAAGAAAGATGTAGATATTCTTCAAAGAGTTTTCACCAATAAGGTATTTTTATCCATAAATGACGATGCAAAAAACTGGAAAGAAATTTCAGACAGCGAAGCAGAATTATTGCAAACAAAGCAACGAGAAATAGCGAAACGATAACAATTTACTTTTCAATCTCTAATGATATTTATATATATAAAATAGTATCATAGGGATATGAAAAAAGACACAAACAAAGAGATAAGATATTTTAATGAAATAAGAGCTAATGAAGATTCAGAAAGCAGAAAAGTTGAAGGCTATGCAATTATATTCAACAGCGAAAGTGAGGATTTAGGATTTATTGAAACTATTGAAAAAGATGCAATAGATGATGAAGTTATTGCAAAATCAGATGTATTCGCACTAATGAACCACGATGATAAGCGAGGTATTTTAGCACGTTCAAGACGTGGCAAAGGTTCGTTGAAACTTTCAATTGATGATAGAGGGCTAAAGTATGAATTTGATGCACCTAAAACAGCACTGGGGAACGAGCTTTTAGAGATGTTAAGACGTAATGATATTAGTGCTTCTTCTTTTGCATTCACTGTTGCTAATGGTGGTGATGCATGGGAAAAGAGGGACGGAAAATATTACAGAACTATCAAAAAGATTGATAGACTATTCGATGTTTCACCCGTTTATAATCCCGCTTACAGTGAAACAACTGTTGCATGTAGAAGTTTCGATAACATATTAAAAATAGAATCTGATAATTTAACGCAATATTGGAATAAATTAGATGCAGAAATTGATTTAATCGAATAATTATATATAAAGTACAAACACAAATGAACAGTTTAGAAATCAGAGATAAGAAAGCACAATTGAAGCAAAGAATGAAAGACATTGTTTCAATCTGCAAGGCTGAAATTCGTGAAATGAACGAAGAAGAATTGAACGAATACAATGCAGCAAAAGAAGAAATTGCAAAATTAAATGCAGAATTAGAAGCATTAAAAGAAAAGTTGGCTAAATACGAATCAGACATTGATACAACAGATACACCAACAGAAGAAGTTGAAGAAAATAAAAGACACAACCAAAATAGTACTATGAAAGAATTTAAATTAGTAAAAGCAATTAATGATATTGCAAACAACAGACAATTGTCAGAAGAATATAAAAATTATATTGAAAGCGGTGCAGAAGAAATGCGCAAAGCAGGTTTATCTTATGCAGGACAAATTCAATTAAGAGCAGATGTAGTTGCAGGAACAGCAACGCAAGGTGCAGAATTGGTTGCAACTGACAAAGCACCAATTGTTGAAGCCATCAAAAACAATTTAGTGTTAACAGAAGCAGGTGCAACCTATATGACGAATTTAGTTGGTAATGTTTCAATTCCAACCTATGATGGTTCATCTTGTACATGGGCTGATGAAGTTGCAGCAGCAACAGACGGTGCAGGAACATTCGGAGAAGTTGAATTAAGTCCTAAACGTTTGACTTGTTTCGTAGACATTTCAAAACAAATGTTGAATCAATCTTCAAGTGATGTTGAAGCAATGTTAAGAAGCGATATTGTAAATGCAATCTCACAAAAATTGGAATCTACAATATTGGGCGATGGTGCAGGGACAACCAATTCTCCAGCAGGTATATTTAATACCGTAACTCCAACAGCAGGCGTTAAAGATTATGCAGGTGTATTGAAGATGGAAGAAGCATTTGAAGGAAAAACATACGGCAATAAAGTATGGATTGTTTCACCTTCTGTTAAATCAGCATTGAAAGCTAAAGACAAAGGAACTGATACAGGTAACTACTTAATTCAAAACGGAGAAATGGACGGTTATAAAGTTATTTGCTCTGCAAATGTTGCAAAAGACCATTTCGTTTTTGGTGATTTTTCTGATTTAGTTATTGCACAATGGGGAAGCATTGATTTAACTGTTGACCCTTATTCACAAGCAACAAACGGTAAAATTAGATTGGTAGTAAATGCGTACTTTGATGCAAAATTACGTAGAACTTCAAGCGTAGCAACTGCAAAAACCATTGCATAATAAATTAACTAATATAATATCAATATGTACTTGAATTTAGACATAGTAAAAAAGCATTTAAACATAGAAAAAGAATACACTTTAGATGATGAATATATTTTGAATTTAATGTGTGTTGCAGAAAATGCCGTTGAAAAGCATATTGATAATAAATTGCAGAATTTAGAAGATGAAGCAGGAAATCTACCTGCTTCTCTTTTACATGCAATAATGTTGTTAGTTGCAAATTTCTATGCAAACCGTGAAAGTGTTGCATTTGCTTCAAGTAGCGAAATTCCAACATCTTATAATTACTTACTTGATTTATTCAAAGATTATTCAACTAAAACTACTATATAATGCAAGCAGGACTACTGAAAGATATAATTGAATTTGAAAAGCGTGAATTGATAACAAACGAATTTAATGAACAAATGATTGAATATCATAAGTGTTTAACTACAAAAGCACAAGTTGAATATTCAGACGGTTCACGTGCGATTGAAAATGATGAAATGGTTGTAAATTACAGCCCTGTTTTCAATATCAGATACTACCATAACATCAACGAGACAATGCGCATTAAGTTCAATAATCAGTATTACAGAATTGTAAGCATTCAACCATTCAAACAATATCAATACAAAAAGATAATAAGTGAATTAATCAATGAATAGTAATGAACAATAATGAATTTACAGTTGATGCAAAACAGGTGATTGCGATGTTTAATGAATTTAATGCAAAGTTGAAGAAGAAAACATTTACAACTGCACTTCGAAAAGCAGCAAACATATTGCGAAAACAAACAATCACAAATTTACGTCAAGTTGTAAAACGTACAAGGTCTAAAAATAGATGGAACGGTAAAACGCTTGAAAGCGGAATCCGTATCAAGATTGCAAAATCAGCGCAAGCCGCAAAAGTGCATTTGATGGGTGATTTTCGATTGAAATTCTTTGAAATGGGAACGAGTGACAGACAAGTAACTAAAGCGAAAGGAAAGAAATTGAAAAAAGCAAGATACACGGGAAAAGTTGACGCAAAAAGGTTCTTTCAAAAGGCAAAACAAACAACGGAAACACAGGTATTCAACAGCATTGAACAACACTTGATTGATGTAATAAAAAAGATAAATGAGAAATATAAATGACAGGTATAAGCGTATTAAAATCAATTTATAAGCTATTGGTTGCAAATGAAGATTTGGTTGCAATAATTGATAATAAAATGTACCCTATCATCGCAAATGAAAATACAACATTTCCTTTTATTGTTTATCAACGTGATTCAATTTATGCGGAATACACAAAGGACTGGCGATGCAATGACAACATCAACATTAGTATCAACATAGCAGCAACAACATACAACCAAAGCATAGAGATTGCAGAATTAGTTAGAACAGCAATTGAAGGCAAACGAATAGACAATATTAATACAATTAGATTGATAAGTATGAATGAGGATTATTTAGAAGATACATATATTCAAAATCTTCAATTCAACGTGATTTATCAATTTTGATTGATATTTATATATAGAATAAAATACAAACAAAATATACAACCATGGCAGACACAAAATATATAAAAGGTGGGGATTTAATGTTGTTTCAAAAAAGCGGAAGTGGTTACACTGCATTTGCTTATGCGAAATCACATAGTTTGCAACTTGATGCGGATTCACTTGAAGTTTCTTCAAAAGATTCGGGAAAATGGAAACAATTCCTTACTACAAAACTATCATATACAATTAATGCAGAGCATTTGTTTACAGAAACAGACTATAATTCATTAGTTGAAAAGATGATTGCACGTGAACCGATTGAAATTTTATTTGCAATCGCTACAAATTCCAATGACGAGGACGGAAAGCCCGCAGAAGGTTGGACGGCTGGAAGTGGTTGGCGAGGTAGTGCGGTGATTACATCAATCAGTGTAAACGCAAATGACGGTGAAATTGCATCATATTCAGTTAGTTTACAAGGTTCTTCACCATTAACAAAACAAGCATAACAAGACAACATAACAGCACATTTCTTTTGATTGGGAAGAGTAAGCACTATTAGATAGTGTTTGCTCTTTTTTTATGTCTTAATCAGATATTTATATAAAAAGAAAATTGAAAATGAAATTGAACATAAAAGATACAGATATTGAATTAAAATACACAATCAGAGCATTATTTATTTTTGAAAAGATTGCAAATAAAACATTTACAACAACTTCATTAACTGATATGTATTTGTTGTTTTATTCATTAATTATTGCAAATCGTCCCGATATTGAATTAACGTTCGATGAACTGATTGATTTGTGCGATGAAGATATAACGTTATTCACTGATTTTACCACATGGTTAACAAAGGAGTTTGAAAAACAATCACAATTCAATAAAAAGAAAGAATCTAAAAAAAAAGCAACGAAGAAGATTTAACGATTGAAAAGTTGTTCCAATTAGTGGTGATTGAATATAAGATTTGCAGCATTGAATATTTCTTTGATAAGATGCAGTTTTACGAATTAAATACAATCTTATCTTCATTAAACAAGAGTATCAAAAACACATGGGAACAAACAAGAATGATTGCATATACAATCGCACAGTGTAATTCAACAAAACAACTTAAACCAACAGATATTCTGAAATTTGATTGGGATAATAACGACCACAAACAAGAAATAATAACAAAAGAAGATGTTGCAAGATTGAAAGAGAAAGCAACAACTTTTGCATCAAAATTAAACACAAAATAACAACATGGCTGATTTAGTAACACGCTTAATTTTAGATAACAAGCAGTTTAACAACAACATAGCGAAATCAAAACAAGAAACACAACAGTTTGAAAATGTATCTACAAAGATAACAGGCACGATTGGGAAATTTGCAGCAGGAATTGGAATCGCCATGGGCGCAACAGAAGCATTTAATAAGGTTATCCACTCATCCCAAACAATGGGGGACAGTTGGGACAATACTATTAACGCATGTAAGTCAGCGGTTGATGCATTTTTTCAATCATTAAGCACTGGAAACTGGGATGCGTTCAACAATGGTATTTTATCAACCATTAAGAATATGCGTGAATTGTCGGCATTGCGGGATTCGCTTGCAGATGCTAAATTATCAATGTCTTTCAATACCCGTGTTTTTGAAAGGGATTTTTCAAGATTGGAAGGAATTATTGATGATACTACAAAATCAAAAACAGAACGTGAAGCAGCATACAAAGAATTGCAATCATTGATAGCAAATTTCAATCGTGATGTAAACGATACACAAAAAGGGACAGAGACAACACTATTAAAAAGTTTAAGCGCACGTTTTGGAAGGAATGATTTTACATTGGAAGATATAAACAAATATATCGCAATCAACAACAACGATTTTTCAACAAGAGCCGAAAAGAAAGCATTGCAAGACTATCAGAAAAAGTTGCAAGAATTGAAAAAGAAGCAGTTCCATGCAACAACAATTGGTGGTGGCGTTTTTGGTGGTAGTGTCCAAATGGTTGAAGATAAAAATGTAACTAAACAGATTGAATTGTTTAAGGCGCAAAATGCAGAACTTGAAAAACAAAATATTCTAAACAATGACAATGACGAAGCAAGAAAGCAGATGATTGAAGATTATGAATATGCTTTAGAATTGCAACAAAAAGGGTACGAATATCAAAAGCGTTCATTAGAAAAACAGAACACAGTGTTAGGATTAAACAGTTCATCAACCAATAGTAAAAAAGATACCATTGTTGCAAAAGGTTCAATTGCAGAACTTGATAAACTGATTGCAGAAGCTAAAAAGAAATACAGTAATGCAGTGACGGATGCAGCGAGAACAGAAGCATTGAAATTGATTAAAGAGTTAGAACAAAAGAAAGTGGTATTGAATATTACTGCAAAATTCAACAGCAAAGATTTAGATGAATTGAAACTACCATCTTTAAAAACTGATAAACTTGATACTTCAAAAATCAAATTAGATACAATCAAACCTGCTATTACTGAAAATGATGTACAGGTTAACAATGACTATTTAGATTCGTTAAATGGAATTGTTGGTGTAATGGGAAACATATCACAATATACTAAAGAATCGGGAGCAGCTTTTATCACATGGTCTGCAAATCTTCTTAGTTCAATATCGGCTGCAATTCCTGCTATTGAAGCACTAACAGCAGCAAAGAAAAATGAAGCAATGGTAAATGGTATTGCAAGCGCAACACAAACACCTATCATCGGTTGGGTTTTAGCGGCAGCAGCAGTTGCGAGTGTGGTTGCAGCTTTCGCCTCAATGCCAAAATTTGCCGATGGTGGTATCGTGCAAGGTAGTAGTTTCAATGATGGGATTATTGCACGTGTTTCAACAGGTGAAATGATTTTAAACCGTAATCAACAATCTAACCTGTTCAATTTATTAGATAGAGGTGCAACAAATGGTATTACAAGCGGTGAAGTTGAATTTAAGATAGGTGAAAAAGCATTGATAGGAGTTTTGAAAAATTACAATAACAGAGTTAATCGTCTGATATAATGGAATATAATAAAATATACTATTCAACATTCAAAGATGTTGATGATAATACAATTGATATTGAAATATATAAAAAAGGCAGCACATTGAGCACAACAGAATTGTTGTGTTCATCAGAATCAATCGTCATTAATTACGAAGGTGGGACAGACATTTTTAAGGCTATCAAATGCTCTGATTGTCAAATTGATATTGTTACCAAAAATGTATTAAATGAGCTATATACAGGACTTGGAAATAACATTTATTGCATCATTAAAAAGAACGATAATGTAATATGGTATGGTTTTACCGTTCCATGCTTATATACAACTGATTTTGACGATGAACTGAATAGCTTATCACTACAATTCAATGATATTCTTTCAACTTTATCAAACTACAATTATGAATTTTCTATTAATGAGACAGACAATATTAGTAGTGCATATAATATCATTAAAAGTATCATCAAAAGGGTTGATTCTGATAATATCATAAAGAATATATATTTGATGTCAAACAAGGAAATTGAAGGAAACGATGACTTATTAAATACTCTATTTCTAAATGAGCACAATTTCTTTGATGAAAAAGGAGAATCCGAAAAATGCAAAGATGTATTAGAATATATTTCTCAATACTTAAATACAACATTGTATTATCAAGATGAATCAATCTATTTTGTAGATTATCAAGCGTTAAACAAATACAATAAGTATATCAAATACAATTTAGACAATGATACTGTTGAAAAAGATATTGTATTAAATTCAAGATTTAACAATGTAAATTCAATTATCTATGAATCAAATGCAAGCATTGAATTAAATGAAATATTTAATCAAGTCACCGTAGTTGCAAATACAAACAAATATGATGAAATGATTAAATCACCATTAGAAGAAAGCGATTTGATAAATCAAAATACAAACCAAAACAAGTATTATGAGACAAGAAAAAATATTAATGGTACAGATTATACATTATTAAATGCATTCTTCAAGTCTAAAAACAATTACAATTATCTTATTCCTTTTTCTGTGAATTTTGACACAAAAGAAAGAACAAACATTGATGAACTAACAATTGATAATTTGCAATCTGTATATGCTGGGACAACATGGCAGAAATGTATAAAATACAAAGTTGATGAAGAACCTTCATCACTAAATTGGGATACCTATTTATCGTTATTGCATGGATATAATGGTTCAAAACCATACGGACAAATAGAAGATTGTTTTTTGAAATATAATCAAGATGTTGCAAAATTAAATGTGTTTGAAGGTGGTTTTTTGATTGTAAATATGAACTATCGGTTTTCATTTTATTTCAATCCCTTAGATGAATTTCAATATGAAAGCGTACATAGAGGAGACTTCAATACTTTAATTCCTGCAAGATTGAGAATTTCAAATCAATATTATTTTGATGGTGAGAAATTCACGGATTATTCAATTCTTGAAAGAAGAAAACAAAACGGCTACTACAATGAAGTTCGGGTATTTGACTACTACACTGGAACACACCGCATATACAGAATATATGACAGTTACGGTGATAGATATTATGTATTAGAAGATGAATATAATTCATATCAAGGACAAAAAGATAGCAGCGAAACAACAGACCCTAATTTGTGTTACGGATTCAACAAAGGTATGACATCAGAAGGTTATACAATCATCTGTTATTGCGACGAAGATTACTACCACGAATGCCTATTAGAGGATAAATTTTATCTCGTAACAAAAAATAAAGATGGCGACCCTGTATATGAGAATAAGAATCTCACTAATACCGTCAGTTGGAGGATGAATTTGAATGATGCGTCAGACGGTATCGCAATCAAGTTGCCCGACACACCACTAACAGGCAAAATTGAATTTGAATTGTACAGACCAAACCATTTAGGAACATACATTGATGCGAACATTGTTTTAGATGATAAAGGTAAACCACTACACGCAGGTATCAGATATTTGTATGCAATGCACATTTCAGATATAACAATGAAATATGCGAATGTAAATGAGAAAGGAATGTTTGAAGATGATACCGATAATAATGATATTAAATATACAAATGTAATAGATAATAATATTATCAATGAATTATCTGATATTGAATTTCGGGTAAACACATTTTCAACCAAACAAAATTCATATTCATACGCATTATTGAATGATGGTGGAACATTGAAATTCTGCAATAACATAACAGATACCATAACAGACGATGAAGATATTGCCGAAAATTTATGTGTTAAGAAATATGTCAATTACTATCAAAAAGCAAGATTTATATTTAGTAATTCATTAAAAGATAACAATATCAAGTTGTACTCATTATTCAAGAATAATACCATCAATAAAACGCTTTCAATCGCATCAATTGAATATCATTTAAATAATAATGCAGTCAATGCAACACTAATTGAACAACCATATTAATATGCTTATATATAAAGAATACATACCGCACACATACAGAAACAAGTATTTGAAAAATGTATCAACTTATACATCATCTTCAAGTTCTGCAATATCATCAATTATTGGTGGTAGTGGTGAAAAAATAAAAGTAATTGATAATCTTGATTCTGTTTCAACAGAAGATGCATTATCCGCAAATCAAGGTAGAATATTGAACGAGAAGAAATTAGATATAACAGGTGGAAAAATTACGGGTGATTTGGTTATTGATGGCTCTTTGGACGTTACAAATTTGTTCAATGCAAATCAAATCACTACACCTTATATCTATGCGCAAGAAGGTAATTTTAATAAATTATTTGGTGATACAATTACAAGTGATTCAATTTCTTCTGATACCATTACAAGCGATACAATATTAACTGATAGAATTACTTCAATCAATTATCAGAGTGGAAACAAAGGGTTTAGTATTGACGCAAACGGAAATGCAGAATTTTCAAACTTAAATATAAGAGGTGAATTTAGTACTAACAGTATCAATTACAACAAGATAACAAGCACTAATGGCGAAGTTTGGATAACTGACAGCGCACAGGTTATTTCAATTGATGATTCAACCAAGCAAGTAGAAGTAACTGATAATGTATTTAGAGTTGATGATGAATTATTATGTCAAGTTTTCAATGGAAACAGCGTAAAACGATGCGAAATTAAAATTACTGCATTGATAACATCATCAACAGAAAGTGCAACATATCAATATACCAATATATCAAACTCTGATAAACTTATTGCAGGTGATACCCTTGTTAGAACAAGCAATATTGCAAATGCAAACAGAAATCAATACATCAAATTATCACCCTACAACGGTGCAATAATAGACGTTATAAACAACAGCAATGTATCTGCAAGGTTAGGTTGTTTGAGTGGTATAACAAGCCCTAAATTTGGCGTTTTAAGCAGTTACGGATTGTTTGCAAAGAACGCATATTTGGAAGGTGCTTTTGCAACATCTTCAACACAATTTAATGTAGACGGAAGCGGACATATCGCAAATAGGGCAATACAATTTGATGCGAACGGAAATATAACTTTCAGCAATAGCGTTAAATTGAATTGGCAGAATGATATAAACAGCGCAACAACAACCATTAACAACAAAATTGAAAATCTTGAATTGTCTGCAACAACTGTTTCGTCAGCCGTAACAGAGTGCAACAATAACTACTACGAATTAAGTAATAAGGTAGGTAACAAACTAACTTATATTGACAGTACAGGGATTTATACTGGCACATTGGCTGCAAATCAGATTGTAACAGGCACGCTTAATTCAAGCCTAATTAACACAGATGAAATATTATCTAATGGTGATGCGTGGGCTTTGAAAAAAGATGGAAGCGGCTACCTTTCCAACAAAAAAATTGAATGGGACGCAGCAGGAAATCTGACATTGAAATTAGGTACAAAAAAAGAATTTAAAACTGTTGAATTGGATGATTACGAAACGACATCATTTATATTAGATTTGAATGACGGATATAATTTCGTTTTTACCAAAAACACAGATAACAATGAAAGAACAATTGAGTTACCAACCGATAAATCATTAGACGGAATAGATGTTGAGTTAGTTTTCAGAGGTAACCCAGGTATCATATATGTAACAACCAATAGAAGTTACGGATTTAAATACAATGCTGCATGGGTAAACAAAGTAACATTAGGTACAAGAGATGTTAGATTAAAATTAGCGGCACGAATCAGCGAGAACAAAACATATATTGAATGGTGGATTGAAAATGATTCAGCGTTTGATTTATATAGTAAGATAAGTGCTAAACGTTATGATTATTGCGAAAACAAGTATTACAACTAATTTCTAATTTCAAATTAAGTTATATACAGTTATTCACAATTAATATATGTAAAAGTAGATGTTAATTTCTATTAATCATTCGATTTTTATAATTCAATTTTCGTAATTTGCAACTGCAATTTTGATTGAGCAACATTTCATTCTTAATTGCAGTTTCTTTTTGAAATTTAAAAAAATGAAGATATGACAGACAAAGAAAAAGATTTGATTAAAAAGTTTGCAATCTATGCTTCACGTGAAGATTCAAAGAAAGCAAATGTACATCACGTTAATAAACATTCAAATATCGTTGACTACCATTTCATATATAAAGAAGATGAATATAGTGAAGATGAACAGCAATCAATAATATCATATTTGAAGCAGAAACCATATATTAAAGGTGCATTGAATTTCTTATATGATTATTATTGCGGGGAAGCAGCAACAGAATGTGATGATATAACAGTTGCAGCAAGAGAAGCGAAACAAGAAGCAACAACATTTGATAAGAAAGGACTTTTTATACTATCAAGAATTGCAACCACGAAAAAGTTTAATGTAAATAGCATTGAATTTGTAGACAAGGCGATTGATAATACAAAAATCATTCTTGAAAGATTAGAAGAATTGAAAACAGAATTAACCAATTCTTCAAAACAAAAAATGATTGAAGAACTAAAAGCAAGGAAAGCAGCGATTGAAGAAGAACTAAACAAATTAAATTCAAAATAATTATTAATTTTAAAAATAGGAGATAGAAAAAATGAATGAAGAAGCATTAAAAGCAGTTGAGAAAGTAAAAGAAGTGTTCACAGGTGATGCAAAGACATTAGCAAGATTGGATGCATATTTGAGTGATAAAACAGATGAAAGAATCATTGCGTTCTGTTCAAAGGACAGTGATAAAATCAAAAAAGAGTTATCCCAATGGGAAAGCAGAATGAAGAAAAAGAATCAGCCTGCTACCACTACTTCAACAGAAGCAGAAACAACAACCAAAAAGCAAACGTTTGCAGAAGTGATTGCAATGTATGCAACCAATACTAACAAAATAGTTTTCAACGACTTTCAAGATGCGTACAACATCATCACAAATCTTGAAAAAATAATTGAAAAAGTGAAAGAAGTACAAGCTAAAAAGAAAGATGCACACATTCAAAAATTGAAAGAAGAAGAAGAAAGATTGAGAAAAGAAATTGAAGAACTATCAAAGCTATAATATTAAGATATGGCGAGTGTTGCAGCAATGGTAAGTGCTTTACTAAAGTATGAAAAATTCTATTTAGATTCAATAGAAGGTGATGAAGAAGCGATTGCGAAATATGATGCAATGAGTTTAGAGCAGAAATACAACAAAGTCAATAGACATTTTTATGGTCTATTCAATGATTCAAAAAGAAAAATTGAAAATCAAGAATCTTTTTTTAAAGCAATGTACTTTTTAGAAGATTGCAACGTTGAAGATTTAGATTTTAATTATGACTATTTAGACAATGCAATCGACAAGTTTAGTGAAACACTTGAAAAGCTAAAAGAAAAGAAGAAGCAGAACAAAGATAGGTATATCAAAGAGCTACAAAAGAAGCTAAGAGAAATTGAAACAGAATTGAATGCATTATCATAATCAATTAAATCGCTATCAGATGTTGATGGCGATTTTTTTTTTGTGCTCTGTTCCATGGTTGGGGGGATTGATTTTTTTCTGATTGGTAGCCAATACCCCGCTACCAGTACAAATTTCGTAGACGGAATTTTTTCAAAGTTTCTGTTTTATCGTTACGCATCAAAAACTATTAAATAATCGAAAATCTATTCGACACCCACCATGATTCCCTAAAAAACGATTATGAGTTTCTGCCCGATGCTCTCCGCCACTGGAACTACCAGCGTTACAAAAAGAAATTAGTCAATATAGCCCGCGTCATTACTGCTGTCGGTGAATGGGTTCCACCGGTTCTGGTGGGGCTTTGTGAAGTAGAAAATGACAATGTTATGCGCGATCTGACACGCTATTCTCCTTTAAAAGAACAAGGATACCGCTATGTCATCACTCACTCTCCGGATGAACGCGGCATCGATGTAGCATTGCTCTACCAACGTGACCGTTTTAAATTACTATCCCACCGTTCCATCCCGACCGGTACTTTTAGACCGCAGAACCGCCCAACACGAGACATCCTCCATGTTTGCGGACTACTCGCCACAGGAGACAGTCTGGATGTATTAGTCGTTCATCTTCCTTCACGTTCCAGCGGAGCCAAGGTATCCGAACCCTACCGTATGTTAGTTGCCGGAAAAATCCGTTCGATAGCAGACAGTCTGCTGACTACCCGCCTACATCCTCAACTTATTATTATGGGAGACTTTAATGATTACCCAAACAATAAATCAATAACCCAAACACTGGGTGCATTGGCCCCGCCACCCCATCCCGCCCCCTTACAGCTCTATCACCTACTTGCATCAAGAGCAGAAGCCGAAAAATACAGTTTTGGCTCTTACAAATATCAGGGAAAATGGGGATTACTTGACCACCTTATTATATCCGGTACCTTATTGGACAACTCATCACCTTTCCATACCGACGAAAAAAAGGCAAACGTAGCCCGTCTGCCTTTTCTGTTATCCAATGATGAAAAATATGGAGGAAAACAACCTTTCCGCACTTATTCCGGCATAAAATATCTGGGAGGGTACAGCGATCATCTACCTATATATACCGACTTTGAAATAATAAGAAACAATTAGGCCTCAACAATTCATGATCAGTAGTTAAGTAGTAAGTAGTCAAGTAGTAAGTAGTCAAGAAAAACACATCAGGCAAATCATTTCTACTTAACTACTTGACTACTTACTACTTAACTACTAATAAAATTATTCAATTAAGAAACCGTTTTTATCTCTGTTCCATCCGGATATCTCACCGGCCTACCGGTTGATTTCAATACAGGTATGATAGCATTTGTTTTCTTCAAATGACGAGTCAAATCTTTCGCCAACTTGGCAGCGATTTTCCCGCATGCCTCCTCATTGATAAGATTGTGCAATTCCGACAGGTCATCTTTCAAATTAAACAAAGCAGAAGTCTGTGATTCATAATAATAAATCAGTTTCCAGTCTCCCTCAATAATAGCGCTTTGCGGGGCACCGGTAGTACCATGACGTTCCCCCCAATTATTGGGATAATGAAAATATAAAGGACGTTTCATATCCCCCCGTTTTCCCTTCAGGAATGGCACAAAACTTTTTCCATCCACAACTTGCGGAGTATGTATTCCTTTCTTTACCCCGGCAAGTTCCAAAATACTGGGAAAGAAATCCTCAATAATCACCGGTGTCGCATTTTCGGCAGAAGGTTGCGTCACCCCCGGCCAGTAGACGATCATCGGCTCACGAATACCTCCCTCCTTCAGTGACCCTTTTCCCTCACTTAATGGAAAGTTCTTATCCGGACGGCCTATTGTATAACCACCGTTATCCGACATAAAAATGACAACCGTATTTTGTGCGATACCTTTTTCTTCCAGATAATCCATCAGATCGCCCAAACTCTTATCCATACCTTCCACCAGTCCGGCATACTGCGCTTCTTTATGAGAAAGTCCTTTAGCAATATACTTATCATAAAACCTCTTATCGGTAGCAAATGGAGCATGAACTGCATAATGACTCATATACAAAAAGAAAGGTTTTTGCTTAAGCAGTGCCTTATCCATCAATCCTTTAGCCTCTAACGTCAAAGCTTCAGTCAAAAACGTATCCGTACCATGATACTTTTCCAGATTGGGAACGGCCCATATCTTCGCCCACTCGGGGTTTCCGGTAGCCCCGTATCCTTCTTCTCCCAAATAACTCCCCATCGCTCCGGCAGCATGTCCGGCAATGTTATAGTCGAAGCCAATTGTTAACGGATCAGCTGCCGGAGTATCCAATGATCCAAAATGCGCTTTACCCACCATCATGGTTGTATATCCGTTTTCCCGAAGCAGTTCGGGTAGACATTTGGCATAAAATGTATAAGGCACACCCTCTTCCGGACACAAACCATTGTAATTCCAATCTCCAAATTCCAACAGATCGTTTTTGCGATCAGTAGAAACATTTTTCTTCAAGGTCCAGTTAGTTACCCGATGTCTTGCAGCATTTGCCCCGGTAAAAAGACTTACCCGCGACGGAGAGCTGATGGAATTTGCATAAGCATGAGTAAATTTCACCCCTTTTTGTGCCAACCTCTCCATATTGGGGGTATGATAAATTTCGTTCAACTTGGTGGGCTCTGCCCCGAAAGGAACTGAGGTATCCTGCCACCCCATATCATCCACCAGAAAAAGAATAATATTCGGTTGCTGAGCCACTAATGGCCCAGACAAAACCAAAGCAGAGGCGGTAGTATATAAATTACGCTTATTTATGTTCATTGTACTCATCAATTATTTATTTAATCTAAGTTCGATATAACTTTATATTCCGTATGGCTTCCAAAAGGAGGAGAAGCTATGCTGCAGCATCCTTGTTGCAAGTGGACGTTATTTATTCACCGTTACCCCGATTTCATTTATTTCCACCACAGCAGGAGTATCTGTCGGTGTAGTAGCTTCTAATTTGATAAACCGGGCTTTCACCTTCTCCTTAAATGATACCGTTTGCGGAAGCGGATTATGCATAATGTTACTAAACTCTCCACTTGAAGGAACTTCTTTCCAATTATTACCATCCAAGCTCACAAAGAATTTATACCGGAACGCCATTGTCGGCTTGGCTTCGGCTTTGGCAGGAGCATAAGTAAAAGCCCCCAACGATACCGGACTGCCTAAATCAATAACGAGCGGAGAAGCAGAAACCTGTTTCCAAGCAGAACGCGGCAGATTGTTCCAATCGACTGTTTCACCCTCTTCCTGTAAAGGAACCGCATAAAAAGCAGCTATCTTACTGATATTGGCGGTCAGACGGCAATTCTTTATTTTAATTTTCAACCGATCGGTTTTTACTGCAGGGAAACGTAACATACGTTTATAACCTACGGTAGTCCCCTGCCCTACCTCTTTCCAGCCATCAGCAGTATGTGCCTCTACCGAAAATTCTTCCACACGCTGTCCTTTCGAAATATCCTCCTGCAACATCACTACATTGATCTCCGAACCCGATTTCAGTTTATAAATGCGTTCTTCACCCGGTTTCGCTTCCCATAACTTCTGTCCGCCTTTCACCCTGTCATCGGCAAAAGTCTGTTTACGATATTCGGCAAACTCTTTCAAACGGGTCACATCCGCTTCGTTTATCAATCCCCGGCGATCCGGCGGTATATTCAACAGTAAAACCGAATTATAACCGACAGACTGAAAATAAATATCCGTCAAATGTTTCAGGCTTTTCACCTTACTATCCTCTTCCTGATGATAGAACCAACCCGGACGAATAGAAACATCTACCTCCGAAGGATACCAGAAAAGTTCCGTTGCATTTCCGAGTATATCCCGACTTCCCAAATCCTGCGCCTTGCCAAATACCCCCAACTGTTTGTTGTTTTTCTCCGAACGGGAATAGATTCCCGGAGTAAGCACGGTAGCACTCCATTCCGTCTCGCGGCCGATTCCTTTCTCGTTGCCTACCCAGCGCACATCGTCACCCATAATAGCCATTACAGCTTTCGGTTGTAACTTCTGGATCGTTTTATAGAATGCATCCCAGTCATAAACCTGTTTCTTGCCATTAGGCCCTTCACCATTGGCACCATCGAACCACACCTCGTGCACTTCCCCATAGTTGGAAAGCAACTCTGTCAATTGCTGAATGAAAAACTCGTTATATTTCGGAGAATCCCCATAGCATGCCGCATTTCTATCCCAGGGAGACAGATACACTCCGAATTTCATGTCATACTTATCACAAGCGTCCCGAAGTTCCTTCACCACATCCCCTTTACCATTCTTCCAAGATGAAGAAGCTACCGAATGAGCCGTAGTCTTGGTAGGCCACAAACAAAAACCGTCATGATGCTTCGCCGTGAGAAGCACCATCTTAAAACCGGCTTCTTTCAATGTACGCACCCACTGCTCTGCATCCAACTGTGTCGGATTGAACAGGGCCGGATCTTCTGTCCCGTCTCCCCATTCACGACCTGTAAAGGTATTGATACCGAAATGCAGGAAAGCAGTCAGTTCCATCTGTTGCCAAGCCAACTGTTGTGGCGTCGGTACCAATCTTGCCGCCATATCCACTTTCTCTTGAAGTGTAGCACCCTGTGGAAAATCCAGATGCTTCACATAATACTCTTCTCCGTTTTGTGCCTGCCCGCTACAAACCGCAGCAAGCAGAGCCATTGATAATAAAATTTTCTTCATTGTACTTCTCTATTCATCTTTTTTCACCGAAATCCGTTTGTTGTTGTTCCACCTCTTTCAGTTTATATTGATTCAATTCCATTTGTAATCTCTTCACTTCGCGTGCACAATCTTCGTCTTCCGTTTTCCCGGTAGTTTTCTTTCTGACTATCTTACCCATAGCATTCTCTTCGGCCTCATCAAAAATCAAAGGAACAGTTGCCGGATAAGTCTCTATTTCAATCGTTTCACTGGCGGGCATCTGTGTACCTTCCACCAATACGGAAGCCCGAACCTTAATCTTGCCGGGACGGGTAGTCGACTTCACCAATACAGGTGCCGTCCCCCATTGTACGGGACGTGGATTCGCCATAATGTCCTCATCACCCAAAATCGTACCTTCACCTTCAATCTCGAAACGAACGAAATAGTTATTCAAACGTTTGATATTCCCGTTTTCATCTGCCACAGCAGCTACTACCGTAACTATATCCGAGCCATTGGCTTCCATCTGCATCCCCTCATTATCAACCCACAGCAAAAGCCGGGACGGACGACGTGCCGGAGATACCCGATGAGTAGCCACCACTTTTCCATCGATAAGCCCCTCTGCAAACATATATACATCCGCCTGCTTTCTTTTACGCGACAAAGCCTTATCCTGCATAAAATCATACGCATCCTTAAACGTAATCACCGGAGACGGCATTCCCTTCTCCCTTTTCTCCTTTTTAAAATGATACTGTTTTCCCTCTTTAAATACCGTAAGACGAACCTCGTCACAATTGGAATAAACCGTCACATCTTTGGGTGAGAAAGGAGTCATCGCGTGTGCGATGTATACCATCGGCCCCGTTTCGGCTATCAAATCGCTTTTCTGCGGGCTACGTTGCGCCTGAAACATATAATACGAATACTTCGGCTGCCGGAAAGCATCCATAATCCCCCCGTAAAAAGGATCGGGATGATAGCCCCTCTGATGATCGAACGAATGCCACAGACATCCGCCGATATGCTGCCGGGTTGTCTGATACAGCGTCTCATAACAGGTATACGGATAAGAAGGATTCGCATACCCCTGTGCCTGAATCAGCATGGGAGTTTCTCCCCAGGCACGGCTGGCACGACTGGGAGAATTGTGCGATGACCAATCGTCCACATTATCTCCCCATTCACGGGTAAAGTAAGTAATTTCCGGATGTTCCGCTTCCTCTTTATCTACTCCTCCCAGTTGCGGGTGCTTAAAAAGTACCGGAAAATATTCGTGTCCTTTCGCCTCCGAATCACATCCTGTATAGCAATAAGGATACGGATACTCTTCCATCACGATGTTTTTCACGTTTTGTGCAAAATCCGCCGGATACCACGTCTCATTCAAAATCGGCTCCCACATCCATACGGAAGGGTGATTCCGATCCCGACGCACCATATTGCGAATATCAGAATAAACCCGTTGCGCAAATTCCGGAGCCTCATTCCAGAACTGCCATCCCGGAGTATTGACTATTACGAAAAGCCCCAATTCATCACAAGCATCCATAAAGGCGGGATCTTGCGGATAATGGGCATTTCTGATCACTTTCAATCCGGCATCCCTCAATTTCTTTGCATCCCGCCAATGCATGCCATTAGACAGTGCATTGCCCACAATCGCAAAATCCTGGTGCCGGTTAGCACCTATCAGGGGAGCTTCATAAGGTTTCCCGTTCAGCCAAAAACCGTCCTTCCCCTTAAACTCTATGCTGCGCACACCGATACGACGACGATAACCATCAATCACATTTCCTTGATTATCTTTTATATACACATGCAACTGATACAAATAGGGCGACTCCGGCGACCAGAGATGCGGAGCAGACAATTTTATCTTACTGGCACCGGAAACCGCCTTTCCTTTGCCTATGGAAAGTTTACGGCCAGCTTCACCCACTTTCCCGCCATTGGCATCGAGCAATTCATAAACCACCTTTCCATTAAAAGACTGTTTACGGTCGTTTCTTACCTGAATATCCAGCAATACATCCGCGCTTTCTTCCGACACATTATTATAAGCAACAAATAATCCGCCACCCGCTACCTTATTTTCATAATTCGGATCTGTAATGTACACATCGTTATGGGCAATCAGCCAGCAGTCGCGGTAGATTCCTCCGCTATAAGTAAAATCCAGTACATCCTGCGCCTTACCGGGAGGATACGAAGGATCGTCGCTATTATCAGCGCATACGGCTATCACATTGTCTTTTCCAAAATCCACATAGGCGGTAACATCCGCAATAACCGGCAGATATCCCCCGAAGTGTTCATTCACCAAATGTCCGTTAATCCAGATTTTAGATTTACCCATGATCGCCTCGAAATGCAAGAACAGCTTCTTATTCTTCCATTCATCTACCGGAGTAAAATGCTTACGATACCATACCTCTCCTTGATAATTCGTACACCCACTGGCTTCCGTCGGCTGATACTCTATTCCGTCCGGCAATGAAACCACTTCCCAGGCACTGTCTTCAAAATCCACCCGATACGCTTCGGAAGCACTTCCCTTATGGAAACGCCAGGCAGGATTCATAGAGTACACCGTACGTCCGGTATCATCCAAAGGATAGAAGCCGGCCACTGAATACTGAGGCTGATAAGCCGCTTCGGCCGGTATCATCCATAACCAAAGCAATAACAATAAAAAAAGTCCTTTCTTCATCATTCTATTATTTTCTTTTTCAGTTCATTATTGTCCATTACAATCCGGTAGCTGCTACCTTTCTTTGTCTTAAAAGACAACGTCTTATCTTCGTATCTCACCGTACACGGAACACCCTTTTCAGAGGTCACTACCGCCTCTGCCAACTTACCATCCTTCCACGAAAGATTCACTTCAAAACCGCCTCTTGCACAAATTCCGCTTACCGAACCGTCTTGCCACGCATCCGGCAGTGCAGGCAGCAACTGAATGAATCCCATATGACTTTGCAGCAGCATTTCGGTGATACCTGCCGTACCTCCAAAATTCCCGTCGATCTGGAAAGGCGCATGCGTATCCCACAAATTATCCAATGTCCCATTCTTCAACAGATTGCCATACAGTTTATAAGCATGATTTCCATCCTGCAATCTTGCCCATTGGTTCAGTTTCCAACCCATACTCCATCCGGTAGCTCCATCTCCACGATGTTCGAGCACCACCCGGGCAGCCTGAGCCAATTCCGGAGTCGTCACCGGAGACAGGGTATGCCCCGGATGCAATCCGAACAGATGATTCACATGACGATGCTCGTCTTCCGGATCGTCGATGTCTCTGGACCACTCCATCAACTGCCCGTAACGTCCTATCTTATAAGGAGCCAGATGCGCAAGCACATACTCCCACTCTTTTCGTTCTTTCTTGTCCACTCCCAGCACCTTACTTGCTTCAATGGCATTCAGCAGGATTTCACGCACCACTGCATGTACAAAGGTAGTCCCCTCATCCACCGGACCGTGTTCCGGTGAAGTGGAAGGAGCAGCCGTATAAGTTCCGTCTGGTTTATGCCACAAATAATCCACTGTGAACTGTGCACTGCTTTTAAGTAGATCGTATCCCGTGCTTTTCAGGAATTCCTTGTCACGCGTATAGTCGTAATATTCCCAAATATGGGTAGCCAGCCAGGGACCTGCCATCGGATTAAAATTCCATGACATATCTTCGCTCGACAAAGGCGACGTAAAACCGAAAATATTGGCGGAAATAGAAGCTGTCCACCCACGGGCATTGAAATAAGCTTTTGCCGTTTCTGCACCGGGCTTCACCAAGCTCCGGATAAAATCAACCAACGGCCGGGTACATTCTCCTAAATTGGTGGAGCAGGCCGGCCAATAATTCATCTGTATATTGATGTTGTTATGATAATCCACACGCCAGGGACCATTCAAGTTGTTGTGCCACATGCCCTGCAGGTTTGCAGGCATATTACCCGAACGGGAACAAGCGATCAACAGATAACGGCCGTATTGATAATACAACTCCTCCAGACGATAATCGGCCTGCCCTTTCCGATAGTTTGCCAAACGCAGATTGGTAGGCAGATTCCGGGCAGTTACCTCCGGATTCAATTGTAACTTCACACGATTGAAAAGAGAGGTATAATCCGCTTCATGGGCACGATATAGTTCATCATATCCTTTCCGGATAGCTCCTTCCATTGTTTTTCGGGTCGTCTGCTCCGGATCGCTCCCCACGTATGTCTTCGGATCTTTAAAATCCGGTTGAAAATTCATCTTATAATCCGTATCGGCAGTCAACAAGAAAACTACTTCATCGGCATCTTTCACTATCAGACGATCTTGTTCTACGGTCGTCGTTCCTCCCTTCGTTATCGCTTTGATACGGATTGCAAACTTCATCCCATTATTCTCCAATACTCCAGTATATAATAATCCGTCGGTATCGTCCGCACACAGACTGCTCTTTGCCTCCGAATTCGGACAATAACGGAGTACCAGGTTCTGTTTCCCGGTTTTATTAGCAGTGAACTTCATCGCCATTACGCTATCCGGATACGAAATAAAGTATTTACGCATATACCGGGTATTATCTTTCTTAAAACTCACCACCGCCATAGCCGAATCCAGCGAGAGTGCCCGGTAATAGTCACTCATCCCTATCTCGCTCAATCCGGTTTCCACATAAATTTCTCCCATCGTAGTGAATGATCCGAAACGGAAAGGAGTCTCATCTCCCTCCTCGTAATGTGCCAAACCATTAAAGTTCTTCCGAGTCAGCAATTCTGCCTTTTCATAATCGCCATCGGTAAATGCCTGCCGTATCTCTTCCATTACCGAAGCCGACTGTTTATTCACTTTCCAATAATAGTCGGCCCCTCCGGCTGTATTCGGACCTCCTTTCCAAAGGGTCTTTTCATTCAAGGTAATCCGTTCTGCAGCTACCGAGCCTAATATATTAGCCCCTAAGCTACCGTTTCCAATCGGTAAAGAAGCATTTTCCCACTCTCTATCGGGATTCATCCCCGATCCGTCAGCACGCAACCAGATCGCCCTTCCATCCAGACTGTTCGGGGTATCGAACCAAATGGAAAGTCCCCGGGTATAATCCGTTCCCTCCGCCCAAAGCGCAGAAAAAGATAAAAACACACTCACAAAACATAAATACAATTTTCTCATTCTCTATGCCATAATTATTAATATTCTAAATATGAAAAATATCCTTTTTCCAGATTATCAGGTTCATTTTACTTTCTACATTCCGCCAATATATCATTTCTCCACTACATCCACTTATTAAACCTTAAGGAATAATCCACATTTATACATGGCCCTCAAAATGAAAAAGAGAATAAGGTAATTGGCAAAAGTCAACCATACTTGATAATAATCACCCAAGTATTGTTCCAACCCATAACTCACCGAAGCTGCAACACACCGAAAATTTATCACTTCACCCAACAGATAAGCCGCAATGGAATTCATTCCATATATTTTCAACCAGTTCAGCCCCCAGATACGGCCTTTATAATCAATCCAATAATAAAAAAACGCCATTAACAAAAAGCAATATCCACCGGACAACAATGTCATACTGCCTGTCCACAGACGCTTTATAACAGGCATTTGCAAACTCCACAACACTGCTACACCTATCAAAATCAATCCGGTTATCAACAATATCCTCACTACCCTTTTCCGGTTCGCCTCCCCCTCTTTCATTAGTTTTCCGGCAAAAGTTCCAAGCATTACAGTTACTCCAAATGTCAGACTGCTCCAAATCCACGTATAATTATATTGAAGTGAGAAACTCCATGTACCATCTCCATTCCAATAAACTCCATCTCGAAAACGGCCTAAAACCCATCTATCTACTTGCTCTGCAAAGTTTCCTTGGGGTGTAAAATCGCCACAAAATGTCATAGGAATCCAATATACCAGAAGTAGTAACAAGGTTATTATAATCTGCCACTTAAATGAAAAATGCAATTGGATAATAGCAGCTATGAGATACCCTACAGCAATGGCCTGCAATGTATTAGAATATAAATAAATATGCTGACTGTCAAATCCCAGCAGATTGCCCTGAACAATCATACCAAATAAAAATAGCAAAACAACCCGCCTAAAAATCCGACGATAGACAAACTGGCAGCCGGCAGAAGAAATTTTGTATTTAGACAAAGAAAAAGGCATCGAAGCCCCTGTCATAAACAAAAAAAGCGGCATTACAAGATCCCAAAGATGAAATCCAACCCACGCTTCGTGGTCAAATTGATAGACTAATCTATTCAGAAAAGGCAAATCTAATTGTTGCCCTAATGCTACAAACACAGGTTGAAAAAAAACAAGAAGAAACAAGTCAAAGCCCCGTAATATATCTAATGAAGCAAGTCGAGAAGAATTATTCTCCAATATTTTATCTCTATTCATAGTATTCATCTATTTAACCTTACAAAAGGTAGTCAACCTAAGTTTAATATAACTTTACCACATATATTCCATTGGGAAATTTACAAAATAGTTACAATGCCAGTCACTTTACTATTTTTAAAATCCATTACGTTATACTATCCAGTTCCAAAATTACAGAAATATTCTTTGTCATGAATGGATTTTCTCTACTATTCAATGATAAACCGTCAACACTATTTCCTTAATACAAAGTTATCTTTCCACTACATTCCAATTCATTGACATAACACACTTTCTTTAATAATATTACATTTGAAAAAGGAAAAGTACTAAGCCGCAACCAAGAATTCAATCCTACTCAATATATTTTCCCTCCTTCATCTATCAACTTCACTCAACAGGCCTCATACGATTTCCCATTAGTTGAAAGCCCGAACATTTCACATATACTCAACATATTTCAATATAATTTCTATTTTTATAGTTTATTATCTCTCCAGAAAGCTATACAACACTTTTATATCGAATCGATATCATCAAATATTTGAATATTATTGCAAACTTACGATGATAAATACAAAATGATGTCTAAAACTATTTTTTTATTTTCCAAAAATGTCTATAACTATAAGATTTCAAATGAAATTATACTATTCCGAACAAAATATTTTTAAAAAATAGAAAAGATTGACTTGTTTCAATTTTGCTTTCAAAAAATATTAAACAAAAGCGATATTAGGCATTAAGGGTTTATTAATATTTTATCTCAAAGAAATGTTTACTGTCGATAAGTGAAGCGTAGTCAGAACCAAATGTAAATGAGCCGAAAGCATCGATGGCACGGCCCACTTTACTATAAACATATATGTCCGCCTTTCCGAAAGTGATGTCGCCGTCCGCTTTAACGCCTTTGGGCGATGCCACACCTTTGTCGCCGAGTGTCACAACGTTGAGTTCTCCGGATATTATCGAAATGTCTTTATCGGAATTGATACCCTTACCTCCCTCACCGGTACTTTTGAGGTTAAGCATTCCCGCAGTCATGATGAATGAGCCGTCACATTTTACTGCTGCACAACTGCTGCTATCATCACTCTTAACACGCGGATTGCCCGATGTGATAACCGTGGTACGTCCTCCGCGCACAATCACATCATACTCGGAATTAATGCCTTTGGCTGCCGCTACAGTCACTTCCACATTGAGTACTCCCCCCATTATCTTCACCCCATCATTAGCTTTAATGCCGTGACCAGCTGTGCTGCCGGCATTAATCACATTACCGGGACGAAACACGATATAATCATCGCTGACAATGGCATTTTTATACCCCCCTTTTACATTAAGAATTCCCGAACCACTGAATATAATTTGCCCTTCACTAAAAAAAGCCCCTTTCATATCTTCATTGCCGGACATTATGTAATGATCACCGTCGCTGAGAGTATTTTCGCTGCCGGGCGCAAGTACGAGATAGAGTGACTTACCGCACTGATTATTGAGAGCGGCACCCGAAGGATGATGCAATGCAACGCCATCCAATGTGATTTTCATTTTGTAGTCGCTGTAAATTTTGAACGAACCGTTATCACTCGAACCCTTAAGTACATACTCGATGTTGTGCCGATAAGAATGGATAGTGACATGTGCACCTTCGACAAATACGGTTACCATATCGACATCACCGCTCACTACAGCAGTCATCCCACGATAATCGACTTTGACAACAGAATAAAAATCACTGTTTTCAACGTAGTCGTTATCGTCAGAGGGAATGTTTTCGACTCCCTCGTCAAGTGGCGTAGAATCAAATTCGATATCTTTCACTTCAACTTCAGCCCCATCAATGATATGACTGAAATCGGTGTCATCATTCTCACATGACGTAAATACCGCCATGACTACAAATATTATTATTGAATAGAATTTATACATATCTTAAAATTTAAACGTATAACCCATACCGAGAATATGACAATCCGGCTGATTATCATCATCGTCACCGGTAATGTTCTGCCACCGATAATAAAGACCGACAACGTGTCTTTTCCTTATTTTATAATCAGCACCGATAGTGTAGCGCATTTTAGTCAGTGACCACGAATTAAACAACTCAATATCAGTATATGGATCGAGCTTGCAATGAGGAATATCGTATCTTACACGAAATCGCGAACGTAAAACGTTCCGCCCCTTGCCACGAACTTCAGTAGTCTCCCATTGCGCATTATCAAAATCATAGCGTTCGGTAATCTTCGACGGACGATAAGTATACTGCCAGCGTTCGCGCAATGAAAGTTTCAACCTTCCTATATCGACATTCCCGGTCACGGAAAAGGAAAAGCGATGGCGTACTCCCCAATAAGACGGACGCCAATTGTTGTAGTTACCGTCGGGATTCCACGTTATTTTCTCTTTGTTATTATCGTAAAGCAGGCTGTAAGCAGCAGCAACTTTGACGTAACGCATTAACTTATAGCTGCCATCCACTCCGAAACTCCATCTTTCGGGTGTCTTCGAATCGTTACGGGTGCGAAATTCGGTCTCCGCACCGACATTCCATTTCTTGTTAATTTTCTTTTCAACCCCAACCGCCGACCATATACCAAAATCGGAAGATTGCGCCTTTACACTTGTCGGCCCAAGCAACCCAACGACTAATATTGCCGCAAGAGTCGGAATGCGGGCATAACGGGTTATTGTCTTCCTACATCTGTCCATTCTTCACGGGATAATTTAAGTTCGTTGTTAATACTGTTATCGCCCACATGATCTGTCTCATAATATATTTTCACTATTGCCATATCACGTAGAAAATCAATCGCACCGATTTCAACCGAGTTAATTTTCAATCCTGTGCGATGCTCCAAGTCAGTTATCAGTTCAAGACGCTTATCGGGCGTTATAAGCGCAATACGGTCATACTGGATCAGTTTCGTCGATACATGCTTCAGTAGTATGTAACTTTCAAAGAACCATGCGGCCAATAAGAATATGACATTCGTTACAAGAAGTTCGATATAGCTTATCGTGATGGCAAGAGCATTTATAACCGATATTGCTATGATACAAAACAGATACGTCATCTCCCTCACCGGCATAGACTCCGTACGATAACGTATTATTCCGAAAATAGCAAACAAGCCGAGTGCAAATCCGATTTTCAATTTCACACCACCGAGCAGGAAAATCAGAAAAAAGATACTGATGCTGATAAGCATAAATGTAAAGTAATAGTCTCTCCGTCCGCTCTTAGGGTAATAGAGGCAATGAATCATAAGCCACACCACGAGCATATTGAACGAAAATCTCAATAACATAGTAATCAAGTTATATCCTTCCATCAACGGTGTTCCCAATAAGTCTAAAGTTTCAATATCTTCCATTATGTAAAAATTATATTTGATAAATGTGTTATTCTGTATTTTTATCGACGCTTTACTACATAGTCATTTTGTACATCAAACCACGGATATCTTTTCAATCTGCCGCAATTTCGGAAGAATCCGATTACGTTTTAAAGCCAGATTGGTAATAGCCGACCCTATGCAATATTTACTGAATCCCATCGGTAAAATACGCAAAGTACGAAGCATCTCAAGAACAGGCGAATGTACTAATCCATCACGCTTGAGCTCAATTACGGCAAGTTTTTCGAGGGACTTTATAATACCGGTGGATGTGTTAAAGAAATTCAGATTCATATCAATTGTCAATCGTTCGGTCTTTTTCTTGTTCACGAGAGTGATACGATCAAAACGAATCTCAAGCGACTCCTTAAGTGTGGCAGGGGAACAATGGAGATATTCTTTGAGAAAATCGACACAGTTTGGTTTATCATCATGAATGTCATCGGAAAATATAATGTTGTATTGCGGTTTAGACGGATCAAATGTATCAACAGGTATGCGTTTTTTATCAGTCCGTCCACGATTGTTCTTTGTTTTCACTTCAAGAAAATTATCCCCCGAGTCGACATACGAACGAATACGTATCTTCTGGCGATTCAATTTACCATTTTGATGGGCTACGTACATATCGAATGTCTTTGTGTCAAAATACACCGAATAGTATGACAATATCCGCATTCCACCGGTTTGCTGTACAAAATAATCGTTCTTTGCCATAAACAACAGCTCACGAACCCTTTCGATACCGGCAACAAATTTGGTATCCGTCCGGTTCATCAAACTTATTCCACTCATCTCGTCGAGCGTTATCGGGCTATAGACATTCAAAATATCCCTCATGTTCATTCAGCAATCGTTCAAAATTGTTTCTGATAATGTGTCGATATCTCCCCCCCTATTCTCTCACAATCACTTTTTGAATCTGAACCCGATTGTCAAGCCTAAGTTGTACACAATATATTCCGGACACCAATCCGCCAATTTGCAACTGTGATGTTTCCGAAGAGGTAATGAAACGTCCTGCACCATCGAACACAGCAATTACACCTTTATCGTTATTGCCGGAAACACTGGCATTTATACTTCCTGCACCGGTATAAACCTGCAGGATAGCATCAGATTCCTCCATAGCAGGAGACGTTATACCCGTCGGGAAATTTACCACCGCTTTTTCGAAAAGGTCGTGATAAATTTCAAAATACGATTTCATATAATCTATTTCTTCGTACACGTCTCCGGCATGTTCGGGCCAACGGGCTTTTTCCCGTGCCCATGCACCGCTATTTGTGAGTTTATCGGCATAGGTTTTCATACGCGTGTATACCGCTTCAGGAGAGAGGAGGTTATCTTTCAGCATATTCCAACGATGCCGCAATCGAGTTTTATACTCAAGGGGATTATGCTGCAAAAGAGTGAAATACATGCCGTTTTTCGGGGAGCAATGTTCCCCGAAAGGGTGCCATTTGGGATCATCGATTCCGTGAATGTCTCCACCGGCAGTGCGCCCCAGACTTGCATCCAGATCCCAAGGAGTGAAAAGAATATTATGCCCTTTCTCCAAATTACGGATACTATAAAGCAGATTTTTGCCCCAGTTATCCTGAAGGCAAAATACTTCGCCGAATATCTGATAATTGACCACATTGTCAATATAAATCCATTGGGGCAATGCTGCCGTGAGACGTCCTTTGGCTCCTTCATCGTATTTCCCATTATTGGCCGGAGAAATCAGGTCGATGAATTGCTTGAGCAGTTCCCAATTAGCCTGAGAATTATTGTCGTCGGGATATTCCTGAGAAACATATCCCCAATACAATGTGTCAGCAGGATATTCTTTGGGGTATGAGTTAAAAGTACAGATATCTTGCATGAATCTCCCCTTCCACAATATGCCACGGGAACCCGTGTAATTACCGTCGAAATCGGTACGCGATTTCTTCAAATTAAGCTGTTTACGGTCGATTTTATCGGTAAGGCAGTAAAGCCCGAAGTATGAACCGTTGAACAGTATCTCGACATGCATGCCGTGGGTGCCATTGGCCTGAAAAGGTTTATCAGAGTCTTTGTCGTAAGGCAGATCGTCCATATCGTTCCAAATATCAAACAACAAGCGGTTACGCATCCGTGCATGGTCGGCATACATTGCATCGAGAATCCATCCGTCATCATCGCGCATACCGAGAACGGTGGCATCTACCTTATCTTCGTAAGCATCATCATACAGGCTAACAGTGAATGATTTTTTACTATATCCACCCGATGCCGCACCACGAATGCGGGATTTTGTGTTTTGGCTAAACACATATTCACCATCCGTACGTTTCAGAGGATCGACAATCACGATATACCCATCTGTTTTTTTACGGGGATTTTGATAATACAAATCTTCACTGTTACGCACGGCAAGCATTGCTTCCAGGTCTGAATCGAAACAGATAATCGGCAGCGTGGTGAACATCAATCGCCATGTACGCTGTATTCCTTCACGAGTCACAGAAAGGGTATGGTTACCCGTCGCATAGTCAGCAACGGTTATTACAGGATTGTCGGTGGAGATATTCTGTCCATCGAACAGGATTTGTGTCGCTCCCGGACAACTAAGGATTGCTGTAAATGCAGATCCTTTGTCAGGGTCTATGGCGAAGAATAAACGTTCCTCCCCATGAGTGTTCTCAATAACAGCCGGAACTCCATCTAACGTGATATCACTGATGTACGAAGAAGATATGGTCACCCCTTGTACATAAGTAATCAAAGTGACCGCCAACATGAAAAATACAAGTATCTTTTTCATTGTATTTTATAGATTTAGAATAGTTTAGTCAACAAATATATTGCTTTTATGGTATGAAACCAAATTTTACATAAATTAAAATATCAAAATCATGTAAAAGATCGAAAACATTAAAAAGTGAAAATAATAACAAATGGTATTTTTTAATTATAACGCATAGGAGGTTGTGTCAAAATGCTGGCACAGCCTTTTTTTATGCGCAAAGCCCGGACTTTCCCAAGCCCGGGCTTTGTTATTACCCAAAG
>OGQG01000616.1_pt1 | contig 34849 bp, 33 predicted proteins | sample 1553201 | NCBI WGS metagenome assembly OGQG01 (sample SAMEA2579925, study PRJEB22360) | human gut metagenome | biome: human gut; feature: human-associated habitat; material: faeces | place: Denmark | collected 2008/2010
TAATACATAACGAGCACCATCCTTTGTACAAGGATATAGTACCTGTTATATTGACGATATCGATGTCTATTTAGTACATGGGGTCGTTAGATGGGTACTCACATTTTAATTTAGAATAGAAACGAACGACAGAATAGAAATTAGTGTCTGTGATTAGTGTCTGTGGATGGAATTTAGAGTGTTAAAAAAATAATTTTAAAAAATTTTTGAATAAAATAATCGCTTTATTAGGCTTAAAATGAATAATTTTGATTCAAAAGACACAAGTTGGCATGACATTTGCTATATAAAGGGTGAAAACAAGAAAGGAGATAATTAATATGAGTATTGTTTTAGGAAGAATTGATTATCGTTTATTGCATGGAATTGTAGCCACTATGTGGGCACCTCAATCAGGAGCGCAACGTGTTATGGTTATTGATGATAAGACTGCAAATGATCCTGTCATTAAAGAAAGCATGCGATTAGGAAAACCAGCAGGTATGGCTTGTTCTATCATCACTGAGGAAACAGCTATCAATAATTTCAAAGCTGGAAAATATGATAGTCACAAAGTTTTCATTGTTTGTGAAAAGCCTGAAATATTCTTGCGCTTACAAGAAGCTGGACAAAAGATTCCTCGTATCGTAGTGGGTATCACTCGTAACAATAAGACAGAGGGAACTCCAGTAAGTTCACGTGCTAGTATTTTGGATTCACAAAAGGAAACATACAAAAAGTTAATTGAAAATGGTACAAAAGTAGATGTTCAATTTACAACTACGGATAAGGCTGAGCCATTAACTTCAAAAATCAGCTTATAAAATTCATAAAGGAGAAGAGTAAAAAATTATGACTGCCGTTCAAATTATTTTAATTACGTTGGTCGCGTATTGGAAAATGACTGATCAAGTGACCCTTCAATTGTTTGCGTTTAATACAATTGTTTGTGGTTGGTTAGTAGGATTGATCATGGGAGATGCTGCAACAGGTTTATATATTGGTGCAACACTTCAGTTAATGTCTATGGGAGTTGTAGCTGTTGGTGGATCTTCAATGCCGGATTATCCTGTAGCTGCTATTATTGCAACGGCTATTGCATGTTCGACAGGACGTGGAATGGAAGCTGGTTTAGCAATTGGTCTTCCAGTTGCAATGTTAGGTGTAAACTTCGATGTTATTTATAAAATTTTCAATGGTTTCTTAATGCACAAAGAAATGAGTTTAATTGATGAAGGTAAATTCAAATCATTCTTAAACTTAGTTAAAGTATCACCTTTATTCTATGGTTTATGTTCAGCGTTACCAGTATTCTTATGTGTTGCTATTGGTCCAACAGTTGTAAATGCAGTGTTAGACTTCATGCCAGCATGGTTCACAACTGGTTTATCAGTTGCTGGTGGTGTTCTTCCTGGTGTAGGTATGGCAATGTTATTGATGTACATGCCACTTTCTAAATATTGGTCATTCTTAATCATTGGATTTGTTTTAACAGCTTATTTAAATGTTCCAGTATTAGGTGTAGGTGCAGTTGGTTTAGCTGCTGCTTACGAAGTTTATAAAAAAGAAATGAGAGCTGCAACTGCTCCAGCAGGTGCTGCTAGTTCTTTAGGAGATCTAGAAGATGAGTAAGGAAAAAGTTTTAACTAAAAAAGATTGTCGTCAGGCCGCTAAACGTTGGTTGATTGGTATTTCAACTTTTAACTATGAAACACAATTAGCTCCTTCTTATGCATTTGCAGTTTATCCTTTATTACGTAAAATGTATCCAAATGATGAAGATTTTAAAGCTTCATTAAACAATGCAATGAAGTACTATAATACAATGCCTTGGATCTCACCATTTGTTATGGGTGCTGCTTTAGGTATTGAAGACGAGGGTGGAATTGAATCACTAGAAGCTGTAAATAACTTTAAAGTAGGTATCATGGGTCCTTTAGCTGGTATTGGTGATACAATCGGTTGGGCAATGATTCCAACAATCTTCGGTTCTATTGCTGCTAGTATGGGTATGCAAGGAAATCCTCTAGGTATCATCATGTGGGCTGTATTCACATTCGCATTCTTAGCTATTCGTATTCTTGAAGTTGAATGGGGATACAACATGGGTATTAATGTTGTTACTAAATTAGGTCAAAAAATCACTGTATTTACTGAAGCTTGTTCTGTACTAGGTTTAACTGTTGTTGGGGCATTGATTGCTTCTGTTGTTAACTTGTCAACAGGTTTATCATTCACAAATGGTGATGTAACAATGAATGTTCAAGATTTAATTGATGGAGTAATGCCTAAATTATTACCTGTTGTCGCAGTTGCTTTAATTTATTTCTTCATGAATAAAAAACAAGTGAAAATGACAAAAATGATTTTAATTATCATTGTATTATCATGGGTTGGAGCTGCAACCGGAATATTTACTGCTTAATAACAAAAGTAGCTAAAGGAGAAACGCTCCTTTAGCTATTACTGTATTTGGGGAAAAGGGAGGATTACAATGAGAAGATTTATATTTGCATCTCATCATAAATTGGCTTATGGGCTGAAAGATACTGTTGATTTTTTAACAGGAGCAACAAAGACTATTTATGATATTAATGCATATTTGGATGATGAAACAAAAGACATTGACACAGTAGTAGCTGAATTATTTGCTTCTTTTGATGATGAAGATGAAGTTGTTGTACTCGTTGACATGATGGGAGGAAGTGTTTATCAAAAATTCTATCCTTACATGTCAGACAAAGTTCATGTAATTTGTGGAATGAACTTGCCTATGGCTTTATCTCTTGTTTTTGCTCCAGAAGATGAGTGTTTAACTTCTGAAAAAGTAGAACAAGTATTAATGGACTGTAAAAATCAATTGGTGTATGTCAATAAAATGGCAGCTAGTGTTGATGAAGATGATGAATAGGAGGCAACTATGCTAATTAATCAAATGATTGAAAATATTAAAAAGTATCATAAAGGATATGGAACGATTGATGAGGCAACAACAAGAGATCAAATTCTTTATGGGGATGCCAATCAAGAATGTACAGGTGTTGTAACGACTTGCTGGGCTAGTGTGGATGTAATTCGTTTTGCAATTGAAAAAGGTGCTAATTTTATTATTTGTCATGAAGCTTTATTTTGGAATCATGGTGATCATACGGATTGGCTTGAAGAATCTAAGAATGAAGTGTATTTAGAGAAAAAACAATTGTTGGATGATCATGGAATTGTGGTTTGGAGAAACCATGATTATATTCATTCAGGCATTCCTTATAACGGATCTTATATCGATGGTATTTTCCTTGGATTAGCTAAGAAGATGAATTGGGATAAGATGATCAAAAACACAGTAAATTCAATGGATGATACGCTTGAATGTTCTACGGCATATGAATTTGATCATGCGATTGAGGCTACAGATTTAGCTAAGCAATTGGTTGATACTTGTAATTTGAATGGTATTAAATTAATTGGAAATGATCAGGCTAAAATTAAAAAGGCTGCTGTATTATTCCATGTATTTGGTGATGCTAAAGAACAAATTGTGAATACGGATAAGAGTGATATTGACTGTTTATTAACTATGGAATTGATTGATTTTACTTATGCAGAATATATTCGTGATAGTGGCTGCTTAGATAAGAATCGTGTTGCACTAGGTATGGGACACTTTAACTTGGAAGAGCCTGGAATGGAATATATGTTAACGTATTTGGATGAGGCTGCTCAGTGTCATGTTCCTGCTTGGTTTAAACAGAGTGGTGACAACTATAAATATATTGTGAAGTAATATGAGATTTTCAAATTTTAGAGATTTACATGATGTATATCCAAAAATAATAGAAAAGAAATTATTTCGTTCAGAAGCTCCATTTGATTTTCAAAAAGAAGATTGGGATGAACTTTATAATCTTGGTGTTCGTACAATAATTGATTTTCGTTCAGACTCAGAAAGAGAAGTAGATAACTATGTGTGTGATCCAAGATTTACGCGTCATAATTGGTGTTGTTTAATGCCAGAAACAGGAATCAATGATTTTTATTTTCCTAGACTTGTGACAAAACAATCTTCTACGGAGGAAATAATTGGTTTATCTTCTTTTATAGTCAATGGATATAAAGTTATTCCTTTCTCAAATACGGCTTACCAAAACATGTTTTCATTAATGGAAACAACAGATGATGGCATTTTATTTCATTGTGGTGGAGGAAAAGATCGTACGGGTATATTTGCAGCATTGGTTTTATCTTTGTTTGGTTGTGACAAACAAACAATATTCGATGATTATTTAAAGAGTAATGAATCGGTTAAAAATCATTTAATGCCTAAATTACTACAGTCTGATTATCCACAACCAGTAAAAGATACTTTGATGTATGTATGTTCGGTTCATACTGAATTATTGGAATCTTCATTTGAAGCCATATTACAAAAGTATGATTCATTAGAAGAATACTTTGATTCGGAATATAAATTGAATCGTGATTTATTGTTTAAAAAATATGTAATCTAAAAATAGGAGGACGAATATGCAGGATCCTAGATATATCAAATCGGATTTAAAGACAAAATTATTGAATCCAGAAAAAGAAAAACCATCAAGATGGTCATTTTTAAAAGTGTTGCGTGAATATAGTACTTTAAAGCAATTTTATCCAGAAATTAATCCATATGCAGAAGTTTATAAATTTAGAGAAGATGTATATTGTATTTTCTATGATGGTATTCGTACTGCTGAAATGTGGTGTTATTTAATTGATGGACCAGAAAAAGCGTTGTTAATTGATACTGCTTTTGGATTGGGTGATTTAAAAGGTTTAATTCATAAATTAATTGGTGATAAAGAAGTTATTGTTTGTAATACACATGCTCATGTGGATCATATTTCAGGTAATAGTCATTTTGATAAAGTGTATTGTCATTATGCAGATCAAAAGACGATTCAAGAACACCAAAAACCTGAAGATACACTGGATTTCATTTTGGATGAGAATAAAGAACCTTGTTATACATGGTTTGATAAAAAGGATTTGCCACCTTATACGCCTTATGAAGTTATTGGAGTGGAAAATCATCATTTGTTTGATTTAGGACAAGGACATGTTGTTGAATTGATTCATTTACCAGGTCATACGGCAGGGCAATCAGGATTTTTAGATCATAAATCAGGATGTTTCTTTATTGGAGATGTAACAAGTGCGTTTGGTGATAATAAAGAATATCCACAGTTCTGTACAATCAATTCATTAAGAGATGCAATTCAAGATTTTATGCCAAGAATTGAAGAAGTGTCAGGTCTTTTCCCTGGTCATGGAACGATTGATTTACATCCAAAAACACTTCAATATATTATGGATACCGCCAATCGTATTATTGCACATCCGGATTGGTATGATACAAAAGTAGATTTTTATGGCACAGATATGTATGCTCGTTTTATTTATCAAATGGGTAGCGATTTAAAATATACTGCTGAAGCTGTAATTCCTGAGTAGGTATTAATCATGAAGATTAAAGACGTAATTGAATGTTTAAAGAGTGAGGGTACTTGGGTACGTTGGAATCGTTGTACAAGGGATCGTGTTTTATTTGGTGATGATGATCAAGAAGTAAAGAAGATTGGTGTTTGTTGGGTGGCTACAAATAGGGTGATTGAACAGGCATTGGAAAAGGGAATTAACTTTATTGTTTCTCATGAGAATATTTTCTATACTGCGGGTACGCATTTGGAAACTAAATTAGTAGAGTCTATAAAATATAAGAAAGACTTATTAAGTAAGGGTAATATTTGTGTGTATCGTTGTCATGATGTTTGGGATTCTATTCCTGAATATGGTGTGAGTGATGTATGGGCTAAAAAACTTGGCTTTGATTTTAAGGATAGAGTGATTAACTCATATTATCAATCTGCAAATATTCCTAAACAAACTGTTTCAGAATTAGCAACGCATGTGGCTAATGTATTAAAAGAAGATGGTGAAGAGGGAGTTTATGTATTTGGAGATGTAAATAAAGAAGTATCTCATTTAGCCATTGGTACTGGTGCTGGAACGGATATCTTTGAAATGTTAGAATTCAATCCAGACGTAGTTATTGTGGCAGATGATGGAATCACAAACTACAAAGATGCTCAATATGCGATTGATCATGATTTGCCTATGATTGTAGTGAATCATGCTGGTTGTGAAATTGGTGGTTTAAAAAACATGGTGAATTATTTCAATGATAAGCTTCCGAATCTTGATGTAGAATATTTGGAAGAAGGCTTTAAAATTTCATATTTTAAATAAAAACAAAACTAGGCGATTTGCCTAGTTTTTTAAGGGAAGGAAGATGATTTTGAATAATAAAACGAAACGTATAGTTGTATATGTTGTGGGAATGTTTATTTTAGCTTTAGGATTAACACTAAATACAAAAGCGAATCTTGGTGTATCTCCTATTATTTCAGTACCCTATAGTATTTCACAGATAACAGGATTGAATTTTGGAGATTTAACATTTATTGAATATGTAGTGTTTGTGTTTATACAAATCTGGATTCATATAAGTGAAAAAAATAAAAAAAGAATTTTATCTGATTTATTACAGTTACCACTAAGTTTAATATTTACAAGATTATTAAATATCTTTTCGACTTATATTCCCACATCCAATCAATTTGGAATCCAATTACTAATCTTAGCTATGGCCATCATTTGTACAGGAGTAGGTGCTGCCATGTCATTAAGTATGCAGTTTGTCCCAAATCCAGGAGATGGAATTGTGCAAGCATTGGCGGGAAAGTTTAATAAAAGTGTTGGTCTTACAAAAAATATATTTGATTGTATATGTGTATGCATGACTATATGTATCAGCCTGATATTTGCACATACAATATTAGGAATAGGAATTGGCACTGTAATTGCGGTACTAGGAGTAGGTAGAGTAATAGCCTTATTCCATCATATGTTTGAATCACAAATCATTGAATTGGTTCAAGGATAAATAGAAAAGGAATTATAACGAAATAAGTAAAATGGTATCCATAAGGAGGACAACAACGTGACAGTTGTGATCCTTACTTGTGGGAACCGTTTTAGTTTATGTATTTTGATGCTACTCTATTGTATTTTTGCAACCTTTCTTTAATCAATTTGTGAAAGCTGTTCACTGTATTTAAATGATTGAACTTATCATAAGACTCATGACTGATTAACACTTTCTTAGTACAGTTCTTATTTCCTAAAAGTTCGTTGTAACTGTTAGAACCATCTAGTATTACAAAAGATTTTGATTCAAGACATTCACCAAATCTTAATAGATCTAGAGATGATGGCTTGCCATAATTTAATGTTCTGGCAATTGTATGATCAAATCTCTGTATTGCAGTGATGATACATATCTGCTGATTAGACAATCCTCTTTTTGTAGCGGGTGTTCCACGATGTTTAGGTTCTACTCCATCAATTTTAGTTCCTTTATGATTGTAAGGAGTATATTTTTATCCATTTCAACTTCATTCTACCTTGACTAACCGATAGTTTATGGCGCATATTAAAAATATTATGTTCATTCCATTTAGATTGATCTTAGTGAGAATAAAAAGTAAGCTGATCATGGTCAATAACAAAACGTTTTCCGCATTCTTTACAACGAAGCATCTGCTTACCAGAGTTGGCAAAGCCACTTTTAACCAAATGAGGGTGATAACATCCGCGTTTAGGACAGTATTCAAAATGATAAGTATCCATTTTACTGCTTGTATCTAAAAAATCAGTGATTTCACAATCAATCTTTTCAATTTGAAAAGATTGTAACTCAGCAATTGTATCTTAGTTTAAATATTTTGAATTTTTTTGTCATAGGTGTATTCTCTCTTTCGGTTACACCTATACAACAAATTTGAAATAGACGCCATTAATGTCGGTTATATTGACAAGTCACCAATGTATCTGTTAAGCCTATAATTAATCTTATTATCAGTTATATTCTAAGTTTGACAGTCACTTTTTAATCATGAGATATCTTTTTTTAGAACATAAAAGTAAAAAATAACTGAGCATAGATGTTCGGAATTCTGTTTTATTTTTGTGAGTACCTATTTGAAAATTTCTAAGTATTTTCTTGCTTTCTGACCATAACAAGTTTACCAAATTATAGCTTATTTATTAACGTTCTCAAAGTTAAACTATTAATTGGGGACGTCACGTGGTCGTATATTATATTTTAAATATACGTAACAGGTTACCGTTTTCACAACAAAATACAGAAAACCGTTAACCTATTTACATTTTTATTTTGTAAATTATACTAAAGTTGTATACATTAGATTAATTCTTCGAAGATTAAGTCATATTAAAAAGGAGAACAAAATAACTATTATGAAAAAATATTCGGTTGCAATTTGCGGTGGAGGAAGTACTTATACTCCAGATATGATGGAATTATTGTGTATGATGCAGAAAGATTTTCCACTTAAAAAGTTGGTACTATATGATATTGATAAAAATCGACAAGAAATTGTTGGAAAATTTGGAGAAGTAATGTTTAAAGAATATTACCCAGAGTTAGAGTATTCTTATACTTTAGATCCGAAAGAAGCATTTGATGGTATTGATTTTGCATTTGTTCAAATTCGTGCAGGTGGAATGGATCAAAGAAATAATGATGAAAAAATTCCATATGAATTTAATTGCATTGGACAAGAAACATGTGGGCCTGGAGGATTATCATATGGTGTTCGAAGTGTAGTTCAAATGATTGATTTGATAAAAGATATTCGTACTTATTCAAAAGATGCGTGGATTATTAATTATTCGAATCCTGCTGCAATTGTAGCGGAAGCAACAAAGCGAATTTTTCCATATGATAAAAAATTAGTAAATATTTGTGATATGCCTACTTCAGTTTTAGATGCATATCTACCATTGATTAATGTGAAACGATCACAAATATATCCTAAATACTTTGGCTTGAATCATTTAGGCTGGTTTACTGGTTTATATGATAAGGAAACAGGTCATGATTATTTACCTGATTTACTACAATATGTAGAATCACATTATGAACAAATTCATGAACAATTTGAAAATAAAATTAAAGGCAAGGATGATCATTGGGGAATTACTTTTTTGAATCATTTAGAAATGTTACACGATTTTCCTTATTCTCTACCAAATACATATAACTTGTATTATATTTATCCAAATAAATCATTGGCTCATTATAGTTTAGAACATACACGTTATGACGAAGTTATTAATGGAAGAGAAAAAATGGTGTTTGAATATTGTAAAAAAATTACTGAATTAGGAAGAATGAAAGGAACTGAATACGACATAAGTTCGAAAATCAATCCAAATTATGCAGTTGACAATCCACAAGCTGCAGCAACTGTATACGCAGATAATGATGTGCATGCCGCTTATTTAGTTGAACTTGTATTATCCATTATCAATAATTCAAACGATATTGCATTGGTAATGACGAAAAATAATGGAATTTGTCCAAACTTAGATAATGAAATGATGTTAGAAGTTGCATGTCGTATTGGAAAAGAAGAAATTGTTCCACTGAATTATGGCACGGTTCCAGCTTTTGAAAAGGGGTTATTAGAAAATCAATTTGCATGCGAAAAACTATTGGTTGATGCAATTTTGGAAAAAAATTCTTTGAAATTGCTACAAGCGTTTACTGAAAATAGAATTGTTAGAGATGCTGAATTAGCGAAAAAATTAATTCAAAGATTTATTGATGTAAATGGCGAATACTGGCCACAGTTTAAATAATAAGGAGCTAAAAAGAAAATGAATAATTTTACAAAATGGTTAGAAGAAAAAGTCTATCCAGTTGCAGCTTTTTTTGAACAAAACAAATATTTATCATCTATTCAATATGGAATTATGTTGACGATTCCTCTATTATTGGTAGGAGCATTTGCATGCATTATTAGTGACTTTCCATTGGATAGTTACCAAAATTTAATGGTAAATATTTTTGGTAAAGATATTTGGCAAAACTGGAATTGGAACGTATTAAATCCAGCTACATTCGGCTTGATTGGAATTATTACAATGCTTGGTACGGCATATGAGTTATGTAGAAAAAACGAAATTTCTCCATTACCAGGTGTTGTAACTTCTTTAATGACTTATTTCCTATTGATTGCATTAGATGAAAACGGAATGCTATCAGTGAATGAATTTGGTGCATCTTCATTGTTTTTATCTATCATTGTTGCAATTATATCGGTTGAAATTTACACATTATGCATAAAGAAAAATATCATTATTAGGTTACCTGGGAATATTCCATCATTTGTACAAGATCAGTTTGTTGCATTAATTCCATCGTTGATTTGTGCGATTGTATTTTTGATTGTCCGCTATCTAATTATGATAACACCATTTGAAACGGCTTCAAATTTAATTTACGGTTTATTGCAAGCACCTTTAACAGGGTTAGGAACTTCTTTTGTTGGTACGATGATTGCAACATTCTTGAATTCATTCTTATGGTTCTTTGGATTGCATGGAACAAATGTTGTTTCAAGTGTTATGACTCCTGTATGGTATGCAGCACGTGATGCGAACTTAGCTGTATATCAAGCAGATCCGTTAGCCTTGAGACCATATATTGTAACGAATGATTTTTCAAATATGATTATCTTTTTAAGTGGAACAGGGTTGACTTTACCTTTAGCTGTAGAAATGGCTTTATGTTGTAAATCTGAGCGTATTAAGACTATCGGTAAAGGAGGATTAATTCCTGGAATATTCAATGTGAACGAACCAATTATTTTTGGCCTTCCTTTGGTAATGAATCCAGTCATGGTAATTCCATTTGTATTAGTTCCGATTGTATGTACTTCAATTGCATATTTTTCTATGGCTTTGGGAATCGTTCCATTACCAACTGGTGTTGCGGTTCCTTGGACAATGCCATTCTTCTTTGGAGGATGGATGATGTGTTCTGATGTTCGTGGTGGAATATTACAAATTGTAATTTTGGTTATTGCTGGTTTGATTTATTATCCGTTTATTAAAACATTGGATAAAAAATATGTAGAAGAAGAACAGGTGAATAAATAAATAAGGAGGTAGAACACAATGTTGAGACGATTTATAGCATATGTACTAGATTGGTATATTATGTATTTCATTATGAATTTAATTTTAGTTATTTCATATTATATTCAAGAAGGTATTGTTGTTAGTAATTTAATTCCAATTCAATATTTTAACTCGAGAACGCAAATACAAATATTATTGATTTTATGTGTTTTCTTTATAGTTTATACTTGTGTTCTACCTTTATTGTGGGATGGAAAAACAATTGGAAAAAAAATATGTAAAATTAAAGTAAAATCGCTTGGTAAGTTAACTTTTACTCAATTAGTTGTTCGTAATTTATTTGGAATTGTTATCCTAGAAGGATGCTTAAATCCTTTGAGCAACTATATAAGAAACGTATTTTTGTTATATGTATCGCGTGATTTAGTTCAATATATGGTTTATTTTTCGGCTTTTATTGGCATCGTTTCAATAATCTGTATGTTTGTCACTCCAAAGAAAAAAATGATTCATGATTTAATATCAAAAACAGAAGTTGGTGTGATATAATACTCCAACAGAGGAGATTTATGAATATTAAAGAGATTGCAAAACAAAACAATTTGAGTCAAACAGATTTAACGATTTTAAATGAAATTTCGAATCGAATGTTCAAAGGATATTACAAAATTCCAATTCGAGAGATTGCATCTGCTTCCTTTGTGTCAACGACTAGTGTTATTCGTCTTGCTAAAAAACTTGGATACGAGGGATATAGTGAATTATTATATGCGTTGAAGATTGATAGTACAACTAATGTTGACTATAAAGCATCTGATGCTATTCGTTCGATTATCATTGAAGAACGTTCATTAGATGTGATTGATAATTTTATTCGTGATCTTGCAAGTGGTGAATATGAGAGAATACATGTTATTGGGATTGGCTATTCAGACTATATTGCACAATATTTAAGAGATAAGCTATTGGAATTGGATTATTTTTCAACAAATAAAAGCCCTTTGGATTTTTTGAATTCAAGAAAATCTTTGATATTATTTGTGAGTGAATCTGGAGAAACGACAGATCTTATATTTATTGAAGAACGATGTAAAAAAATGAATTACAAGATATATGCGCTGAGTTCTACAATCAACAGTACACTATGCAAACATGTAAAGAATCATATTGTCATAAAAAATGGTAAAAAAAAGAACAAGGCGCCAAATTACTTTATTGGAAATAGTATAAACTTAATTGAAAGTGTATTAGCGATATTAGAGTCATATTTAAAGGAGGAAAAAGATGATTAATGTATTATTAATTTGTTCACAAGGTGCATCTACATCTATGATGTGCAAAAAAATTAAACAAGAAGCAGAAAAAAATGGAGTGGAGATGAATGTGAAAGCAGTAGCTATTGCTGTTGCTAATGATTATATTTTGGATTCAAATATTATTTTATTAGGACCACAAATTCGTTATATGAAGCAAAAGGTACAAGATGCTTCTGGTTCTATTCCAGTACTTGATATAGATATGCAAGCATATGGGATGATGGATGGATCTAAAGTTTATAAACAAATCATGGAGAATTTAAAATAATGAATGAAGTATATGAACAGACATGTTTTCAAATCATTTCGTTTGCTGGAACAGCAAAAAGTTGCTTTTTAGAAGCGATTGAATGTGCGAAAGCAAAAGGTGATCCTAGTGAATTGTTAAAAGAAGGTAATGACGCGATTCAACAAGCTTCAATTTCACATCAAAAGGCACTGACATTAGATGCAAATGGTGAACTGGAGGTTGGTTTATTGTTGATTCATGCAGAAACTATACTTTCTAGTGCTGAAACAGTAAGAGATTTGTCGCAAACAATAATAGATTTATTAATAAATAAATAAATCCATTATTGACTTATATTAAAAAAAGAGTTATTAAAATATAATATTTTTAATAATTCTTTTTTTGCCTATTTTATACTTTTATTAAGATTGGTTAATTAACATATATTTACTGAGTTTTCCACGCATTCAGAGACACACCGTCCAGCACTGAGAGCCACTCATTCCATCATTTAGAGCCACACAACCCATTAATCAGAGCCGTTTCTACACTTTCAGTTGTAAGATGTATTTGTAGAATATTAAGTTCTATAGATCTTGCGAATTGGAGGTGTTTTTTTGTGCGAGATTTAAAATGAATTCTTGAACTGATGTTTGAGAATTTCTGTTTTTCATTATATTAATAAACGAAATATCGATGTAGTCACAAGATTCATTTCAGATTTTGCATATGACGGAAAATGATACGTGTGTAGCGCACCATCGGTGTATCTATAGCGGTCAACCGGTGCATCAATTTTTTGATTTAATTTCTTATTGATTCACCTTTAAATTCTAGACGATATGCTTCACATATAACTCGATCTAAACACGCGTCAGCGTATGTACAATCCTTAAATAAATCGTACCATTCTTTTACTGGGATTTGAGAAACCAACACTGTCGATTTTCTTTCTTCTCTTGAATCGAGAATTTCAAATAGATGTCTACATTTTTTGGAAAAAGAAAAAGAACCTGACGCATCAGGTTCCTTCTAGGTGTTGTACGAAGACGACCACCGCAATTCATAGCAATAATATATTACACCGAATAACATTATGCAAGAGGTTTTAAGATTGACTAATAAAATTTTGTAATTGCCGCATGTGTGCTCGCTGCTGAGTCCCTAGAATTTGATTGCAAATAAAAATCACGGCCAATTTGATATAGCAGTGATTAAATAATGATTTTTAAATTCCACCCATATCAGAATAATAGTGTTCTAGATCTTCCTGCATTTGTGATTTAACTCTATTCCAATCTTCTTTAGTCATCTTACTGTACAGAGCATGATTCATTGAGATAATGCTCAAGTCTTTTGAATAATATAAGAATCTTTTACGTTCAAATTTCTCAAATGGATTTGTTAACATATTTCTGCAGATTGCTTTTCTATCTTTTAGAGTAGTTTCATTGTATGGACATGTACTACGATCAACCTGTAGTCCTCTATCGATTCTATCTTGGTAGAAGGCAATATAGTCATTCAAAACATTATCTATTTTAGCATCACCAATCGAATCAACATTTTTAATAAAGGCTAACAAGAATGGCATTTTATAAGATAATGAATAATCTCTTTCTTCTAAGAATTCAAAGAAGTCTTGTTTGATTGTATCATTATTGTGCTCTTTTATACCCAGTTCTTTTCTGTACTTTTCAACATCATCAGGACTAAATAAATATAAAGATTTACTTCCAAATTTGTATTCTACACTAGGCTTGATTTTTCCTTTTTTAATCCAACTTGTTACAGTTCCGGTATTGATAAAGTATTCTCGTGCGAGTTGTTCCTGACTTAGGTAATCACCATACTTATCTTCAAATGTGTTGATATCCACTTCAGTAATACGCTCAATTCGTTCTTCAATTCCATCAACAACTAACATGTCTCCAGGAGTGTAATTTGTTATTGTGATATCACCAAATGGTACATAATATGGATTTGCAAATATAGTATGCATATTACAAGCTTTGATCATAGCTCCATATTCATCAACAACATCAATCACAATCACATTTTTCTTTGTATCAGTTTTTCGTAGCCCTCTACCTATTTGTTGTAGATAAAGAACTTTAGAAAGAGTAGGTCTAGCCATAACTAAAATGCCAAGCTCAGGATAGTCCCATCCTTCAGAAATCATGTTACAAGTACAAAGGAATCGGATTTTCTTATTCTTGAAATCATCCATGACAGATGTAGGATTTTTTGTTTGTCCAGTATAGCTTGCTGCAACAATTCCTTCTTTGTTAAGAAGACGAGCCATTTCATTTGCGTGAGAAACATTAACACAAAAGATAACGCCTTGGCGTAAGCTAGCTTCTCCAAAAGTAAAGTATTCTTTGAGTAAATCTACAATTAATTCATTTCTAGAAGTTACTCGTATTCTTTTTTCTAGATCTGCATTTACATAATCTTTACCATTAAAACGAACTTTAGAAAGATCAATATTTGTTTCAATTCGATATACATTTGCCTTGGCAACAATCCCTTTTTCCATAGCTTCTTTTAAAGATAGAGAAGTGGAATAGCTTCCAAACACAGTCTCTAATTTTTTCTTATCCGGTCTTTGATCTGTTGCAGTCAATCCTATGGTGAAATCTGCATTATAATATTGAATAACTCTTTTTAGTATGGGAGCCACCGCATGGTGAGCTTCATCAACAACTATATAATTATAATAATCTGAAGATAATTCTGTATAATGTCTTGCCATATATGCATAGGTTCTTATATCAATTTTATCTTCTAGTTCAGGTAAAGAATTATGCACTCTTTGATTCCAGTCTGCCAAGATATTGATTCCTGGAACTAATATTAATCCTTTAAAACCTTTCTTATTCTTGGCAAACTCACGTAAATCTTCCTCAACAATTTTAGACTTACCAGCAGCTGTTGGTAGTACAATCAAAAATGCTTTAATTCCAGCATCTCTTCTTTTCTGGATTTCTTGTAAACTAATGGATTGATGTTCATATAATTCAACGGATCTGTCTATTTTTAAACCGTTATCAATAAATTTAGAAGCATCATTTCCAAAATATTGTTTAATATCATCTTCAATGCGATTTTCAAATGCACAATCTTCAGTAGAAAAACGGAATAATTTGATTCCCCATGAGGCACATGTGTTTTGTTTTGTTAATTGTTTTTTATATTTTTCTTCACCAATAATTTGAGGGTGATGATACGTTACACCGTTTTCTTCCACTGCATATTTTTCATCTTTTGTTCGCACAAAATAATCAAGGAAATAATTCTTTCCATTTTCATCACAAATACCATATTCTCTAGAAATGTATTTAAGTGCATTCATGCCATAAGCATTTGAAAAACTCTTCTCGAAATGCAGTTCTAATGGAGATACATCGGATTGTTCACTTCTGTCTCCAACACTTCTTGTATAACTAGTAGGCAATACAATTTCTTTTCTAGAAAGATATTTATCAACTTCTAAATGAGAGTAGCCTAAGAAACGGAAAACTCTATTAAACTGGTGCATATAATTATTTTGTTTATCTGTGATCAGCATATATGAAAATACAGGATCATTACTCTTGTGCTCACAAATATCTTCATCAATAATGACCATATCTTTTCCATTATCATAGAAATTAGATATTCCACCATTTGGATATTTGATTTTTTCTCTTAAAGAAAAATCAGTATGTTCAACTAAGAATGGGTCTTTTGAAGGAGTAGATTCAACCATTTTTCTTCCTCCCTTCCTGGTCTTACATCTGTTGTAATCCAGTATTCTTTAATTATTAAGGTATCTACATCATGAATGAAATCTTTGAAAATATCTAAAGTGAAATCTGTGAAGAATCTTCCATTTCTTTCACCTTCGAAATTTCCGTATTTAAAGGATGTATAAATAATTCCATCATCTTTTAAAGACTTACTCATTTTTGATAAGACATCTTTTAATTCGGATTTTGGTAAATGTAATATAGAAGAGCATGCCCAAATGCCATCATAGTAATTTTGTTTATCCAAATCTTGAAACAACATGTGTTTTACTTGAATACCAGTATATGCACTGGCACTTTTACATAATTCCAAAGATCCATCAATGGCTTCAACATCATAGCCTGCTTCAATAAAACATTTAGTATCTCTTCCAGATCCACATCCAAAATCTAATGTTTTATTTCCGGATAATTCTTTTAGAAATTTATCTTGTATATCTTTTAAATCTGCTGATACAGTTCCTTGAATAAAGGATTCAGCATTCTTATTATAGTAGTCCAAAGTTTTGTTTATCATATATACCTCTAATACCATCTAATACTGTGTATATAATATCTTGAAGTTGTATTCAAATCAATTTAAAACAAAAAACAGGAACCTTGTGTGTTCCTGCATTTATAATTTTAGAATTCTTAACAAAAAATAGAGCTGGATTTGAGTAAGTTGTGAAATGGTACCAGCTCTAATGCTAAAGGGTTGATTATTTAAAATAACCAACATTGATATATTACCATAATATTAATTTTTCATCAGCAAAAAAAAACATTTTTTGTGGCAAAATAAAAGGACCGGAATGGGCCCGGTCCAGAAATGGGAATGTTGAGAAAGTTAATTGAAAGGGTTAGAGTCTTAACTCAATCAACATAATTACTATAACACGTTTCTATAGGAAAAGAAAGCATATTGTTATCGAATGTACACTTGAAAATAAAAATAAAAAATGTAATCATTTACAAATTGCGGTATTATAGCTTCGGGAAGAGTAGGTAAAAAATTGAAAGTTCAAAAGTGTATTTGTTTAAAGAACAGTCTCATCCTGGTCGTGTGATTGTGGCTCATAAGAAGCATGTGGGTGAAATTACAGAGTTGACGGCCCAGGAAAGAGCTGCTTATATGGAGGATATTAATAGGGTAGCTTGTGCTATGCATGAAATCTTCAATCCAGATAAAGTCAATTATGGTGCTTATGGCGATACGGGTCATCATCTTCATTTCCATTTAGTTCCTAAATATAAGGATGGATATGAATGGGGGCGGTGTATTCGCTATGAATCCAGGCGAAAAAACGTTGTCGGATGAAGAGTATCAGGACATTGTTGAAAAATATCGTGCTGTATTATGTAAATAAAGGAGCAGCTGCTCCTTTTTCTATTGTTCACTATGATTTTTTCTAAATTGAATAGGTGAAATGCCTGTTGCTTTTTTGAAGGCTTGGGCAAAATAGGATTGGCTTGTAAAACCTATGATGATGGATATTTCTGAAATTTGAAGATTGGTTGTAGAAAGTAGAACTTTAGCTTCTTGAATCCGCTTTTGAATCATGTAGTTAATGGGGGAGATTCCCTTATATTGTTTAAAGGCATGTACAATGTGATATTTATTTAAGAAAGTGAGTTCACTTAAAGTGTCTAGTGTGATATCTTCTTTAAAGTGAGCATCAATATATTTTTCAATATAGACACAGTCTTTGTTGGCTTTATTAACGGGTGAAGATTTTAAACTAATGTTGGCCCTACGCATCAGGTTGATCAGTAATACTTCTAGTAAGTTTTGGCATAAGGATTGATATTCAGTATCTCTAGCCTTAACTTCCATTAGAATGGTTTTTAGATAGAATAGTACTTCGTGTTTGTATTCATAATAGTTGGCAATACTGCAACCCTGTTCTTCGTATTCTTCTTTTGAAAAGAAGGTGATGCCTTCAATTCCCATAACAATGTATTCGAAGTTGACATTTTCAATACCACGCTCTGTATGGGATACCAATGGATTGACAATAACGAGGTCGTCTTCTTTTACGGGATAGTTTTTGTTGTCTAAACTTAAAAGTCCATGGCCCTTTGTCACATAGAACATTTCTGTGTATAAATGGGTATGTAGGGTGGAATTCCATTCGTGATCGAACTTGGATTCGGTTATATATAGTAGTTTTGGTCGGGCTTTGTTGAAGTCGACTTGGTCAATTTGAAAGCGTTGTGTACTCATAAAAACACCTCTTTTTGTATTATTATATATTGTTTTCTATTGTTTATCAATTTTGTTGTCAAAATTATTAAATCGCAATATATCTAAAATATAGAGCTATATTTTTATGATAAATCGCTTTCAAATAGACTATACTAGACTTGTCAAAAGAGGTTCATACGAATTTATGAGGAGGTAAAGTATGAAAAAAGTTATAACTGCTGGGTTATCATTTGCGATGGCAGCATCTATGCTAGCAGGATGTTCTAGCAAACCAGCTGAAAATTCTGATTCTGGAGATAAGCGAGTATTAAAATTTGATTCTTTCTCTGGTGGTAATGGTGAAGAAGTATTCACAAAATTGGCTAAGGCTTTTGAAAAGGCAAATCCGGATGTAGATGTTCAATTGCGTTTTGAAAAAGAATTGCCTGATGTATTGAATAAAGAAAATGCGAAGGGTGAATATTCTGATGTTGTTTACTATAACTTAGGTCAGCCTTCTGGATATACTGAAACTCAATTAAATACTCATGAAGTATTGGATATTTCAGATGTAGTTGAAGAAGTTGGTATGGATGAAAACTATGCAAATAGTAGTATCGTACAATATTATGGTGATGGAAAATCTTATTTGATGCCACTTAAGACAACTCCAGCTGGATTCTTCTATAATACTGAATTGGTTGGAGAAGGAAAGAAATATGAACTTCCAACAACTTGGGAAGAATTCTGGGCTTTAGGTGATCAAGCTAAGAAAGATGGTATCGCATTATTTACTTATCCAACAAATGGTTATTTTGACAACACATTAAATGCATTGTTGAAAGAAACTGGTGGAGAAGAATTATTAACGAATGTATTAAATTATGACAAGGATGCTTGGAATACAGATGGTGCTAAACAAGCTATCGATATTTTAACTAAATTAGTAAGTCCTGATTATTTATATTCTGATACAGTCGCAAATGCGAATGCGAAAGATGGTTTCACAATGAACCAACAGGCTGTCATTGATGGAAAAGCATTATTCATGCCTAATGGTGACTGGGTAGTTAATGAAATGGCAGATACAACTCCTGAAGATTATCATTGGGGATTACTTCCATTGCCTGCATTAGAAAAAGATGGTGAACGTTTCGTTGGTTCTATGACTGAACAAGTATGGATTCCTGCTCAAGCTAAAAACGTAGATGATGCGAAAGCATTCTTGAAGTTTATCTATTCTGATGAAGGTGTTAAGATCATGGCTGAAGGTGGAAACATTGTTCCAACTACACATATGTCAGACACAATTGCGGCTATGGAAGATGGATATACAAAAGAATTCTTCTCTGTATATGACACTGCTTCTGCTGCATTAGGTGCATTTGCTCCTTACAACACAGATAACTTACCAGACTTTGACCGTGCTGCGACAGTATTTGGTTCAATTGACTCTTTAGCTACTGGTGAATTAACTGCAAAAGATTACCAAAGCAAATTAGCAGATGCTTGGGCTAAATTATCTAAAAACAAAGCTGTAACTGAATAATTAAACTGAAAGCGATGAGCAAATTGTTGCTCGTCGCTTTTTAAGAGATGGGAGGTAAACTCATGAATAAAAAGAAAGCACAAAATCGTTTCGTATTTGCGTGTCTTGCACCAGCCGTTATTCTAGTCGTCATTTTCATGGTGATTCCAACAATTGATGTATTTAAGACAGCATTCTTTAAAAAGAGCAATTTCGTAAGTGATGCCACTTTTGCCGGGTTCTTCAACTTTAAGGTTCTTTTTAACGACATGCGTTTTATTGAGGCTATGCAAAATACAATCTTGTATGTTGTATTGATCACGATCATCACTTTGGTGTTGGCCGTATTGTTTGCGACATTATTAACTCGTGAAGAGTTTGTTGGAAAAAACTTCTTCCGTGTTATTTTCTACATTCCAAACATTTTGAGTATTGTTGTTATTGTAGGTATTTTCTCAGCTATTTATCAACCTACGAATGGTATTTTAAATACGTTCTTTGGTATGATTGGACTTTCGTCTTTACAACAACAATGGATGGGAAATCCAGATGTTATTAACTATTCTATAATTGGTGCCCTTGTATGGCAGGCCATTGGTTATTATATGGTTATGTATATGTCGAGTATGTCGAGTATTCCAGAAAACCTATATGAGGCTGCAAGCCTTGAGGGGGCTAGTAAAGTCAGACAGTTCTTTATGATTACTTTACCTTTGATTTGGGATAACATTCGTACAACTTTAACTTTCTTCGTAATTTCTACAATCAACTTATCATTTATGTTCGTTCAATTGACAAGTGAGGGAAATCTAGGAAGTGAAGTGGCATTGAACTATATGTATAACAATGCGTTCGCTGGTAAATACGGATTTGGTATGGCCGTTGGAGTATGTATCTTCGTATTCTCATTTGCCTTATCAGCCATCATAAATAAGATCACTGAACGTGATGTATTACAGTATTAGGAGGATGAGATATGAAGAAACATAATTTTCCTTTATACAAGATCTTTGTTTATGTGGCACTGATCACATTAGCTATTTCGATTATTGTACCCATCGCATGGGTATTCCTTGCATCTTTAAAATCGCAATTAGAATTGGTGAGTGGAAATCCATTTGATCTTCCAAAACAAATATTGTGGTCAAACTTTGCGGATGCTTTTGTGAAGGCAAGAATGGGTGATTATTTATTAAATACAATCATTGTAACAGCACTATCATTAGTCATTCTATTGGTGGTGGCTCTTCCTGCATCGTATGTTTTGGCACGATTTGACTTTGTGGGAAAGAAATTCTTTAATGGACTTTTCATGGCCGGACTTTTCGTAAATGTGAACTATATTGTTTTGCCAATTTTCTTAATGTTATTTAATGCGGATATTAAGCTTGGAATTGACTTTTTCTTAAATAGTAAGTTCTGGCTTTCTGTCGTGTATGCGGCAACGGCCCTACCTTTCACAATCTATTTGTTGACAGGTTATTTTAAAACGTTGCCTAAGGCGTATGAAGAGGCGGCTCGCATTGATGGTTGTGGCTACTTTAAGACAATGACTAAGATTATGATTCCCATGGCAAGACCAAGTATTATTACGGTTATCCTATTTCAATTCTTGGCTTTCTGGAATGAATATATTATCGCATTTACTTTTATGGATAAAGAAAATGCTACGTTGGCCGTTGGTGTTAAATACTTAATGGCGGATGCGAAGTCACAGGCAAACTTTGGTGTCATGTATGCTGGGTTGGTAATTGTTATGATTCCAACGTTAGTTCTTTATATTTGTGTTCAAAAGAAGATTACACAGGGCATGAGTATTGGTGGAATGAAAGAGTAAGGTGTCTAATATGAGAGATGAAAATAAAGTAATGAACATAATTATGATCGTTTTATTCTTTGTGTTCTTAGGTATGATCATTTGGGCACAGAAGACGGTAAGTGTTCGTAATTTAATGATCGAAATCGTTGGATTGACAGGCTTACTAACATTATTGTTTCTATACAATCGAAAACATAAATAGGAGGAAGAAGTATGGCAGAATTATCATTGCAGCATGTTGATAAAATATATGACAACAATGTTCAGGCTGTATTTGACTTTAATTTAGAAGTGAAAGATAAAGAGTTTATTGTGTTTGTAGGACCAAGTGGATGTGGGAAATCAACAACACTTCGTATGATTGCTGGTTTGGAAGAGATTAGTGCCGGTGATTTCTACATTGATGGAAAAAGAATGAATGATGTGGAACCAAAAGATCGTGATATTGCGATGGTATTCCAGTCTTATGCGTTATACCCTCATATGAGTGTATATGAGAATATGGCCTTTGGTTTGAAATTACGTAAGTATAGTAAGGAAGAAATTGATAAGCGTGTGCATGAAGCTGCTCGTATTTTGGAGATTGAACCTTATTTGGATCGTAAACCAAAAGCTTTATCAGGTGGTCAAAGACAGCGTGTTGCCTTGGGGCGTGCTATCGTTCGTAATGCGAAGGTATTCTTAATGGATGAGCCACTTTCAAACTTGGATGCGAAATTGCGTGTACAAATGCGTTCGGAAATCATTCAGCTTCATGAACGTATTGGAGCTACTACCATTTATGTAACACATGATCAAACCGAAGCCATGACGATGGCCGATCGTATTGTTGTTATGAAAGGTGGTTATATCCAGCAGATTGGTACGCCTAAAGAAATTTACAATAATCCGGCAAATTTATTCGTAGCTGGATTCTTGGGTGCGCCTGCAACGAACTTTGTTAAGGGTACGTATGCAAATGGTTTCTTCCAAGTGGAGGATATGAAGATTGAAATTCCTTTGATGTATAGAGAAAAACTTTCTAGTTACCAAGGAAAAGAAATTATCATGGGTATTCGTCCAGAAGATTTACATGGTGAGGGTATAGTGGCCGATACATATCCGAGTGCTAACTTTGATTTTGAAATTGAAGTGGCTGAACTATTGGGCCATGAATATATTTTGCATGGTACTTTAAATGGACAAAAAATGTGTGCCAAAGTAAATTCTCGTTTGGAACCCGAAGCACATTCAACAATTAAATTAACAATGGATTTATCAAAAATACATTTCTTTGATATGGAAACTGAAAATAGAATTGACTAGTTTAGGAGAAAATAAAATGATTGAAACAGGCAGAGTAACTGTACCGACAGATGTTGATGTAATTGATGCAACAATTGAGATTATTAATCGATGGAAAGCCGATGCCATCCGTGACTGTGACGGAACGGATATGCCAGAAGAATTGCGTAAGATGGACATTAAGCAATATGCGACTTACTATACGACAAGAAAAGATAATGCGTGGGCAAAGGCAAATCCAGATGAAATCCAACAGATGTATTTGATGAGTGATTTTGTGACCGCAAAGTCAACCGAATTAAAAATTCAAATCATGCAGCATTTCTATAAGGATCAATTAAAACCAAACACAAAAGATAATCACAGATGGTGGGAAGTCATTGACCGTACGACGGATGAAGTCATCACAAATTGGGATTATGATGAAGAAACGGGTGAAGTGATTATTCATGATACAATTCCGTATCATGCGTATACTGTCAGCTTCTTGGCATTTGTGATTTGGGATCCTGTGCATATGTATAATGCTCTAACGAACGATTGGCAGGGTGAAGAACATCAAATGACTTTTGATGTTCGACAACCTAAAACACAAAAATATGTATTGGATAAATTTAGAAAATTCTGTGAAGAAAGAGATGATGTAGACGTTGTTCGTTTTACAACGTTCTTCCACCAATTCACTCTTCAATTTGATGAATTTGCACGCGAAAAATTTGTAGATTGGTTTGGATATAGTGCTTCTGTATCTCCATATATTTTGGAACAGTTTGAAAAAGAAGTGGGCTATCCATTTAGAGCTGAATATATTATCAACAAAGGATTTAATAACTCAACTTTCTGTGTTCCAACTAAGGAATATCGTGATTTCATGGATTTCCAACAACGTGAAGTTAGTAAATTAGCGAAGAAATTTGTAGATATTTGTCATGAATATGGAAAAGAAGCCATGATGTTTTTAGGTGATCACTGGATTGGTACAGAGCCATTTGGAAAATATTTTGAATCCATTGGATTGGATGCGGTTGTAGGATCGGTTGGTTCTGGTACAACACTTCGTTTAATTTCAGATATTAAGGGTGTCAAGTATACAGAAGGAAGGTTCTTACCATACTTCTTCCCAGATGTTTTCCATGAAAATGGTGATCCATTAGAAGAAGCTAAGGTCAATTGGGTAACGGCTCGTAGAGCTATTTTACGTAGTCCAGTCGATCGTATTGGTTATGGTGGATATTTAAAATTGGCATTGGATTTCCCTGAATTCATTGACTATATTGAAAAGGTATGTGATGAATTCCGTACGCTATATTCTCATGTGAACCAACAAGTTCCATTAAACTTATTAAAAGTGGGTGTAATTAATAGTTGGGGAGAACTTCGTCGTTGGGGAACACACTTGGTTCACCATGCCATTTGGTACAAACAAATCTATTCATATACAGGTGTAATGGAGGCGTTGAGTGGTTTCCCATTTGATGTTCATTTCATTAGTTTTGATGATATTCGTAAAGATCCAACAATCTTAGATGATATGGACGTTGTGATGAACATTGGTTCTGCATACACTAGCTTTAGTGGTGGAGCCGAATTTGATGAACCCGTGATTACAGCTCTTCGTCGTTATGTAGACCAGGGTGGTGGATTCATCGGTGTTGGTGAGCCAACAGCTATTAACCGCAACGGTAAATTCTTCACTTTATACGATGTGCTAGGTGTGGATAAAGAATTAGGTTTTACAATGCATACAGACAAATACAATTGGCAAGTACATCCAGACCACTTCATTACAGAACAATTAGAACATGAAGATTGGGGAGAATGTGTAAATGATGTATATGCTCTTCCAAAAACCGAAATCTTGGCTGAAAAAGATCTACATGTTAATTTGGCTGTAAATGAGTATGGAAAAGGTCGCGGTGTGTATATGAATGGTCTTCCATTTAGTTTTGAAAATGTAAGACTATTGTATCGTGCAATCTTCTTTGCGGCACACAAAGAAGAAGAAATGAAACGTTGGTATTCCGACAACTACAATGTGGATATCAACGTATATCCTTCTACAAACAGTTTCTGTGTTGTCAATAATACATACGAACCACAGACAACTACCGTGTATAAGGGTGATGGAACAAGTTTCGAAGTTGAATTGGATGCTTGTGAAATCAAATGGTTTGAAATTTAAGAATCAGTCAATCAAAATCAGAACGAGCCAGCTGGTTTTGAAAAGCTTTGGAGCAGAATATCTGCTCCTTTTGTCATTTGTGACTTGCATCATATAATTTTTGAATGTCACTAGGAAGCTTGTCTGGAAGCATAGCTTGAAGGTATTCTTCTGTACCATCCTCCATAGCTTTTGAGTAGTACCAACATTTAAATTCTAATAAAGATAGTGTTTCTTGAAGACTTTTGATTTCAGCTTCTACAGCCTCTTTTCGAGCTTTAAACAACTCTTTTCTCTTTTCAAAACTTGCACTTCCTTCAGAAACCCAACTAAAGAATTGATTGATTTCTTTAATGCCAAGACCAGATTTCTTTAAACACTCGATGAGATGTAAAGCTTCAATTTCATGATTGCTGAAATAGCGAATATTGCCTTTGCGAACTAAATGAGGGAAAAATCCTTCTTTATCATAATATCGAAGGGTAGAAATGGGTAAATCAAACATTTCAGATACTTGACCCATTGTATACATAGTGATTCCTTTCTCGACCTAAAGTCAGCTTTAGGTATTATACTAATGCCACAAGGTAATTGTGTCAATAAGGTTAAGATGTCAAAGAGGTGTCATCGATGCACAATTCAGTATTGTATTGGTTGTTGTGTATTAAAGGTGTAGAAATTATCGTGTATGCAAGTGAATATATATTTCGAGATATCTACATGATCGCAAGGTCAGCAGAAGATGAAATAAGCGTATATGCTTGGTAAGAACTTATAATGTTCCGATAAACGGCTTTGGATTATTCCGATAGATGTCTATTGTTCCGATAAAATGATATAATACTTCTAGATTAGGAGTGATGATCCATGTTTATGACTGTAAAACAGGCTTCTGAAAAATGGGGTATTTCAGATCGAAGAATTCGAGTTCTTTGTGCTCAGGGAAAAATTTTAGGTGCTTATCATGAGGGGCGAAGTTGGAAAATTCCTGTGGATGCAAAGAAACCGGTAGATGGTCGTTTAAAGTCAAAAGAGAATCTTTTGCGGCAGATTGATCGAAAAAAGATGGAATTAGATTCTAGAAGACCATTAACAGAAGGTGAAGTTGCTAGGTTGAATGAAGAATTTATTGTGGAGTATACCTACAATTCAAATGCGATTGAAGGAAATACACTGACTTTGCGTGAAACGGATTTAGTTCTTCGTGGTCTCACAATTGATAAAAAGCCTCTAAAAGATCATATGGAAGCTGTTGGACATAAGGAAGCTTTTGATTTTGTAAGAGAACTAGTCAAAAATAATGTTCCCATTAGTGAGAGTGTCATCAAACAAATTCATTATCTTGTTCTTGCGGATAAGAAAGAAGACCGAGGCGTATATCGTAGAATTCCTGTTTATATTATGGGCGCGCAGAATGAGCCAGTACAACCTTATTTGATTGCACCGAAAATGGAACAATTATTAATGGATTTTGCGAATAGTAAGGAGCATATTGTAACGAAATTAGCTCGTTTCCATATTGAGTTTGAATCGATTCATCCTTTTATTGATGGAAATGGTAGAACGGGAAGATTATTAGTGAATTTAGAATTGATGAAGGCTGGTTATCCGCCTATTGATATTAAATTTACGGATCGACTTGCCTATTATAATGCGTTTGATGAATATCATGTAAAACATAATCTTTTTGCAATGGAAAATTTGTTTGCGGGATATATAAATGAAAGATTGGATATGTATTTAAATATGTTGCAAGATTAGAAGGAAAATTAAAATGAAAGCTTATATCAAGGTCAAAAAAGACTATAATTCAGGATTAGTAGTTGGACATAGTCAGAATATGCAAAAAGCCATTTCTGGTTTTAATGAATTGGCATGTGAAGTTGTGCCTTATTTTTCTCTTGATGATGTATATAATCAAATCACAAAAGAAGATATAGTCGTTGATTACATTCAACAATGCGAAAATGTTTTCGCCAAATTTAATGTTTTAAACCCACATGTAGATGATTATCCAGAATGTCTTCGAAAGTTTCTTGGCAGAAAAATATGGAGAGATACCATAAATGCTATTTCTACAGATGAGGGTAAATGGTCTGCAGGTTGGTTTGTTAAGCCTGTAGAAAGTAAGAAATTCACTGGAAAAGTGATTTCAAGTATTAAGGATTTAATTGGATGTGGTGCCTATAATGAAGATTTTGAGGTCTTATGCAGTGAACCCATTGAATTTATGCGTGAATGGCGTTGCTTTGTATACTATGATCAAATTATAGATGTTCGACCATATAAGGAAGATTGGCACTATAATTATGATGCAGAAGTATTGGATGAAATTATGGATCAATTTATCGAATGGGATAAAAGACCAATGGCATGTTCTATTGATATTGGTGTTACCAAAGATGGTAGAACATTATTGATTGAATGTAATGATGCATATTCTTTAGGGGCTTATGGATTAGTAGATTATAAATACGCCAAATTATTATCTGCAAGATGGTCTCAATTGTTAGAAAGAGAAGATGTTTTTGATTATCGTAAATATCAATAAAAGAATTATGAATATTGAATATGCACGATTGGCTAACAAGGCTTCAATTATATGTTGAGCCTTTTAGATGACTTCTGGTATAATACAAATGAGCGATGGCTCTTGAATGGCGAGAAGCTAAATTCAATTTAAACTAAAATGCAGGGTGAGGAGCCCAAAATGAGGATGACTTAGAAATCATCCTCATTTTTTTGATTTAAATACAAATAAGATGTCAAAAGGATTCTTGTATGATTTAAACACAAGAAAAAAATAGGGAACTTATTAAGCACTATGTGTGATAAAAGTTCCCTATTTGTATTTATTGATTAGGGAACTTTTGATATAATATATAAAGAAAAAGTTCCCTAAGGAGTGAAATTATGAATGATTTGGTTAAAATACAGGCATTATTAGAAGATAAAGCGGATTGTCAAGCTAGATTGAACTTATTACCTTATGATGGTTCTCCTGAAATAAAAGAACAAAATGGTTCTCGTTATTTATATGTAAGAAAACGAATTGCAGGAAAATTAACGTCAACTTATGTTGATGCCTATTCCGATGAATTGTATCAATTACTGTTAAAAAATGCTAAAGATGCAAGGGTATTACGAAAAAGAATAAGACAGATTGAAAGAGAATTAACATCTCTAGGGTATAAAGATTCTGAATTATCAAGCCGTGTTTTGCAAAATATTGATTTTGCACGTGCTAACATGAAATCTAATATTTATGATCAGGCTGTTTTAGAGGGGGTTGGGACAACTTTTCCACAAACAGAAGAGATTTTAAATAATGGAATTGTAAATGGTGTAAAAGCTTCAGATGTGCAGAAAATCTTAAATTTAAAACATGCTTGGGAATTTATTTTGGACAAAGATGTGATTCAGAGTACTTCAAATTATTATATGATTAGCCATATCGCAAAACTAGTAAATGAAGGTTTTTATGTAGATGGTGGAAGAGTTCGTGGAGTTCCTGTCACAATTGGTGGAAGTAGTTATGTTCCACCTATTCCAATTGAAAGTGTTGTAAAAGAATCTATTGATAATATAGTTAATTCAAATAAAGAACCTATTGAAATAGCTATTGATCTATGCATGTATTGTATGAAAACACAAATATTTATTGATGGCAACAAACGTGCATCTGTAATATTCGCAAATCAATATCTAATTGCACACGGTCAAGGATTGCTTGTAATCCCTGAAAAGGAAGTGCCAGATTTTAAGAAATTACTAGTTAAATACTATGAGGGTGAAGATATCAGTGTTATAAATGAATTCTTAAAAGAAAAATGTTGGAAAACTTTTTAAAGTGTAGTTCGCAATAAGAAAATTTTAATGAATACAGTTTAGGGAACATTTGTGCTTAATACAATCATAAAAGTTCCCTAAATTTTTATTATAGATGTTGTGTGAAGCCCAAACTGAGGATGATTTAAACGCATTCTTTTTATTTCATTGTTTTACTGAAAATATTTACAATTAACAATTGATTTGTTTTTTATATAATCGTATAATTTTAAACAGTTTTTAGGAGTTGAAGAAATGGAAGAACGAAGAGATAAACGGAATATTGTTTATTTTATAATCAGTTATGTCATTAATAATTTGGCGAGTGGAGTTTTGTACGATACGTTTGTGAATTATCTGCAAGAAGCACAAACTTCTATCGCAACATCCTTCTGGGCCTTTTATGGATATGCCACATTTATAAGTGCAGCTTTATTGTTGCTAGTGCCAAAGATTGGCTATAAAAAGCTATTACTTTTTTGTTCACTTTCAACGGCATGTGCCTTTTTTGGCGCCGTCTGTATGGATTTTACTTGGGCTTTATATATCGCAACCCTATTGGCATTAACGGGTGTGCAACTGCACTTTATTATGCTGAGTCCTTTTATCGCTTGTTATACAGAAGCGTTTAAAGATCAAGAAATACATTGGTATACAAGAACTTACTATATGGGGTATATTGGATATTTCTTGGCAACGTATCTTGGTGGAGCCTTTGTGGTAAAGGCGTTTAGTTGTGTGGCCAACATTTCATATGCGCAAGCCCAAGAGGCAACGCGCTATATGACGCATCTTTCATCTGGTTTACATCAATCTTATATGGATGCGAATCGAATGGTTCTATTCGTGGTGGGTTGTATTGCGTTAATTTCCTTGATTCCCATTTTATGTATATCGGAAAAGAAATCGGATTATCAAATGGAGCTTACTCCAAGGCTTTCTTTAGAGGAAAAAATGAATGGTGCAAGACAACTTTTATTAAATCGATATTCCCGGGCTTATTTATTGTATTGGGCTTTGATTTCTTTTGCGATGGGCCTATTTACATCGTACTATACTGTATATCTAAATCGAAATTTACATATTGATAAGGCAACCAGTTCTTTAATGGTATCCATTTCCTATGTGGCGATTGTCTTATTTATGTTTTTTACGCCGAAGTGTACAAAAAAATTTGGTAAAGTGGGAACGATCTTTTTAACGGTCATGGCCTCCATTCCTTTTATGTTGATGATTGGAAATGGAAATTATTTTGGCAAATATGTTGTACCTGTTGTTGGTGCATCACTATTTATACGTGCGGGCCTTGCGAATTTATCAAGTCCTGTGGATAGTGCTCTATCGATGGATGTGATTTGTAAAGATTTGCGGCCTGTTTATACCTCTGTAGTGAATTTTACGGCAGGTATTGTGAGTATATTGAGTGGTCATTTTACAGGAAAGATTTTATTTGTCCACCAATCTGGGTATCAGCAGGCTTATTTTATAGCTGCTATATTATATGCGATTGCAGGTATGGTTCTTTATCATGGACTTCATACCTTTAATCATAAAGAAAGTGAAATAGTTTTAAGTAAGGGAGAAAAAAGATGAACAAATTATTTAAAAAACTAGGTTTTGGCGATAAGACGGCAAAGAACTTCTGGGCTATTATTATCGTCGCATTTGGAGGGGCGATTATTTATGGCTTGCCATATTTTCGCTTTGATTACTATGATGCATATTTAGCTACGTATCATTTGACGAATACACAAATGGGTGTGTTTGGAAGTATTTTAGGAATTTTTGGTATGATTTCCTATTTATTTGGAGGCATCGTGGCAGACCGCTTTTCAACAAGAATGATCTTAACGGTTTCTCTAATTGGAACAGGATTGGGTGGCTTTGTACACCTATTACCATTGAATTACTATCAGTTACTAGCACTTTATGCATTCTGGGGCATTTCAAGTTTATTTGCGTTTTGGCCAGCCTGTGTAAAAGCTGTTCGTATTCTATCGGATTCGGACGATCAAGGAAAAGCCTATGGATTCTTTGAAGGTGGTCGTGGCGTTGGTGCTGCATTGATGGCTATGGGTGCTGTTGTAGCTTTCCGTATTGGCATTGGTCAAATCAATGACGAAGTGGCAGGTATGAAAACAGTCATCGTTTATTATTCAGTTTTGACAATTGCGATGGGCATTTTCTGTTTCTTTAAAGTAAAAGATGGACATATGGAAGCAAGTGAACGTATTTCTTTTAAAGGCATTGGAGAAGTATTAAAAATGCCAGCCATCTGGATCATTAGTTTTGTGACATTCTGTAACTATGTATTTACCTTGTCTTTGTATTACTTTACACCATATGCCACATCTATTTTAGGAGCCACAGTTACGTTTGGAGCTACACTTGCAGCTATGAAACGATGGTTTTCTTTATTTGGAAACGTTGGTGGAGGCTTCTTCTCCGATAAGTTTGGTACAGGAAATGCTCTATTGATTTCATTTGTGGTAATGGCTTTGGGTACTTTGGGGATTTTATTGTTGCCAACAAATGCTGGTTCTATTGTGCTCTTTACAGTTTTGTTTGTCTTAATCTATATTTTCTATAATGTAAACTATGCACAAACATGGGCTATGATGGATGAGGGTGCTGTACCAGAAAAGTATTCTGGAACGGCTGCTGGAATTATTTCTACAATTGGGTATTTGCCAGAAATTTTTGTATCTGTTTTAGCGGGTATGATGATTGATCAAAATCCAGGTGTTGGTGGATATCGTTTATTCTTTGGCTTCTTAGTTGCGATGTTAGTTTTAGGAGCTGTGTTTGTGTTGGTTTGGAAATCGTATTTAAAGAAACATCCGAAAGTAAATTAATATGGAAGCATTATTTGAAAGAGTTTTTGTGGAAACTACAGTGGATACAGATCAAGATGGACAATATGATTTGATTGCGGTTTATATTAAGCGTCCAAAGCTAGATGAAAAAGTTCCGGCTGTTTTTGTGGCCAATCCATATATGTTGCACTGTAATGAGGATTGGTATGATTTGTATGATGTAAATACAAATATTCAGGCATATCCAAGTCAGAATATTCAGCGTGAGGATGTCACGTTTTATCCAAAAGATCCTGTAGTTTGTCCTAAAAAAGAAGCCGAACAAATTGTAGAAAACAGTCCGTATCCAGAACCAGATCCAAGCGCTTATGAATGCATTTCAGATTTATATGGTCATTTACTAGAACGTGGTTATGCCGGTGTATTTAGTGGTGGACTTGGTACAAGAGGAAGCGACGGATTAACAATGACGGGAAGTGAAGAGGAGATTTTTGCGTTTAAATCGGTCATTGATTGGTTAAACGGAAGAGCTCGAGCTTTTAGAGATAAGACAAGAACGGTACAGGTTTTGGCATCTTGGTGTACAGGTTCTGTTGCGATGTCTGCACGTTCTTATTTGGGTACAATGTGTATTGGGGTAGCCACAACAGGTGTAGAAGGCTTAAAGACAATTCTTCCTGAAGCGGGTATTTCCAACTGGTATGAATATTATCGTCATAATGGTTTAACTTTACCAGCCATGGATTGGCAAGGGGATGACTTGGATATTTTGGCAAAGTATTGTTTCTCGCGTGCTTTAGATCCAAATGATTTTGCGTCGATCAAACCTTTGTTTGAAAAGAATCAAAAGACTCTTCAAGAAGGTGAAGACAGACAATCGGGAAACTACAATCGCTTTTGGGATGAGCGTAATTATTTGCAGCATGCCGATCGCATCCAAGCTTCGGTATTCGTTCTTCAAGGCTTAAATGATTGGAATGTTAAACCAGATCAAGGTATTCGTTTGTATGAAAAGCTTCAAGAACTTGGTAAAGATCGTATGATGTTGTTGCATCAAGGACAACATATTTATACGTATCATCTTGAGGATAGTCCTACATTAGGATTGATCGATCGTTGGTTGGATTATTATTTAAAAGGGATTGATACAGGTATTCAAAATGAGTCTAAGATTTATATTGAGAATAACTTAGATCAAAAATTGTGGATGCAAGAAGAGGTTTGGCCACCTAAATCTTATAAGTCCTATCGTGTACAAGGGAATGGAAATCAGATGATTGTGGATGATTTGTCGCAAACGATTTATGATCGTAAACAAAAAAACACAAAGGCATGGCTGGATGAGTTGGTTTTAACTCAAAATGCGCATTCGCTTTCTTTTGATTTAGAAACAATGAAGGAAGATACGCGTTTTGCGGGAAGAGCCAAAGTTTCTTTTAGGGCTCGAATTCAACAGCCTACGGCCATTTTGAGTGCAATGCTTGTGGAAAAGGGAAAACAAGTTCGTTTGACACCGAATTTGGATGGGGATGAAAATCATTCTTTTGTCTTTAAAATGGAAGAAAAACCATCCGATTATTTTGTGATTACACGAGGTTGGATGAATGCACAAAATCGTTTGAATAATTATTCAAAGGAAGCCATTGATCCAGATACTTGGTACACATATTCATTTGACTTTGTCAGCAACGACTATACAATTCCTAAAGGACATACATTATCATTGATCTTGTATGGAATGGATGTGGACCAAACGCAATTGCCATTTGTGGTGACAGAAATCGAAGTGGATACTGCTTCTATTGTTTGTGATTGTCCAATTGAATAATAAAGTAGGTTCAAATCGAAAGGATTTGAGCCTTTTTCAATGCAAAAAAAGACCAGCAACAACTGGTCCACATTTAGAGAGTCAGGAAAGTATAAGAATGGTTAGATATCAAATGTGTTAGAATGACTCTCTAGACAATATTATTCTAGCACGAATCTAAACCGTTGGACAACAAATTTTAGAGGAGAGAACTAGATATTATGCATACATTACGGAGAAGTCTAGTTCTCTAATCGATGTTAGATGAGCGGAACTCAAATGGGTGTTGGCGTAATACCATTTGTTTGTATTGGCGTAAATTATTTCTCATCCAACCGGGTTAGTATATCAGAAATGGTACCTTAACGACGTACCATATGTTCACAGAAAAAAACGAATACACTTAGGAAATGAATTAGGTTGATATGCGTAAAGGGCTTTCATCTAATTATATAGATAGACTATGCAGATGTTGGCTTAATGTAGGAAATTATGAAATATTATTTGTGATTTGACATTGGTGGAAATTCGATGAAGAGTGGACTTCTTAGTCGTGAGGGGAAAATTATTGAGAAAAAATCATATTCGATGACAGATACTTTTAAGGTGTTGTACATATCGTCAAGATGCTAACTTACTTGGTGCACTCGCAAATTATATGGGTCGTAATGAATAGGAAGTGACCAGGAAAGGAAAAAGAAGACTTATATTAAACAAGATAAAAATAGGGAACTTTTTAGTGTGGCATACATGAATTGCTCCCTATTTATGTTTATATATCTTTATTATTTAAGCATCAAAATGGTGATATAATACTTTCTTGTAGAGGGCATGAAATGAATTTTAAAAGGGCATTAAATAAAGAACAGACGACATGTATCAATGGAATTTTTGTGTTGTTTGTGTTCTTATCACATTTTGGACAATATGAAACTATGCCATGGAATAATCTTTTATTGGCAATTGGACAACTCATGGTTGCACCATTCTTGTTCTATTCGGGATATGGCATTATGGAACAAATTAAACCTGAATTATTCATGAAAAGATAATAAAAGAAGATTAGCCTTGTTGATGG
>OGQG01000643.1_pt1 | contig 33691 bp, 28 predicted proteins | sample 1553201 | NCBI WGS metagenome assembly OGQG01 (sample SAMEA2579925, study PRJEB22360) | human gut metagenome | biome: human gut; feature: human-associated habitat; material: faeces | place: Denmark | collected 2008/2010
CTCCTTATTATCAAAGTAATCGAAAATATCATCCTTTATCTGGAAACAGATACCAATATATTCGCCCAGCAAACGGGCAAATTCGGCTTCCTCCTCACCTACCCCCACCGAGAAAGCGGCGGCTTTTGTGCAGGCTGCAAAAAGGGCGGCGGTTTTCTTACGGATGACATCGAAATAAACTGATTCGGAGAAGCTATGATTGCTTACATTGGAGAGCTGGAGCAATTCGCCGTCGGCGAGGTCCTGTCCCAATGAAGATACTAACTGGATAATAGGGTGACTATGGGTCTGTTCGGCATGAACAAGGCTTGTAGCCAACAAGTAGTCGCCCGTCAGTACAGCTACCTTATTATTAAAGATGGCATTTACTGAAAGCTGTCCGCGACGTTCAGTACTTTCGTCCACCACATCATCGTGTACCAGGCTGGCTGTGTGAAGCAGCTCCAAGGAGACGGCGGCATGAAGCGTGGAAGGGCGGACAGCACCGTAAAGGCGCGCTACCAACAGGACGAGAATAGGACGCATCATCTTACCATTCCTCTGTCGTATATGGGATACGACGCTGTCGAGCAATGCATTCGAACTGGAAAGAGAACTATCAAAAAGATTTTTGAAGTCCGCCAGTTCCGCTTCAATCGGAGTCCTGATGAGTGAGATACTGTCCATTAATACGTAATTTGAGCACAAAAGTAATAATAAAACGCTTAATACGGTATTTTTTTGTACTTTTACCATGAAAAATTAATTAAATCTATGGAGTCAGACAATAAATTATTTCTTTTAGACGCTTATGCACTGATATATCGGGCTTATTACGCCTTTATCAAGAATCCCAGAATCAACTCCAAAGGGTTCAATACTTCAGCTATCCTCGGATTTGTCAATACCCTCGAAGAGGTGCTGAAAAAGGAGAATCCGTCACATATAGGAGTAGCCTTCGACCCCTCCGGCCCTACCTTCCGCCACGAAGCTTTCGAGCAATACAAAGCCCAGCGTGAAGAAACTCCGGAAGCTATCCGCCTCTCCGTACCTATTATAAAGGATATCATCCACGCCTACCGCATCCCGATTCTGGAAGTGGCAGGATACGAAGCCGACGACGTGATCGGAACTCTCGCCACTGAAGCCGGACGTCAGGGCATCACCACCTATATGATGACTCCCGACAAAGACTACGGCCAGCTGGTGACGGACAACGTATTCATGTATCGCCCCAAACATACGGGAGGTTTTGAAGTGATGGGCATCGAAGAAGTGAAAGCGAAGTTCGATATCCAGTCGCCCGCACAAGTAATCGATATGCTCGGACTGATGGGCGATGCCTCCGACAATATCCCTGGTTGTCCCGGTGTCGGTGAAAAGACTGCCCAGAAACTAATCGCCGAATTCGGAAGTATCGAAAATCTGCTGGAACATACCGACCAACTGAAAGGAGCCTTGAAAACGAAAGTGGAAACCAATAAGGAATTGATTACTTTCTCCAAATTCCTTGCTACTATCAAAATCGATGTTCCTATCCAACTCGAAATGGACAAGCTCGTCCGCGAACAGGCAGACGAAGATTCACTCCGACAAATTTTTGAAGAACTGGAATTCCGGACACTGATCGACCGGGTACTGAAAAAAGAAAATTCTGCCGGCGGAGTAACAATGGCAACCGGAAGCAAAACGGCAACGGCCAAAAGTGCTCCCTCTCCTCTTCCACTTTTTCCCGAAGAAGGAGGAGCCATACAAGGCGATTTATTTGCGAATTTTACGGGCAATGAGGCAGGCGAAGCCAAAAAATCGAATCTAGAGACGTTAGAAACGCTTAATTGCGACTACCAACTCATTGATACAGAGAAGAAAAGAGCTGAAATCATTCAAAAGTTACTTACATCGAAAATTCTCTCGTTAGACACGGAGACTACAGGAACGGAACCAATGGACGCCGAACTGGTCGGAATGAGTTTCTCTATCACCGAAAATCAGGCTTTTTATGTGCCGGTCCCCGACAATCGTGAGGAAGCATTAAAAATCGTCAACAAGTTCCGTCCGGTCTTCGAAAATGAGAACTCATTGAAAGTCGGACAAAATATCAAGTACGACATGATCGTTCTTGAAAATTACGGAGTGCAAGTGAAAGGTGCGCTCTTTGATACGATGATCGCCCATTACGTTCTTCAACCGGAACTTCGTCATGGAATGGACTATCTGGCAGAAATCTATCTTCACTATCAGACCATCCACATCGACGAACTGATAGGTCCGAAAGGGAAGAACCAGAAAAACATGCGCGATCTCGACCCGAAGGATATCTACCGCTATGCCTGCGAAGATGCAGACGTAACACTGAAGCTCAAAAACGTCCTGGAGAAAGAACTGAAAGAGAACGATGCCGAACGTTTGTTTTATGATATCGAAATGCCGCTTGTACCCGTATTGGTCAATATAGAACGGAATGGGGTATTGCTGGATACGGAAGCGCTCAAACAATCGTCTGTTCATTTCACCGCTCAGATGCAACGCATCGAGCAGGAAATTTATGAACTGGCAGGCGAAACCTTCAATATCGCTTCGCCCAAACAAGTAGGCGAGGTACTGTTTGACAAACTAAGAATCATCGAAAAAGCGAAGAAGACCAAAACCGGTCAGTACGTCACTTCGGAAGAAGTGCTCGAAAGCCTTCGGCATAAACATCCCGTAGTAGAAAAGATTCTGGAACACCGCGGACTGAAGAAACTGCTGGGAACTTATATCGATGCACTTCCCCAACTGATCAACCCGCGCACGGGACGGGTACACACGTCTTTCAACCAGACCGTCACCTCTACCGGACGCCTCAGCTCCAGTAACCCGAATCTGCAGAATATTCCTATCCGCGACGAGAACGGTAAGGAAATCCGCAAGGCATTTATCCCTGACGAAGGCTGCCTGTTCTTCTCTGCCGACTATTCGCAGATAGAACTTCGTATCATGGCACATCTCAGCGAAGACAAGAATATGATCGACGCCTTCCTCAGCAATCATGATATCCACGCAGCTACAGCTGCCAAAATATATAAGATCGACCTGAAAGACGTAGACTCCGATATGCGACGCAAAGCGAAAACCGCCAACTTCGGTATCATCTACGGCATCTCCGTATTTGGCCTTGCAGAGCGAATGAACGTAGACCGAAAGGAAGCCAAAGAACTGATCGACGGCTATTTCGAAACTTATCCAAGCGTGAAAGCCTATATGGAGAAGAGTATCCAGATAGCTCAGGAGAAAGGGTATGTAGAAACGATTTTCCACCGGAAACGCTTCTTGCCGGACATTAACTCACGAAACGCCGTTGTACGCGGCTATGCCGAGCGAAACGCCATCAACGCACCGATTCAGGGAAGCGCCGCAGATATCATAAAGGTAGCAATGGCACGCATTTATCAGCGATTCCAGACAGAAGGCATACAAGCTAAAATGATATTGCAAGTACACGATGAATTGAACTTCAGCGTGCCCGTCAACGAAAAAGAACGTGTAGAAGAGATCGTTATTGAGGAAATGGAACACGCTTACCGTATGCACGTTCCCTTGAAAGCAGATTGCGGCTGGGGCAAGAACTGGCTCGAAGCACACTAAAACAAGGTTTATCCTGCCATAACAAAACAGGATAAATCAGCTAAATAATGGAGAGGATGAGTTATAACATTATTTAACCCACTATCCAGAAAGCTAGGAAAAAGATCACTTCCCCAACGAAGTGTTTCATTCTATATCCGGCAGGTTGACTGCCGGATATTTTTTTGTCACCAATCTTGGCAAAAAGCAAGGTATCACCTTAGCCATCATCTGACATTTTGATATTATTTTAGCTTTATATTTGTATAAATACCGAATAAATATATAACTTTGCAGCGTAATACAAGAGTATTACTAGACAAATGAAAGAATAATACTAAAATCAAATAGCCATGAAAACAAAAGTATCTTTAAAAATGTTTGTTCTATCCGTAGTTCTTCTCATGACCTCTTTTGTTGCTTCTGCACGCAGTTATGATGGTCAGTTGGTTTATAATCCAGTAGAAGAAAATGGAGTAATGGTAGGTCAGACCGTTTACAAAATGAACGGAAGTACACTTGCCAACTATATGAAGTATAACTACAAGTACGATGACAACAAGCGCATGATTGAAAGCGAGACCCTGAAATGGAACAGTACCAAAGAGGAATGGGAAAAAGATCTCCGCATCAATTATACATACGAAGGAAAAACTGTAACAACCAATTACTATAAATGGAACAATAAGAAACGCGCTTACGTGTTAGTTCCAGAAATGACAGTGACCATGGACAATACTAATTTGTAACAGCATTTTTTTAACAACATACTCTCTCATTCTAATATTCTAACAAATAGAAAACGCCGTTCCTGATGAAGAAACGGCGTTTTCGCATCTATCTTAAGAAGTAATTGTCACAACACAAAAAACCGGTCCTGCAACCCTTTCAGAAAACTTCGGGAAATCACCAAATCACTCTTATCATGAAAAGGCGGATAGAGCTGACAACACTTCCCATCAATCATCGCCAGATAATTAACATTAACAATAGCCGACTGACTGATCTGAATAAAAGCTTGTGAATAACCAATGATATCTTCGGCTTTTGTATTTCGCTTCAGATTCAATCGGGTCTGATTGAACAGGACTACCTGCCACTGCCGCTTGTCTTTCAGATATTCGAAATAGCCGATTTCTTCCAGTCGCAAAAGCTTGAATCCCGTCACCGTGCTGATCATAAACATTCCCTGTTGCGGCATCAAAGCACTGACAGAAGAAGAAAAAGAGGAAGAAGGAGTTGCCGGTATTGAAGCTACAGCTTTCCGGTAGCGCTCTATAACAACTTTCAGATCTTCCGTCTCAAAAGGTTTCAGTAAGAAATCGAAGGCGGACTCACGCAGGGCCTGAAGCAAATATTTATCATACGAAGTATAAAAGACAACTTTCATATCCCACAGCACCTCATCGCGCATCTCACTCAACAAGTTAAGCCCCAGCACATCCGGAAGTTCCACATCCAGAAACAACAGATCCGGACGGAGTTCCATTATCATCTTTTTGCCTTTTGCGCCATTGTTTGCAGTTCCTTTTATTTCTAATTCCTGATAAGCGCCCAGCTCCCTGCGCAAAGCATCGATTGCCGTACGCTCATCATCTACAATAACGACTTTATATTTATCTTCTGCATTCATCATAAATCATAAGAAAAATGAAACGGTATAAACACCGACACTTGCGTACCGGTCTGCCCATCGTTTCGGTTATCTATATTGAAACGTATCTTCTCATTTTTATTCTTTGTATTGAGTAGCTGTATCGTTTGATAGAGCACTTTCAGCCCCGTTCCCGTTCCTCTGGTCGAAGAAGCCACTTGCGGAAGATACCCCCGCCCGTTATCACAAATCACGATACGGACTCCTTTTCCTTCACGGGAAATACGGATAGTCAATTCCTTCTCACCGTCTTTTCCGGCGAGCCCGTGCTTTATCGCATTCTCTACCGGAATCTGTACAATCATGGAAGGAATCATTATACTTTTTGCGTCCAGCCCCTCCTCCACTACGACCGACGCCGTGAACTCTTCGCCGACACGCCCGCTTTCCAAGCCAATATATGACTGTACAAAATCCAGCTCATCCTGCAAAGAAACACTTAGTTTTTCTGTCAGTTCAAGACTCCGGCGGAGATATTTGACCAGTTCCATCAGATTATTCTTCACCTCTTCCGATCCATTGAACTGATTAATTTCACGCCCCAGCACATTGAAAGTGAAATGGGGAGAAATCCGGCCCCGCAAATTCTCCATACGGACGCGATTTATCTGTTGGAAGAAACGTTCACGAAGAAACTCCCGCTTTTTCCGCATATACCAGATGATCACCACCGTTCCGGCTGCCAGCAACAGGCAGACAAGCACCCAGATATACATGCTCAGTTTCAATACACGCACTTCACCCGCTTGTCGTTGAATCTGCATTTCCTTGCGCAATACGATCGTGTCCTGACGGTAACGCATATCCAGTTCGGCTACACGGGTACGAATCCGTTCGCTACGGATGGAGTCATTCAGTTGATAATCACGTTTCAGATACTCATATGCATTACGGTAGTCACCTGCCTTTTCATAATAATGTTGCAGATACTGGTTGCGTATAGTAAGCATATTGGCATCCACGTGTCCGGTAGAAGCAGTCCGTGCTATCATTTCCCTGGCACGAGCGATATTTCCTTTTTTCAGAGAAAGCTCAATCATCAGGGTTTCAATGTAGTGCATGGCGGAGTTGTTCTTTATCTCCGAAAAGTAACGGTAACCTTCATTCAGATTGTTTTCGGCAGAATCCAGCCGGTTCGTCAGCAGATAAAGATCGCCCAGATTAACTTTCGAAAGATTGCTTTCGAATACCATTTGCGGGTAATCCGCTATCAGCTCCGCTGCTTGCCGCATATAGACCAGGGCTTCCTGATAATCTTTCTTATAATAGTAATGATTTCCCCGATTATTAAGATACACCCACTTTTCGCTGACTGTCATTTCATCAAAGAACTGTCCTGCCAGTTCGTAATAATGATTGGACAAATCAAAATCACGCAGATCCATGTAAGTCTGTCCCAGTCCGCAATAGACCGGAAATTTGGAATGTTCCGACAGATGCAGGGAGTCACAGATAAACAATGCTCTCCGGTAATAGGAAGCGGTATGTGCCAGTTCGCCACGATGCAGATGGGCATCCGCCAGATTCATACAGATATCTGAGAGAAGATGTCCCTTCTCTCCTTTCAGACGGTAAGCATAGGATTTCTCATAATAGGCAACCGCCGAATCGGGCTGATTGAGTTGCATCCAGACATTTCCCTCAATGTTATACACATCCGAAAGCACATCATTCCATCGCGGGCAGGCAGCTGCACACTTATCATACTCTTTTACAGGGCGGTTATAATAGAGGATAGAGTCGAAATCGGACGAGATGAAGAAAGTCTTTCCATACAATCCCATCAAGCGGTAATAACTCATCGAGTCCTGTGCCTGACGCATTGCGTTACGCAATAAAGAACGTGAATAAGGTAAGTTGGAAAACAGGGAATCCTGTGCACGGACTTCTAAAGAATCGATAAGTGACTGTTCACACAAAGCGTGACTGCGGTGCCTATCCACGCAACTGCAGTTCCACAATATCAACAACCCTATCAACCCAAATAGCTTCATAGTAGATTTCGCTTTATTCATCCCCTTTGTCCGTGTTGAATTTTGAATGCCACAAAAATACATTAATTATATTGAATCTCAACGAAATTTATTATTTTTTTTAATACCTTTGTCCCCATATAAACATGAGTAACTGACCTAATGAGTCCATTGAACTTTACCCACATTCTGACACAGGCAGTCGATGAGCTATCGGAAAGCGAATCTTACAAAGGACTGTTTCATCAACACAAAGATGGCGAACCACTGCCCTCTGCTAAAGTCTTGTATGAAATTATCGAGCTTTCACGCTCCATTCTCTTCCCCGGATATTACGGGAATTCAACCATCAACAGCCGGACAATCAATTATCACATCGGAGTTAATATTGAAAAATTATTCGGCCTGTTGTCAGAGCAGATTCTGGCAGGATTGTGTTTCGGAAAAAATGAAGAATGCGGTACTTGCAACGAATTACAGCGCGAAGAAGCAGCCCGTCTTGCCGCAAAGTTTATCAGTAAGTTACCACATATGCGTCGTATTCTGGCCACGGACGTGGAGGCAGCTTACAATGGCGACCCTGCAGCCCAAAGCTTCGGCGAAGTGATTTTCTGTTATCCGGCCATCAGAGCCATCAGTAATTATCGCATTGCCCACGAATTATTGGAATTAGGTGTACCGCTCATTCCCCGTATCATTACGGAAATGGCACACAGTGAAACGGGCATAGATATTCATCCGGGTGCTCAGATCGGAAGCTATTTTACCATAGACCACGGAACCGGTGTGGTAATCGGAGCCACCAGTATCATCGGACAGAACGTGAAACTGTACCAAGGGGTTACGTTAGGTGCCAAAAGTTTCCCGTTGGATGCCGACGGCAAGCCGATCAAAGGCATTCCCCGCCATCCGATACTGGAAGACAATGTGATCGTCTATTCCAACGCAACTATCTTAGGACGTATCACTATTGGTAAAAATGCGACAGTAGGCGGTAACATCTGGGTGACGGAAGACGTACCTGCAGGAGCGAAAATCGTCCAGACCAAAGCCAAAAAATAAAGGAAACAATGTGCAAGTATGCCCATGTACCGATTAAGAGAATAAGAAATTAATAACTTGAATAATTAACAAATTAACGCGCCAGCCAATCGGCACATTACCCCCATTGGCATATTGGCACATTATTCATTATGAGCGAACAATTTGAAATGATTGCCAAAACCTTCCAGGGATTGGAAGAGATACTGGCAGAGGAGTTGACGGCATTAGGAGCCAATGACGTACAGATAGGTCGAAGAATGGTCTCATTCACCGGAGATAAAGAGATGATGTACAAAGCGAACTTTTGCCTGCGCACCGCCATCCGCATTCTGAAGCCTATCAAAAATTTTAAAGCCAAGGATGCCGACGAAGTTTATGATCAAATCAAAGCCATCGATTGGGAAAATATATTGGATGTAAACAAGACCTTCGCCGTAGATGCCGTTGTATTCAGTGAAGAATTCCGTCATTCCAAATTCGTCTCTTATAAAGTGAAAGACGCTATCGTCGATTATTTCCGCGAATTGAACGGCAAACGTCCATCCGTGCGTATCAACAAACCGGATGTACTATTAAATATCCATATCGCACAAACGACCTGTACTCTCTCCCTCGATTCATCCGGCGAATCCCTACATCGACGCGGTTACCGTCAAGAAGCTGTTGAAGCACCGCTAAACGAGGTATTGGCAGCCGGTATGATTTTAATGACCGGATGGAAGGGCGAATGCGATCTCATCGATCCGATGTGCGGATCGGGAACAATCCCCATCGAAGCTGCATTGATAGCCCGTAATATCGCACCGGGTGTATTCCGCAAGGAGTTCGCTTTTGAAAAATGGGTAGACTTCGATCAGGAACTATTTGACAATATCTACAACGACGATACGCAGGAACGGGAATTCGGACATAAAATATACGGTTATGACAACAACCCGAAAGCCAATGAAATTGCCATGCATAACATCAAGGCTGCCGGTGTATCAAAAGACATCGTTTTGAAACTACAACCGTTTCAGCAATTCGAACAACCGGCCGAAAAATCAATTATCATCACGAACCCGCCTTATGGTGAACGTATATCCACCAATGACCTTTTAGGACTGTACAGCATGATCGGCGAACGATTAAAGCATGCATTTGTGGGCAATGATGCATGGATACTCTCGTATCGTGAAGAATGTTTCGACCAGATAGGATTAAAACCCAGTCAAAAGACCCCACTTTTCAACGGAGCACTGGAATGCGAGTTCCGTAAATACGAAATATTCGACGGTAAATACAAGGAATTCAAGAGTCAGGAAAGCGGCGAAGAGAATGGAGAAAAAACATCGAGAGAGAGAAAAGAATTCCGTCCACGCCGTGAAGAAGGAGGCCGTAGTTTCTCCGGAGACAGAAGGCCAAGAGAAGGACAAAGCTTCAATAATGGCGACAGAAAGCCGAGAGAATTCAAAAAAAATTAGAAGCCGAAGGCTGAAAAGTAGCAATGATGGATGAATTAGCTATCATAGAAAATAAGATCTATGAAATCAGAGGACAGAAAGTAATGCTGGACTTTGATCTGGCAGAAATGTACGGCGTAGAGACTCGAGTATTAAAACAAGCTGTACGGCGCAACATCGAACGTTTTCCAATAGAATTCATGTTTGAACTTACTAAAGAAGAAGCAGAGTTTTCAAGATCACAATCTGTGACCTTGAAAACAGGACAGGGACATAACATTAAATATCTTCCTTTTGCTTTTACAGAGTATGGAGTAGTGATGTTATCAAGTGTACTAAAAAGCAAAACGGCCATTGAAATCAATATCAATATTATCCGTGCCTTTGTCCACATGCGCCAATATTTGCTTTCGAACATCCCCAAGCAAGAACTGGACGAATTAAGAAAACGTGTGGAATATCTCGAAGAAGATATATCCTCCGATCGGGAAAGCTATGAAAAACAGTTCGAAGAGCTGTTCACAGCCTTTGCCAAAGTCAGTGCCATCATTCAATCTAAAACGGCTCCTTTAAACAGGGTCAAGATACAAGGATTCAAAAACCAAGAGGATAAATAAGAAAATGATGAATAAAAAAGGTTATCTACTGATAGGATTGATCTATAGCCTATTTATCACAAATATCATGTCGCAAGAGTTAAAAACGCCGACACTGGAAGATCTGATTCCCGGCGGCGAGACCTACCGTTATGCCGAAAATCTTTACAGCTTACAATGGTGGGGGGATGAATGTATCAAACCAAGTATAGATACTCTATTCGTTATCGATCCCAAAACAGGAAAAGAGAAGATCATCGCCATACGGGAAACCGTAAACAAAGTACTGGAAAAAGAGCAGACAGGAAAACTGCCGCATTTCTATTCCACAAGTTTCCCTTGGGCAGATAAAGAAGAAATGCTGATCGAACTGCCCGGCAAATATGTTGTCTATGACTTCAAAAACAACCGGATCGTTTCTACCGTTACATTGGCAAAAGGTGCTTCTAATCAAGATTATTGTACCGCTACCGGAAACGTGGCCTATACGGTCGGGAACAATCTGTACGTAAACGAGAATCCTGTTACCGATGAGCCCGAAGGCATTGTTTGCGGTCAATCCGTACACCGAAACGAATTCGGCATCTACAAAGGCACATTCTGGAATCCCAAAGGCGATCTGCTGGCATTTTACCGTATGGACGAAAGTATGGTGACTCAATATCCACTGGTAGATATAACCGCCCGTATAGGAGAAGTAAACAACATCCGTTACCCAATGGCGGGAATGACCAGCCATCAAGTCATGATAGGTATCTACAATCCGACTACCGGCAAAACGCACTATTTAAAGACCGGAGACCCTACCGACCGTTATTTTACCAATATCAGTTGGTCACCGGACGGGAAAAGCCTCTATCTGATAGAATTAAACCGCGATCAGAACCATGCAAAATTGTGCCGATATGATGTAGAAACCGGAGAACTGGCCGCTACCCTCCTCGAAGAGACACATCCCAAATATGTAGAACCTCAGCAACCCATCGTTTTCTTACCTTGGGATTCTACTAAGTTCATCTACCAAAGCCAACGTAGCGGTTTCAATCATTTATATCTGTATGACATCACCGGCAAGCTGATCAAGCAACTGACCGAAGGGCAATGGCTGGTTAATAGCATCTTGGGCTTCAATGAAAAAAAGAAAGAAATTCTTTTCAGTGTCAACGATGCTACAGGACGGGATAACTTCTCCGTAAATGTAAAAACAGGCAAACGCAGTCTGCCTTTCAGTATGCATACAGATACCGAAGGAGTACACAATGCTACAGCCAGTCAATCAGGCCGTTATGTGATTGACAGTTACTCTACTCCCACCATTCCCAGAAAAATTGACATCATCGATACTCAAACGGGAAAGAACATCAACTTGCTCACAGCAGCCAATCCGTTCGACGGCTACAAAATGCCGGTTATCGAAACCGGTACGATCAAAGCCGCAGACGGTGTAACCGATTTGTATTACCGCCTCATCAAACCTGCTGACATGGATCCGAACAAAAAATACCCCGCCATTGTATATGTCTACGGAGGTCCCCATGCTCAAATGGTCACAGGAGGCTGGCAAAACGGTGCCCGCGGATGGGATATTTACATGGCCAATAAAGGATACGTCATGTTCTGTCTGGATAATCGCGGCAGCTCTAATCGTGGACTGGAATTTGAAAATGTTACCTTCCGCCAATTAGGTATCGAAGAAGGAAAAGACCAGGTAAAAGGAGCCGAATTTCTACAAAGCTTGCCTTATGTAGATAAAAACCGGATCGGCGTGCATGGATGGAGCTTCGGCGGCCACATGACTACTGCACTGCTACTCCGCTATCCGGAGATTTTCAAAGCAGGTGTAGCCGGTGGTCCTGTTATCGACTGGAGTTATTATGAAATAATGTACGGAGAACGGTATATGGATACCCCTCAAAGCAATCCCGAAGGTTATGAACAGTGTAATCTGAAAAATCTGGCCGGCAACCTAAAAGGGCATCTGCTCATCATCCATGATGACCACGATGATACCTGTGTGCCCCAGCATACACTTTCATTCATGAAAGCCTGCGTAGACGCCCGTACTTATCCGGATCTCTTCATTTACCCGGGACATAAACACAATGTAATGGGACGCGACCGCGTACATTTACACGAAAAGATAACCCGCTATTTTGAAGATAACCTGTAAACCGGTGCCTGTTTTAAAGATGCGATAAATAAATTATAAGTAAGAACAAATGCCACATATCCGGTGCCGGACGCGCACATTGGTATATCGGCATATTAACCCAATTATCAATATGAAACTGTTACTCTTAGGTTCGGGCGGCCGTGAACATGCCTTAGCATGGAAAATAGCCCAAAGCCCCAAAGTGGAAAAGTTATACATCGCTCCCGGTAATGCCGGAACCTCTTCGGTCGGTGAGAACGTAAACATCAAAGCTACAGATTTCGATGCACTGAAAGCATTTGCTCTTAAAGAGAAAATCGACATGATCGTAGTCGGCCCCGAAGATCCGTTGGTAGAAGGTATTTACGACTATTTCCAAAACAGCCCTGAAACAAAGCATATCTCCATTATCGGGCCTACTGCCGAAGGTGCCCGTTTGGAAGGCAGTAAAGAATTTGCCAAAGAATTTATGCAACGCCATCACATTCCGACCGCACGGTACAAGAGTATCACAGCCGATACCCTGGAAGAAGGATTTGCTTTTCTGGAAAGTCTGGAAGCACCCTATGTATTGAAAGCCGACGGACTCTGTGCCGGAAAAGGAGTATTGATACTTCCGACTCTGGATGAAGCAAAAAAAGAGCTGAAAGAGATGCTTAGCGGTATGTTCGGAGACGCATCGGCAACAGTGGTTATCGAAGAGTTTCTCAGTGGAATCGAGTGCAGCGTATTCGTATTGACGGATAGCGAACACTATAAAGTACTTCCTGTAGCCAAAGACTACAAGCGTATCGGTGAAGGCGACAAAGGTCTCAACACGGGAGGTATGGGCAGCGTTACTCCGGTTCCCTTTGCCAATGAAGAGTTTATGGAAAAAGTCCGCACACGGATCATCGAACCTACCGTCAACGGACTAAAGACAGAGGGCATTCTTTATAAAGGCTTTATCTTCCTGGGGCTGATCAACGTAAAAGGAGAACCGATGGTGATCGAATACAACGTCCGTATGGGAGACCCGGAAACAGAAAGCGTAATGCTTCGCGTCAAAAGCGATCTCGTAGAGCTTTTCGAGGGAGTAGCCCAGAAAAACTTAGATACAAAAACGCTCGAGATCGATCCTCGCACGGCAGCATGTGTCATGCTGGTAAGCGGCGGCTATCCGGAAACTTACCAGAAAGGATTTCCTATCAGCGGCATTGAACAGGCCCAAGATACGGAAAGCATTCTCTTTCATGCCGGCACGGCCTTAAAAGAGGGTCAAATCGTAACCAACGGAGGACGTGTCATTGCCATCAGTTCGTATGGAAATTCCAAAGAAGAAGCACTTGCAAAGAGCTATCAAGTGGCCGAGATGATACAATTTGAAAAGAAAAACCTCCGGCACGATATCGGATTTGATTTATAATGAGAAATAGAAGACTACAAGGCCGGATAACAGCAGGCAGATTCACACTGCCCGCTGTTATCCTTATTTGCATCGTCTGCTGGATAGGCACTTCCATCCTGTTGCCTGCAATGAGTTCGGAAAAAGAAGCCGGATATGCATTGTGGCAGTCGGTCTGCACACTTTATCTCCCTGCCTGGGCCGACAGGGTCATCAGCTTTATGCTATACGCCGCCATCGGATATTTTCTGATCGAGCTCAACAATACGTTCGCCATTATCCGTATGCGGGCTTCGGTACAGACCTCCATTTATTTTTTATTGGTAACCATCTGTCCGGGCATGCACCTGTTGTATGCAGGAGATATAGCCGCCGTAGCCTTCCTCATCTCTCTGTTTTTCTTATTTAAAAGTTATCAGCACCCCCGTCCGGTGAGTTATATATTCCATTCTTTCGTTTTTATAGGAGCGGGAAGCCTGCTGTTTCCACAATTATTATATTTTATTCCCTTTTGGCTGATAGGAGCTTATTACTTCCAATCACTCACAGCCCGTAGTTTTTGTGCCGCATTGATAGGGTTGAGTGTTTCCTATTGGTTTTTGTTCGGCCATGCGTTCTTCTACGGCCAGATGGAGCTGTTCTACCAACCATTCGTCGAGCTGGTTCATTTCCAACCGGTCAATCCCGGCAAGGACCTTCAACTTTGGGAGCTCGTTACGCTTGGTTATCTATTCATCCTGTTCATAGTCAGCGCAGCGCATTGCATTGTCAGTGGATTCGAAGACAAGATACGTACCCGTTCTTATCTGCATTTCCTGATTTTCATAAATTTCTGCATATTCCTGTTCATATTCCTGCAACCGGCCCACTGCATGGACCTACTATCGTTACTTCTGATAGGAGTCAGTATTCTTGTGGGACATTTGTTTGTTTTAACCAACAGTAAAGCCGCTAATCTATTCTTTATCGGTTCCATGACCGGATTAATTCTCTTATTCTGTTTCAATGTATGGACGCTTTTATAAATTTTCTTATTGAATGGGGTTATTTAGGCATGTTTCTTTCTGCCGTACTGGCTGGGAGCGTTGTTCCTTTCAGCTCGGAAGCGGTGTTGGCAGCATTGGTTCTGCCCAGTACAGGTTTGAGTCCTGTTATCTGCCTGTTATCAGCTTCGGCAGGTAACCTTTTAGGTAGCCTGACCTGCTATGCAATGGGGCGCATGGGCCGTATGGATTGGCTTGAAAAATACTTCCACATGAAACGGGAAAAGGTAGAACGTATGCAAGCCTACCTCAACGGACGAAGCGGCTTCATGGCTTTCTTCGCTTTTCTTCCCATTATCGGAAGCGTAATAGCCGTTGCACTGGGATTTCTGCGAAGCAATATATGGGTAGTTTCCATCTCTATGCTGGCCGGAAAAATGCTGCGTTATATATTAGTAATCCTTGCAGCGAGGGGGCTGATCGACTTAATGGTATGAAACGAATCATTGAACTGACTGCCGATGGCAGCGCCACTCTTTTCGTTCCGGAGTTGAACGAACATTATCATTCTGTGAAAGGTGCCAGAACCGAGTCTCAACATATTTTCATCGACATGGGATTGAATGCCTCCGAAGCCGTAGAGCCACATATTCTCGAAATAGGTTTCGGAACGGGATTTAATGCTCTGCTTACACTTGAAACAGCAGAAAGATCCCTTCGGAAAGTACACTATACCGGTATCGAACTCTACCCGCTTTCCTGGGATATCGTAGAGCCGTTGGGATATAGTAACAACCCGTTGTTCAAAACATTACATATGATTCCCTGGGGTGAGGATGCAATAATAACGCCCCACTTTACGTTAAGAAAAGTACAAGCGGATGTAAACAATGTATTTATGTGTCCATGTGGCAATCTATCTGCTGAAAACACGGTGATACCTGACAGTAACCGGGGGATCGGCACGGCAACACATTGGGACATTATCTATTTTGATGCTTTTGCACCCGAGAAACAACCGGAGATGTGGTCGCAAGAACTATTCAACCGGCTATATGTTATAATGAATCCGAAAGGCATACTCACCACTTATTGTGCGAAAGGGATAGTACGCCGTATGTTACAGACAGCGGGCTTTACAGTGGAACGCCTTCCCGGCCCCCCAGGAGGAAAACGAGAAATACTAAGAGCCCGGAAAGACTGTCCGCCGGAGAAAAAAACAACCATCTAAAAAGAAACAATATATATGAGACATATCTTCGCTCTTCTCCTGATAATCATCTGCCTGACATCGTGCAATACAGGAAAGTCAAAACAAAATAACGAGAAGCCGGTTATTGCCGTCACCATCGAGCCGCAACGTTATTTCACCGAAGCCATTGCCGGAGATAAATTCGATGTCATCAGCATCGTACCCAAAGGCAGCAGTCCGGAAACCTACGATCCGACGCCCCAACAGCTCGTTTCACTTGGAGACAGCAAAGCCTATTTCCGTATCGGCTATATTGGCTTCGAACAAGTCTGGATGGATCGTCTCACAGACAATACCCCCCACATTCAAGTATTCGATACGTCGAAAGATGTAGACCTCATTTTTGAAGAAGAAGAGATTCACGGAGACCACCGCCATGCCGGAGGCGTGGAACCACATATCTGGAATTCGACCGGCAATGCCCTCATCATCGCGCGTAATACGTACAAAGCGCTCTGTCAGCTGGATAAAGAGAACGAAGCCTATTATCTGGCCCGATACGACAGTCTGAGCCAACGTATCATACAGACAGACAGCATTATTCGGGAAACTTTGAAAGAGCCCGGCGCTACCCGGACATTTATGATTTATCATCCGGCCCTTTCCTATTTCGCCCGCGATTACGGACTGCAACAAATCAGCATCGAAGAGGGCGGAAAGGAGCCCTCTCCTGCCCATTTGAAAGAGTTGGTAGATGTTTGCCGCCAGGCAGACGTCCGTGTTATTTTCATCCAACCCGAGTTTGATCATCGTAATGCAGAAATCATAGCTAAAGAAACCCGGACAAGAATTGTCCCCATCCATCCTCTCAGTTACGACTGGGAAGCAGAAATGCAGGCAGTTGCCCGGGCATTGGCAAACAACGATAAACAATAAACGATCCGATGGCGACACAACCGATAATAGAAGTTCACGGACTTTCCGCCGGATATGACGGACGTACCGTGCTGCATGACATCGACCTTACTGTCTATGAAAATGATTTCTTAGGCATTATCGGCCCCAACGGAGGAGGAAAAACAACTCTTATCAAATGCATCTTAGGGTTATTAAAACCTACAGCCGGAAAGATTACATACAATATTTCGACTATGGGTTACCTCCCGCAATACAATACGATCGACCGTAAATTTCCTATTTCCGTTGAAGAGGTAATATTATCCGGACTCAGTTCCAAAAAGTCACTCATCAGTAGATTTACAGACGAACAACGCGAGAAAATGCGTTCAACCATTGCCCGTATGGGACTGGAAGGCTTGGAAAGCCGTGCGATCGGACAACTCAGTGGCGGACAATTACAACGTGCTTTATTGGGGCGTGCCATTGTCAGTGACCCGTCGGTCGTTATCCTCGACGAACCGAGTACTTACATAGACAAACGTTTCGAAGCCCGCCTATACGAGCTTTTGGCAGAAATAAACAAAGAATGCGCCATTATCCTTGTGAGTCACGACATCGGCACGGTACTGCAACAGGTCAAGTCCATCGCCTGCGTCAACGAAACACTGGATTATCACCCGGATACGGAAGTCACGACAGAGTGGCTGGAACGTAACTTCAACTGCCCTATCGAATTATTAGGGCACGGCACATTGCCACACCGTGTACTGGGAGAGCATCACCATCATCATTAGAGGAAAGAGAGAAACCAATAAGAGTCTTAATCGTTTCACAGTTGTGAAACGAGTTCCTCACACATGAGAGACGTGCGTCTCACAACCATGAGACGCTCTCCTCACAATTGTGAAACAGTAAAAAAGCAATAGAAAAAACATAAACGAGTGCCTGCCTTATCACCTTTATTCAACCTGCACACTCCGCAAACAAAGCATATCGACGGACATCCCGTATAGGCTTCTTCCTAAAATCTTATAATTATTCCTCCCTTTCCACTTCTTTATACATGTAAATCATTATCTTTGCGCCCACTTAACATGTTAATGAATAAACAACTATCGTTTTAATGAAACAGTACAAAACCGTAAACAACCTCGTCGGTTGGCTTACTTTCATTATCGCTGCCACGGTCTATTGCATGACAATAGAACCGACAGCCAGTTTCTGGGATTGTCCCGAGTTCATTACTACCGGCTATAAACTGGAAGTCGGTCACCCGCCCGGCGCCCCTTTCTTCATGCTGACAGCCAACCTATTCTCACAATTTGCATCCGATGCCACCACCGTGGCCAAAATGGTGAATTACATGAGTGCCCTGATGAGCGGTGCCTGTATTCTGTTCCTTTTCTGGAGCATCACCCATCTGGTACGCAAACTCATTATCAAGGACGAAAACAACATTACGACCGGCCAACTGATCACCATTATGGGTAGCGGACTTGTCGGTGCATTGGTATACACCTTCAGCGACACCTTTTGGTTCAGTGCCGTCGAAGGTGAAGTTTACGCCTATTCATCCCTGTTCACAGCCGTTGTATTCTGGCTGATTCTGAAGTGGGAGGATGTGGCCGACCAGCCACACAGTGATCGCTGGATCATCCTGATCGCCTATCTCACAGGATTAAGCATCGGTGTTCACTTGCTGAACCTGCTTTGTTTACCCGCCATCGTATTGGTATATTATTATAAAAAAGTTCCCAACGCCAATGCCAAAGGTTCGCTTTTGGCGCTTTTCGGTTCTATGGTACTGGTAGGAATCGTACTTTACGGCATTGTACCGGGAGTTGTAAAAGTAGGCGGATGGTTCGAACTGCTCTTTGTCAACAGCATGGGGCTGCCATTCAATACCGGTGTTATTGTTTATATCATTATACTTGCAGCGAGCATCATCTGGGGAGTATACGAAAGTTATACGGAAACCAGCCGTCCACGCATGAATATCTCTTTTATGCTTACCATTGCCCTGCTGGGTATCCCATTCTACGGACACGGAGCAAGCAGCGTCATTATCGGTATTATCGTACTGGCAGCCTTGGGACTTTACCTGTTCGCAAAAAAACTCGATCAGAAATACCAGATATCTGCACGCACCATGAATACCGCCCTACTCTGTACCATGATGATCATGGTAGGCTATTCGTCGTATGCCCTGATCGTTATCCGTTCAACGGCCAACACTCCGATGGACCAAAACTCTCCCGAAGATATCTTCACACTGGGCGAATACTTGGGACGTGAACAGTACGGAACCCGTCCGTTATTTTACGGACAGGCCTACTCTTCAAAAGTAGAATTGGAAGTCAAAGACGGATATTGCGTTCCTGTAGAAGCCAACAGTACCACCAAATATATCCGTAAAGAAAAAACATCCGCAGACGAAAAAGACTCGTACATCGAGGTTCCCGGACGTGTGGAATATAAATATGCACAAAACATGCTCTTCCCGCGTATGTACAGCAGCGCACACACAGCACAATACAAAGGATGGGTAGATATCAACGGTGTCGACGTCCCCTACGACGAATGCGGCAATGCCATCATGGTCAACATTCCGACCCAATGGGAAAACATTAAGTTCTTCTTCCGCTACCAGCTCAATTTCATGTACTGGCGTTACTTTATGTGGAACTTTGCCGGACGTCAAAACGACCTCCAGGGAAGCGGTGAAATAGAACATGGCAACTGGATTACAGGCATCCCGTTCATCGACAACTGGCTGGTAGGCGACCAGAGCCTGCTTCCGCAAGAACTGAAAGACAACAAAGGACACAATGTATTCTACTGCCTGCCTCTGCTCTTAGGTATTATCGGCCTCCTTTGGCAAGCCTACCGGGGACAGAAAGGCGTACAGCAATTCTGGGTAGTATTCTTCCTGTTCTTTATGACCGGTATTGCCATTGTGCTCTATCTGAATCAGACCCCGAGCCAGCCCCGTGAACGAGATTATGCATACGCAGGCTCCTTCTATGCCTTTGCCATCTGGGTAGGTATGGGCGTGGCAGGTATCATCAAGCTCTTGCAGGACTACGCCAAAATGAAGGAACTTCCGGCGTCTGTCCTTGTTTCAGTACTCTGTCTGCTGGTTCCCATCCAAATGGCAAGCCAGACATGGGATGATCATGACCGTTCGGGACGTTACGTCGCACGTGATTTCGGGCAAAACTACCTGATGTCTTTACAGGAAAGCGGCAATCCGATCATCTTTACCAATGGTGACAATGATACATTCCCCTTATGGTACAATCAAGAGACGGAAGGTTTCCGTACCGATGCCCGTACCTGCAACCTGAGCTATCTGCAAACGGACTGGTACATCGACCAAATGAAACGCCCGGCTTACGATTCCCCGTCACTCCCCATCACATGGGACCGTGTAGAATACGTAGAAGGAACCAATGAATACATTCAGATCCGTCCGGAAATCAAACAGACCATCGACGCCCTCTATGCCCAGGCAAACAGCAGCGACAATCCGGAGGCCTTGCAGAATGTCCGTAACGAGTTCGGAGAAGATCCCTACGAATTAAAGAACATCCTCAAATACTGGATACGTTCCGAGAAAGAAGGGTTACACGTTATCCCGACTGACAGTATCGTCATCAAAATCGATAAAGAAGCCGTACGCCGCAGTGGTATGAAGATTCCGGAAGCATTGGGCGATTCAATCCCCGATCACATGAATATCCTGCTGAGAGATGACAACGGAAGACCCAAACGCGCACTTTACAAAAGCGAGCTGATGATGCTCGAAATGCTGGCGCATGCCAACTGGGAACGGCCGATGTATATGGCCATCACCGTAGGCCGGGAAAATCAGTTAGGCATGGACAAACACTTTATCCAGGAAGGTCTCGCTTCCCGCTTCACACCGTTCGAAACCAAAAAGTTAGGAACAACCGTGGACAGCGAAAAGATGTACGACAACCTGATGAACAAGTTCAAATTCGGCGGCATCGACAAACCGGGCATCTACATTGACGAAAACGTAATGCGCATGTGCTACACACACCGCCGTGTGTTCGCCCAGTTGATAGAGCAGCTGATGAAAGAGGGCAAAAAAGACAAAGCCCTCGCAGCACTGGATTATGCAGAGAAGATGATCCCTGCTTACAATGTTCCCTACGATTGGCAGAACGGTGCCGTACAAATGGCAGAAGCCTATTACCAGTTGGGAGAGACAGAAAAAGCAGATAAGATTATGGACGCATTGGCCAATAAAGCCATCGAATACCTCACTTGGTATCTCAGTCTGGACAATTCGCAATTCTTCGTATCATCACGGGAATTCGAATACCACATCGCTCTGCTGAACGAAGAATTGAAACTCATGGAGAAATATAAATCAAAACTGTCAGACAACTATTCCGGCAAACTGGACGAATTGTATGGCATGTATGTTTCCCGCATGAAAGGAGCAAGATAAAAGGCAATGTTTATAGAGCAACCACCGTGGATTTTCCGCGCTCTATATCCGAAAGCTATCTTCCGGATGAGTCCCGACGAGAAGGCTGTTTATCTGACCTTCGACGATGGCCCCATCCCGGAAGTAACTCCGTGGGTATTGGAGTTGCTGGATAAATACGACATCAAGGCCACCTTTTTCATGGTAGGCGATAATATACGGAAATATCCGGATATATTCAGAATGGTCGTCGAACGCGGGCACCGGATCGGGAATCATACATTCAACCATATTCGCGGATTCGAATACTCTGCCGACGAATACCTAAAAAACACCGATCTCGCTAACCGGGAAATGAAGACCGACCTCTTCCGCCCGCCACACGGACATATGGGCTTCAAGCAATATCACACACTAAAACAACACTATGATATCATCATGTGGGATTTAGTGACACGTGATTACAGTAAAAAGAGACGTCCCGAGCAGGTCTTGGCCAATGTAAAACGGTATGTGCGCAATGGTTCCATCATCACCTTCCACGACTCACTAAAATCGTGGAACAATGGGAATCTGCAATACGCTTTGCCCCGTTCAATCGAATACCTGAAACAACAGGGCTATGCCTTTAAAGTGCTTCCTGCCCGGAGAAGCTCACCGGACGACGGCAATAACAGAAAATAAAATCGTGAAAGCAAAACCATGGAGGTAAAAACCCTTTCTGCAAGTCAAATAAAAGCCGAAGCTCTACGCCTCGGCTTTTCTGCATGCGGAATGGCGCCGGCGGAACCGGTAAACACAGCCATTGCCGACGCTTTCAGCCGATGGCAGGCACAAGGAATGCAGGCGAACATGAATTATATGGGCAACTATCTTGACAAACGCCTCGATCCCCGCCTGCTGATGGAAGGGGTACGGACCATTCTGTCCGTAGCTCTCAATTATTATCCTGCCCGGCAATTACGGGAAGACCAATACCAGTTTGCCTGGTACGCCTATGGCAAAGACTATCACGACTTGATGAAAACCAGACTGACCGCGTTGCAGGCATACATTTCCGCACACTCTCCCCTACCCTTGCAAAGCCGTGTGTTCTGTGATACTGCCCCCGTATTAGAGCGTTATTGGGCCTATCGCGCAGGGCTCGGCTGGATAGGAAAAAACACCCAGCTCATCATTCCACATGCCGGTTCCTGCTTTTTCTTAGGAGAATTGTTTCTCGATATGGAAGTAGACGAATACGACCAGCCACAGAAAAACCGGTGCGGCAATTGTACCCGATGCATACAGGCCTGCCCTACGAAAGCACTGGAGGCCCCTTTTTTGCTCAATTCAAGACGTTGCCTGTCTTACCTTACCATTGAGAACCGCGACGCCATTCCTCTCTTAGAGGGCAAAAAAATGGGCAATAAAATATATGGCTGCGACGAATGCCAGAAAGCCTGTCCCTGGAACAAGTTTGCCACCCCTTGCCAGGCACCGGACCTGCAACCCACAGAGCTCTTTATGCAGATGGAGAAAGAAGACTGGCACACACTGACAGAAGAGCAATACAGAACTCTTTTTAAAGGAAGTGCCGTAAAAAGGGCCAAATATGCCGGACTAATGAGAAACATACATCAGGTGAAAAGTAACGAATAAGCTCCAATCGCATCGCCCCCTATCCGGCAAAGTCAAACATGAGACGGCAGTGACAATTTTTGAGAGAATGCCAATAAAAGAAATAAAAGGTTACGATATCCTGCCGTTAATCAAGGATCCCGCCAAACCTGAAACAATACGGGAAGCCACCGTACATCATTCCATCCGTGGAGAATTTGCCATACGAAGAGGGAAATGGAAACTACTATGCTCACCCAGATCCGGTGGCTGGAACTATCCGAAACCCAATGCAGACAAAGAAGCAATTGCCTCATTACCTCTCATCCAACTTTATGACATGGATCAGGATCCGGGAGAAAAACATAATGTATACAAAGAACATCCGGATATCGTAGAAGAATTGAGAGCACTCTTACAGCAGTATATAAAGAACGGAAGAAGTACTCCCGGAACTCCCCAGAAAAATGGCGCCGTCCATAAATGAGAACAGGTAAAAAGCATCATGCACGATGATTAGAGTCATTTTCCGAGCATAAAAAAGAGACCGCCGCACAGCATCATGCTCCACAACGGTCTTTTTTTCTATTTGAAGTATTCTTAATCTTACTGTACGGTCACCGTCAACGGGGCCCGCAACTTCTGTGCAAACGCAGCTACATACTCATTCCAGGCATCAGCCGTTTTGATATCAGCCTTGTCCCATGCAGCTCCCCAGTAATAAGTGTATTCCGAACCCGGCTCGTAGTCACTGACAGCCAATACATGGCCATCTGCCCCACCGCGCAATTCTTTCTTCTCTTTCTCCGGGAAAAGAGCAACTTTAGCCTCTTTTACCGTAGCAGGGAAAGCCGCACCAACAAAAATCTTTCCATTATTGTTGTTTACGTTATCCGTCGGGTCTACATAAGTGATATAACCGTTAGCGGCATCGGCTACAACAGCACCATCCGGTTCATGGAGAACAATACCGGTAACTACAGGAGTCGTTTCTTTCAGATTGCTGTAAGCAACAACCGTCTTGTTCATATGCGAACCTGCATCCAGAGAGATCAGACGAGTTTCTACCACATCCGTATTCTCTTTCACTGTCAATGGGTTATACACCAACTTCACAGTAAAACGCAAGGGGCCATTGTCCAGAATTTCCTGCGTAGCATAGCAATAGGGATAAACAATCTCGTCATCAACCATCAAGGCAGCCGTACCGCCACCCAATGTAGGTCCTACTTTATAGCAATCCAACCCATTACCATGATCTACATGATAAGAAACAGAGCGGTAAAGCTCACTCGCTGCTTTCGGATCCGTCTTCTTCAACTCATCGATCTTCGCTTTAGTTTCCGGATTCAATTCGCTTGCATAACGGGCCTCTACAACCGGTTCCGTCGTGTTGTATTTGGTCCATACATCATAGCCGAAAGCACGTTCGCCGGTAGCCTGCAAAGCCGGGCCATAAGCACGGAAAGCAACCAGGTCATTCTCCCATGCCACATCATCCACACGTTCGGGATAATAGCGTCCGCATGCCTTCGTATCGAAAACAGCCGGCACACCTGCCTGAATAGTATAAGCGGCAGTCCCGTTTGCCTTTACCGTGGCCGGGAAAATCACTTTCTCATCATAAGTAATCTGATAAGGTACTTGTTGCCCGTCAGCATCGAGTACAATAATTTGTGCCGTATCGGCCAATTGCAATTTAGAAGTAACATCACTCATGGATACCTCCACCATTTCACCGGCACGCTCCATAGCAGTTGGGTTCGTTACCGTTACAGTAACCGTTTTGCTCTCATTACAAGCGAAACATACAAGAGCAGTTGCAATAAAGAAAAATAGTTTTTTCATCTTTCTGTCGTTATTTTGATTATAAAAACCCGAAAGGGCGGAGTTCTCCCCCGCCCTACAGTATATAACTGTATTTTGTCTCTTATTTCGGTTGTTTTCCGATGTATGCCAGAATACCGCCGTCAACGTACAATATATGCCCGTTTACGAAGTCAGAAGCATCCGATGCCAGGAACACAGCAGGTCCTGCCAGATCTTCCGGAGTTCCCCAACGGGCAGCCGGAGTTTTAGCTATAATGAACGAATCAAACGGATGACGCGAACCGTCCGGTTGGATCTCGCGTAATGGAGCAGTCTGTGGAGTAGCGATGTAGCCCGGGCCGATACCATTACATTGGATGTTGAATTCACCGTATTCAGAAGCGATATTTTTAGTCAGCATCTTCAAGCCGCCTTTAGCAGCAGCATAAGCCGATACAGTTTCACGTCCCAGCTCACTCATCATCGAGCAGATATTGATAATTTTACCGTGACCTTTTTTAATCATAGAAGGGATAACAGCCTTTGACACGATGAACGGGCCATTCAAGTCGATATCGATTACCTGACGGAATTCGGCAGCAGTCATTTCATGCATCGGAATACGCTTGATGATACCTGCATTGTTTACCAGAATATCAATAACGCCTACCTCTTTTTCAATCTGAGCTACCATAGCGTTTACCTGCTCTTCGTTGGTCACATCACATACATATCCTTTAGCCTCGATACCTTCAGCCTGATAAGCAGCAAGACCCTTATCCACCAGTTCCTGCTTGATATCGTTAAACACAATCTTTGCACCGGCCCGAGCAAAAGCAGTGGCCAAAGCTAAACCGATTCCGTAAGACGCACCTGTTACCAGTGCTACTTTACCTTCTAATGAAAAGTTTACCATAATAATAATTTATTAATGTGCCAATGTGCCAACATACCGGCAAAGGTACTAATTCACACATCCAGCACGAAGATTGTTAATTAATTGTTCTTATTAAGCTATTTCTTAGAGCCTGTTTAAATTGATACATTGGCACATCAGTGCATTGTATCCTTATTTAAGGTCTGTAATCAACGAGAAGTCCTGATCTCCATAGTCAAGGTTTTCTCCGCCCATACCCCAGATAAATGTATAATTGTGCGTAGCGGCAGCCGAATGAATAGACCATTCGGGAGACAGGACAGCCTGGTCACCCTTCATCCATACGTGACGTGTTTCATCCACCTCACCCATGAAATGACATACAGCATGCTCTTCGGGTACTTCAAAATAGAAATAAGCTTCCATACGGCGGCTATGGACGTGTGCCGGCATTGTGTTCCACACACTTCCCGGAGCCAGTTCCGTCATACCCATTTGTAACTGACAGGTAGGCAATACCTGATTCACCAGCATTTTATTAATATTACGATGGTTAGAGCCTTCCAACGATCCCATTTCTGCAACCACAGCATCTTTCTTCGTCACTTTCTTATCCGGATAATTGCGGTGGGCAGTCAATGAGTTGAAATAGAATTTGGCGGGATTCTTTTCATCTTTGCTCTCGAGAGTCACTTCGCGGTCTCCCGAACCTAAATAAAGGGCTTCTTTATAATCGAGTTCGAATACTGCATTACCGGCTTTCACCACACCGGGACCACCTACATTAAAAATACCCATTTCGCGACGAGTCAAGAAGTAAGGAGCTTTTAGCGGATCGATCGCTTCCAGTTTAAGCACCTCTCCTACCGGCATTGCACCACCGACCACCATTCGGTCATACATAGAATATACCATATTTACTTCGTTAGCTGAGAATACTTTTTCAATCAAGAAGTCACGACGGATTCTCGTAGTGTCGTAGCTTTTTGCATCTTCCGGATGCGCAGCATAGCGAATTTCATAGTTCGTTTTCATACTTTATTTATTTAAATAGTTTATAATATTACAGTTCAGGTGCACGTCGTTTGCGTACACGATGCAAAAATAGAAAAAGAAAATGGCAAAACCTTGCATTTTTGTTCTTATTATCTATCAATATTGTCCACAGACAGATAATAAACGAAGCGTTTAACAAACTATAATACGAATTAGAGAAGTCCCATTCAATATTTTTTCAGAAATACCGAAAGATCATTTTTACATTAATTCCTCAGAATTTTACGTTGCCCCCCAATTGTTGTTCGAAACAAAGAGAAGCCGGATGGCAGAAAAAGCAAAATCCCCGACGATCATTGATCACCGGGGATTTCTATTTTGTTGTCCTACCAAGATTCGAACTTAGACAAACAGAACCAAAAACTGTTGTGCTACCATTACACCATAGGACAAACTCGCTGTGCTTTCTGTTAAAAAGCGGTGCAAAGATAGTGCTATGCAACTAAATCTCCAAATATTTTGGCATTTTTTTTATTTAGCAATGATCAGATAGTAGTTCTTCTTGCCCCGTTGAACAAGTAAATACTTCTCATCCAGTAAATCTGCCGTAGTAATCACCTGGTCGAATGCGGCCAACTTTTCTTTATTCAGAGAGACGCCTCCGCCCTGTACCAACTTACGCATTTCACCTTTTGATGCAAATACAGCCGCATTGTCTACAAACAAATCGACCGCCTTCACACCTTCAACCAGTACACCACGAGACACTTCGAACTGCGGAACACCTTCGAAAACCGCCAATAGCGTGTCTTCATCGAGTTTTCTCAATGCATCGGAAGTAGCATTACCAAATAAGATATTAGAAGCGTCTACAGCCGCATTATAGTCCTCTTCAGAGTGAACCATAATCGTCACCTCTTTGGCCAGACGTTTTTGAAGCACACGCAGATGCGGGGCTTGCTGATGCTCTGTAATCAATGAATCGATTTCCTCTTTTGAAAGAGCAGTAAATATCTTGATGTAGCGTTCCGCATCCGAATCGCTGACATTCAACCAGAATTGATAGAATTTGTACGGTGAAGTATATTTCGCATCGAGCCATACATTACCCGATTCCGTCTTACCGAATTTACCGCCATCCGCTTTGGTAATCAACGGACAAGTCAAAGCAAAGACCTCTCCTCCGTTCGTGCGACGTATCAGCTCGGCACCCGTAGTGATATTGCCCCACTGATCCGAACCACCCATCTGAAGCTTACAACCCTTAGTCTGGTTCAAATGCAAAAAGTCATATCCCTGAAGCAACTGGTAAGTAAACTCCGTAAATGACAACCCGTCACGGGCTTCCCCGTTCAGACGTCTCTTTACCGAGTCTTTTGCCATCATATAGTTCACAGTAATATGTTTACCCACTTCACGAACAAAATCAAGGAAAGTGAAATCTTTCATCCAGTCATAATTATTCACCAACTCTGCGCGATTCGGTACCTCCGATTCAAAATCCAGAAACTTGGCCAACTGCTTCTTGATACAAGCCTGATTGTGACGCAAAGTCTCTTCATTCAGCAAATTGCGCTCTGCCGATTTACCGGACGGATCACCAATCATACCTGTCGCACCACCGATGAGTGCCAACGGTTTATGACCACAACGCTGGAGGTGGCGGAGCATCATTACGCCACACAAGTGACCAATATGCAATGAATCAGCCGTCGGGTCAATCCCGAGATAAGCTGTTACTTGCTCCTTAGCTAACAATTCTTCTGTGCCCGGCATCATATCTTGCAGCATGCCACGCCATCTTAATTCTTCTACAAAATTCATCGAATGATATTAGTTTTTAAATATTTAGTCAGGGCAAAAGTACGACTCTTTCTTTGAAGAAACAACTCTTATCCATTAAAAAAAACTTTCTTGATATTATGCTGTATCTGCTCCGTAAGTTTGATTACGGAGATTCCCAACGTACGAGCTGCCCTCTCGTATACTTGACAGATATCCGTCTCACTGTCATCCGTCTCTAAAAAGAGTCTGTCAAGCGGTATTACCCGTAAAGAATCCTCATTATAACGAATCCCCAAAGAAAGATAAAAGCCCGAACGCAGCATTTCCAAAGCCAATTCCGGCTTTCCGCGAAAACCGTGCTGAATCCAGGGGATATGACCGGAAGTGTTCTTTTTCAGAAGTCCGATAATCCCGGTAGACTTCACATTATGAATCAGAACCGGTTTTCCTAACTTTTCCGCAACAGCCAACTGACGCGAGAAAATGCGTTCCTGAGCCATCAATAACTCCGGATAAACATGTTTATCCATACCGCATTCGCCAATAGCAAGCACTTGCGGATGCCCGGCCAACTCCTCAAACAAAGTCCAGTCTATCCGATTTTCCAACGTCACTTCCCACGGATGTACGCCTACAGAATAAAACCGTCCTGCTTCCGGAAAGAACTTATCTTTCGGAAAACGAATATTCAAGATTGCTCGGAAAGGATCTTCGGACAAATGATGAGAATGTATATCCAACAGTTTCATAATCAACTAAGGTACAGGGTCATATCCGGAACCACCCCAGGGGTGGCAACGCAGTATCCGTCTTACAGCTAAATAAAAACCCTTAAAAGGACCGTGTTTTTTAATTGCCTCGATGGCATACTGCGAACAAGTCGGAGTAAAACGGCAGGAGGGAGGGAGCATAGGAGAAATACATGCCCGGTAAAAATAGATAGGAATCAATAATATGTACGACAACAGACGCTTCATTCCAGCCTCTCCGCGATACGGGCCAACAACACTTTTACCTTCTCTTCTATTTCCTCAGTACGGCACAGCTCATCCGACAGATAAATAAAAGCAATCGTCAACCCAAGTCTTTTTTCTTGCAGAACCTGCCACAACGGCCCCTTATTCTTCCGGTAAGCCTCACGTATCTGACGTTTTACCCGATTACGCTTTACCGCTCGCTTAAACCGCTTTTTGGGGACACTGATAAGGATAGACACAGGTACTTCCTGCTGCTCCACAGACATATACACCGCACGCAGAGGAAAGACGGAAAACGAACGTGAAAAACCGCCCGCAAACATCTTTTCAATAACAATCTTACTATGAAGCCTTTCAGCTTTACACAATGTATTCATCCGTACGATATAAAAAACAACGAACTACAAGCACACGCACGTGCGCAGCACTTGTAGCTCGTCGTTTGTCATTTATTAATTACTTTCCTTTGTTATTCTCCTTAATGAACATATCCAAAGCGGCTGTCATAGAAGGAGCCTGTACGGTAGGAGCCTCTAAATCCAAGCGAAGCCCGGCATCACGAACAGCTTGTGCTGTTGTAGAGCCGAATGTTCCGATCTTAATATTCTTCTGATCAAAATCCGGAAAATTCTTCTTCAACGAAGAAACACCGGCCGGACTAAAGAATACCAACATATCATAGTCAAATTCTTCATCCTTGCCAAAGTCATTACTAACAGTGCGATACATCACTACCTCCGTATGCTGGATATTATGTTTATCCAACAGGTTCTTGATGTCATCATTGTGCACATCCGACATCGGCACGAGATATTTCTCAGTCTTATGTTTCACAATAGAAGGAATCAGATCTTCAATCTTACCTGTAGCGCCAAAGAATATCTTGCGCTTGCGGTATTGCACATACTTTTGAATATAAAGTGCAACTTGTTCCGTTACACAAAAATACTTCATTGTTTCCGGAATAGTCACACGAAGCTCCGTGCAAAGATGGAAAAAATGATCAATCGCATGACGCGAAGTAAATATGACAGCTGTGTGGTCAAGGATTGACACTTTCTGTTGTCTGACCTCTTTAGCAGAAACACTTTCTACTTTGATAAAGGGGCGGAAATCTATTTTTACGCCATACTTTTCGGCAATGTCGTAATAGGGAGATTTCTCTGAAGCAGGTTTTGGCTGCGACACAAGTACTTTCTTAATTTTCAACGTCCTAAATTTTTATTACCAATATATTGTTTAGTTCTCTCAAGCCCTGATACAAAAGTAAATAGGGCATGATTTCAAGGGCACAAAAGTACAAAATTAAAAGGAAAAGGCTGCTAATCTTATCGAAAAAAAGCTTTATCCACTTATAAAACATCAATATTTTAGCAAAAATTATCAAGAACAGCCCGATTGAAACTAAAAACAAGATATTCAAATCGAAATAAACAAGGAGAAGAACGAACGGAAAAAGAACGAATCCGAGGTAATAAATCAGTGTAGAATAAGACTCCAACCATATAGTTGTCCGATTTTTATCAAAAAACACCCACCCTAAGAAAGAATAAAACAGCCACTTTAGTAAAAGATAAAGCAAACAGATAAGAATATAAATTCCTAATAGGAGAGGAGGGGAAACCTTTTCCATCAAAGTCGGCTGCACATCATTAAAGTAGTTAAAAATGCAGATACCACTCAAGATACAGGTCTGAAATACCAGCAACAACAGATAACGGACATCCGCCGCCGTAGAGGCAGCAAAAATACTTGTACGTTCGCGATGAAGCATAAAGTCCTTTGCTTGTTGAGAAAGAAACTTCTTGCTCCGCGCCAACGCAAAGGACGAGAAGAAGAAACAGGCAAGCAGAACCAATGCAATTACATCGTCCGTACGGGGAGAATAGGGAAGGGGTATCCCCTCAAAACCCGATACAAGCATCAACCACGCACTCATATAGCCGCAAATTTACGGATGGACGCATCCCAAACGGGACCCCTATACACCAGTTCGACAGCCTCTTCAGGAGTGGCAGGCACAAACCAGATATCGCCACGCTGTCTCCGCATAAAATTCTCGTCAATAGCCCGCTTAAGCTGGTCGAGCAACGGATCGAAAAAGTCGTTTGTATTCAATATCACAATCGGATTAAGATAAAGCCCCAACTGTTTCCAGGTGATAACTTCAAGCAGTTCCTCCAATGTACCGCATCCGCCGGGTAAAGCTATGACAGCATCACTTAAATCCGCCATGAGCTGCTTCCGCTCATGCATACTTTCCACTTCAACCAACCGGGTCAATCCTGTATGATGCCATCCCTGCTCCACCATAAACCGGGGAATAACCCCCGTAACCTCACCTCCGTTTTCAAGGACAGCATCGGCTACAGAACGCATCAATCCAATACTTCCAGCACCGTTCACCAAACGGATACGCCGTTCGGCAAGCAACTTGCCCAACCGGCCGGCTGCTTCAAAATACACTTTATCTATCTTGCTACTCGATGCGCTGTAAACACATACGGAATTTATCTGATTCATACTTCTATATCATATGTTTAGACCACAAAGGTACGTTTTTTTGGGTTACACATAAAATCCTTCAATAAAAGAAGTATAAAAAATGGTCCTAATTCAGAGAGTGGATCATTATCGTCTTCACAAGATATTCTATATACTTATCAACAACCATTAATCCTACTTCATGCAACCCCCAAATTAAACTTCTATTCCCAAAACATCCGGATGTTCTTATATAAAACATGGGGATGTTCCAGTGCAGAACATGGGGATGTTTTCACACACAACATCCCCATGTTTTATATGTACATCTTACACAAATTCTGCCCCAGATACATATATCCATTCAGACATATACTATATTACAATAGTTTAGCAGACACTATACTGCTGAACACAAGAACAATCAAACAACAATTACATATCCAATTTACAAAAAGAAGAAAGCCGCCTCTCGTTGCATGATGCACGGGAGGACAGCTCTCTATAATAAATAGCTGTAAAGCTACGCTGATTACAAACCGAAAGCGGTTTTCACCTTATCTACATAATCCAGTTTCTCCCAAGTGAAGAGCTCTACTTCAACAGTCTTGGAAGGTTGATAACGGGAAGTGAAAGTTTTGGTAACGACACGCGGTTCGCGTCCCATATGGCCATAAGCTGCTGTTTCACTATAAATCGGATTACGCAGCTTCAGACGTTCTTCGATAGCCTTCGGGCGAAGGTCGAACAATTCGTCAATCTTTTTGGCTATTTCGCCATCGCTCATCTTCACATGGCTACGTCCGTAAGTATCGACATAAATATTGATCGGACGGGCTACGCCAATCGCATAAGACACCTGTACAAGGATCTCGTCGGCTACACCGGCAGCCACCAGATTCTTGGCAATATGGCGGGCTGCATAAGCAGCGCTACGGTCCACTTTGCTGGGGTCTTTTCCGGAGAAGGCACCACCACCGTGCGCACCTTTACCGCCATAAGTATCTACGATAATCTTACGCCCGGTAAGACCGGTATCACCGTGAGGACCGCCAATCACGAACTTGCCCGTCGGATTTACGTGATAAATGATACGATCATTAAACAATGCCAGCACATCGGCATGATGAATGGAAGCGATCACCCGGGGCATCAAAATCTCGATTACATCTTTGCGGATGATCGCAAGCATCTCCTCATCAGCCTTCAATTGAGCTTCCACAGAATCATCTGCCGGCTGTATAAAGTCATCATGTTGAGTAGACACCACAATCGTATCGATACGTACGGGTTTGCCATTATCGTCATATTCAATAGTCACCTGACTCTTAGCATCAGGACGCAGGTAAGTCATCTCCTTTCCTTCGCGACGGATATCTGCCAGTACCAACAAGATACGGTGTGCCAAATCAAGAGAAAGAGGCATGTAATTTTCTGTTTCATTCGTAGCATAACCAAACATCATTCCCTGGTCGCCCGCCCCCTGATTCATCGGGTCTTCGCGTTCTACACCACGGTTGATATCGGCACTCTGCTCATGGATGGCAGAGAATACACCACACGAGTTACTTTCGAACATGTACTCGCCTTTGGTATAACCGATTTTCTTGATTACTTCGCGTGCAACAAGCTGTAAATCAATGTAAGCACTGGTTTTCACTTCTCCCGCAAGTACCACCTGTCCGGTAGTTACTAAGGTTTCGCAAGCTACTTTCGAACTGGGATCAAATGCCAACAGTTTGTCAAGTACAGCGTCCGATATTTGATCGGCCACTTTGTCGGGGTGTCCTTCAGACACCGATT